>Ga0102936_1001140_pt1 | contig 10568 bp, 6 predicted proteins | sample SalPon2_A_H2O_MG_FD_78502 | JGI IMG/M metagenome (GOLD analysis project Ga0102936, IMG submission 78502) | Salt pond water microbial communities from South San Francisco under conditions of wetland restoration - Salt Pond MetaG R2_A_H2O_MG | ecosystem: Environmental > Aquatic > Non-marine Saline...
TAGTCTCATTGACCATCACTCACTACACGATGCTCTAATTATAGCAAACCACCGAGTACGAGGCACTGAAGCCATCATTACGAAAGACAGAGAATTTGGCAATGAGACTACGGTCTGGCAATGATTTTGCCTCTATAACCAGGCGAATCAGTCGCTAGCAATCAATATTATCATTAGACAACAATCAATATTATCATTAGACAAAAAACTACTCACGGGGATCTTTTATAAACCGATAAAGTCCACGGTTTTCTTTCTTTATCCATCCTGCATCAACTAAACCTCTAAGTGCACGATTTATATATTGTCTTCGAATATTCATATTCTCTTCAAGTCGTTTTGGATTGGCATACCCCCATGGCTCACTTTCACTTCTACCTCGTTTGAGAATATCGAGAATAGCCTCTTGACGTTCATCAGGCTCAAAAGATTCGTTGACCATGCTACTTCTCTCTACGATTATGTTACATTTACCGTTTCGGATGTATTTCCTATATTGGTTGTTTTGAAGTTCTATATGAAGTTACAACGTAACTATTAAGTGAACGGGGTTGAATTATCACTGTAAGGAGTACGGGATACCGGCTAGAAGATGGCCGGAGCGTGCTGGGACACGCTCGACCGTGCTTCGATACGAACGAAGCATGTCGACAGAGAAAGCAGCCGGACTTGAGAATTCCGGCATCGACAGACAGCACAGACCACAGATTACAACTCGAAAACGGGGGGTCGGCCCGTGAGGTCGACTCCACAGCCAGTCGACGGACCGCAGCGGATCGTGCAGATCTCCTCACTCCCGAGCGGCTCATTTCGGGCGGTTCTGGATATTATCGGTGATGAAACACATGTGCAAAGGCTATCGAGAACCTCACTCGCCAGACAAGGAACACCACTGGTAGGTTTCGAACGGATTGTATCCCGATTCACAACCACCGTCGACTGTGCACTCGAGGGCTCGTAAATGAGCGATCCAATCGTTCTCCAGTGGACGCCTCTGGATGGTCCTCGAAAAAAACTCACGATCAAACCAACCGACGATGGCTGGATACAGATTGAATCCCAGTGGGACGGCTGCCAGTGGCAGGATATAGACCTAGAACAGATAACCAATCCGACGGTCTATGCACCCGACCACGATGATAGCGACGCGAAGCCACGAACGCTTTCGATGATACTCGAGCAACTCGATGATGTCGAGCAGTACCATCGTCCAATGGTGGGAGTGTTCGAAACGCCTGCTCCGATTCTTATCACTAGAACCTCTCGTGGATACCAATACCACACTGAACAGTGCCCCAGCGGCCACTCGATCACCACACACAGTCTTCGGCAACTCACTCGACGGAATGGCTTGCCTACGACTGCATTGCTCACTGAGACGCCGTACGTCCGTGAGACGCTCTATGGAGACATACAATCCCAATGAGTGTGCTGCAAACTGATCCTGGACAACTTGCGAAAGCTCTCGAATATCTCTGCACAGGCGACAGAGTCCTACTGAGGTGGGAGACACCATCTGGAGAGCTGCAGAAAACGGAGGGTAGAATCAAAAACCACGACCAGAGACTCCCTGCCAGACAACTCACCACAGACGATCGAACGCTGCTGTTGGAACCTACACTCGACCCAGTCGGCGTCGCGGTCGCTGAAGTCGGCTCCGGCTCCGTTGAGCATCGCGGTAGCGTTCGTTATCTTACCCTGTCTCATTCCTCAGCCAAACCACTCCAAATTACCGGGGCTGGTGTCGAGGTTCCGGTACCACTTATTGGATATACGGGCCAGCTGTGGATCTCTAAGATCGATCCAGATTCAATTTATCCTAATGACGAGGATTATCTTGTCACAATCGAGGAGAGGGGACTGAAACTGTATGACCAGCGACTCCTGCGGGTCATCGATAGTTGTCTCCCTGCCGACGCTCCTGAAACTATCGTTACGATTGAACCCCGCGATCATCAGTTTGAGCGACAGTACGTATATCTCGACAAGCGATATGGCAGCCAGTATGCCGAACCAGTAGCTGAGTATGGCACAGCTGTTATGAAAGCACTTAGTGCATTGGCTGAGAAGCTCTCGAAACTTCTCTATCAGGGGCCCGAGCTCACAAAGACAGATCGGCAACATGCAACCATCGAACTCCAATCGATTCAGACAACTCTGGGTGACATTCAGCCTCTGGTTGCTAGAGTAGACTCACCTACTACTGGGGTTCAATCTCAAACGCTCTCCCACGATGTCTCTCAGCCAACGCAAGCACTCTGTATTATAGCTGAGACGATCTCGCACAATAGCATCCTACTCAGCGACACAGTCGCCGATGATGAATTGCTCCCTGCAAGAGATCGTCGATATATCTTGCGTGGACTCCAGGAAGTACAGCGTCGACTGGACCGCCTCGACTACTGGGTGTCGCAATCGACAGACGGCACATCAGCAGACCAGACGTCTGACCAACTGACGAACAGATTGAAAATCAACTGCACTCACCAATCAACATCGGAGCAAGACCATGAGTAACAACAATCCACACAGCGAGACAGACGAACGCCAACCAAATAACGCTGACAGTCACAGCGATAGTCACAACGATGGAGAGTGGCTCGAACACCAGATGGAAGCAGCTCTGCGTCGCTGGGGATACTCGACCGAACTTCACCAGACTGCTTACGGTCTCGAAGTCGACGTCATTGCACGTCGCCGAGAGGAGCAACAGAAACCGACCGACTGCATTGTCGCCCAATGTAAAAATTGGAATAGTGATTCGATCACGCCACAGGTGATCTACCGACTGTGTATGGTTGCTTTTGGCTGCCAGGCGACGCCTGTGTTGTGCCACACGACGGAGCTGACAGATAGAGCTCGTCGAATCGCTGATGACTGGGAAGTTCGTGTCCTCACACTTGACGACCTCCATAGCGATTCACTGCCTGCTCCGAGGATCTACCGGTCCGACAGTACTGACGTCGACTCACAATCGCAATCTCGGTCGACGATCCGAGAAACACGGGATCACCTCCCGGTTCTATTCAGTAGTGGCTCAACTAGGCAGTTCACCTATGTGCCGGGCTTCGAACCATCTGGAGTAGAGCATAGGTACCGGCCGGTCGACGAGGTAGATACTGAGTGACTGATTTGTAACCTATTTGCCTCCATAGAGCCATTCTTGAAATAGGGGTTGTTCGAGCATAAGCCCTGTAGAACCTCTGTGTTTAGATTATTCGTAGTCCGCTTGAAACTCCTAGCCACCTGCGAAATCGGATAATCTGTTCCTCTACTCTGATCGAGACCCTGACTACCTACTACCCCACCACAACGCTTCAGAATCCGTTGAGAGAACGTTTTGCATCTCTGCGGTCGGTTCTATTAGTACACCGATAAAAGACAATCTGTGAGGAAAACAGCCCTCTTACAATCGGACCCTGAACCTATTGCTGATCTACACCCACTCTGTATCGCCTCATTTTTGGTCGACAGCGCGTTTTGCTTTCTCACCGCTGGTGTACTGCTTAGTCAGATAAACCTCGTAGCATCAAACTGAGCCGTTAGAGATGCTTGCTGATTCCTCTCTTAAGAGTGCCCCCGAGTTGTTGATCCAATCAGAACGTGGCCGCTAATTCCAACCGGTGTCTCAAATCTTTGTCTCCCTCCCAGAGCGACCCAACTCGGTTCGTCTACTGCTCATCGTCGACTTCGTTCACTGTTCGCTGGTCACTGTTCGTCTGCATCCATTTCTGATAGTAGCCGAAAATCGCTAAGTCTCTGTTGCTGTTCTTCCTGCTTCGTATCTTCACTGCCTGGCTGTTGCCCACAAATCAAGACGACTGACGAGACGTTCTTCCGTCTTCGCTTGTGTGTTAGTCACTGGCCTACGCTTAGAGTCGCTGAATCATTTACACCGTCTCCTGTTCTGTCTCTCGTCTCGTTCCATCCTGACCCAGCTGATCTACCCGCTCAGTCTGTTCCATCTGTTGGAACTCCTTGCTACTACGATCAACGAGCTCACCTTTTCGCTTAGGTAACTGATTCTGCTTTTCGCCTCGACTGTTGATTCTGTTTGTCGCTTCGATTCTTCTTCTATTCTTCACCTCGAGTTCTAATCTGACCTCCCCCATTAGCTGACCAATCTCTGGTTTCCCTCGACTGTCTCAATTCTCTCTTCTCCCCTGAGGCCGGATTTGTTCTGGCTGTTCGCGAGGGGCGCTGTTGCTGTCTGCTGTCGCCGTCTTTCTGATCCACCCCTTCGCTGGACTGATCTCGTCTGTCTCTGCTGGCTTCTGTCATGCTCGTCTTTCCTCCGGTTCGGTCTCTACTGTCATACTGAGTTCGTCGCGTTCCTTCCACCGCTAATCTACTGCACTGCTACTTCCCTCCCGTCTGTTCTGATGTTGGCCTCCAGGAGACCATCCGTTCTCTTCTCTCGCCGACTTACCGATTTCCGTCTTACTCTATTCGCTGTTGATCTGATGTTCCATCGCTCCTGGATATTCTCTTGACGTCTTTTCCGTGGGTCAGCGGTATCTTGTTCTCTTTCACCTCCCACCACTTCGCAGCTCGCCGTCGACTTCTCAACTGTTCCCGCCCACCTCGTCTCAAAATCTGTTGGAACTGTTCAACTCAACTCTGGTCGACTTCCTAAGCCAACACTCTGATCCTGCCTCATCATCGCCCACTCTAATTCTGTTCTACTCGATCCTGCTTTCCTGTTGGTCGTCTTGTCTCCTCTCTCGTCTCGTCCTGCTCCCCCCTGTCTGCTCCTGTCGACTGCTACTATCCTCTGTCTGCTTACCCACTCTTGTCTTTGTCAGTTTCTCGATATAGTCTCTGCTCTCCCCCGACTCTGTCGTTGTCCTGTTTCCCCATCTCTCGGTTCCACCCTGTTTCCCCTCACTACGTGGTTTTCTTCTGTTTAGGTTGTCCCCTTTCCCCTACTTGTGTGAATTGCCGAGCCCACACAGCAGCAGTTGAGTGGTATATTAGAGGCTCTCTAAAGCCCTCTCAGGCCGTGGAAGCCCGGACAGAATTATTATGGGGTAGGGTGCTGTCATGACAGACCCCCCGAAATCGACTCCCGTACTGTCATTACGTTTTTTGTAGTCTAACATACACTTTTCATGACAGACCCCCCAAAATCGACCCCCGTACTGTCATTACGTTTTTAATACTGGTTGTTGTAGTGAGAAAATAATAGATGACAGACCCCCTAAAATCGACTCCCGTACTGTCATTACGCTTTTCATGACAGATCCCCCGAAATCGACCGCCGTACTGTCATTACACGGGCTTCAATGGGAGATCTACAAAATTAATTTTGTCATGACGGACCCCCTAAAATCGACTCCCGTACTGTCATTACGTCTTTCATGACAGACCCCCCAAAATCAACTGCCGTACTGTCATTACACGGGCTTCAATGGGAGATCTACAAAATTAATTTTGTCATGACGGACCCCCTAAAATCGACCGCTGTACTGTCATTACGCCTTTCATGACAGACCCCCCGAAATCGACCCCCGTACTGTCATTACACAGGCTTCAATGGGGGATCTGCGAAATTGATTTTGTCATGACGAACCCCCTGAAATCGAGCCCCGTACTGTCATTACGTTTTTCATGACGGACCCCCTGAAATCAAGCCTCGTACTGTCATTACACCCTAAGATAACTCTGAATTGTGATATATTGGCCGTATAGATCACCGAATTAGCTCAAAATGAAGCGGGTAAACTATGGAAAATAGAAGGTCGATATGGCCTCTGCATAGATATGCTCTAACCGTTGTTCACGCTTTTTCTGAGCTTGATTTGGCGAAAAAAGCTCGTTGACAGAGTGGAAAAGCTCGTCGACAGCGCTGAAAAAGGCCGTCGACAGAGCAGAAAAAACTCGTCGACAGGGCTAAAAAAGCTCGTCAACAGAAGGTTAGTCCGGAATCTACAGAGTTAGAGTTAGTTTGAGGTAGGTGAGTATCTCACCGTCTAAAACGCGAAAAATCGTGGATAAGAGAGGGCTGCAATGTACTGGCTAAAAGAAAAGTCGATGGTTCCTAAGTCGTTTCAGGAGAGGTTGTAGTGCTACTTTCTCACCTCATCGCGGAGGTTATTGATGCTCAGCAGAGTCTCTGCACCGTGTGTGTTGAGTAGTTCAGTGAACTTCTCGAAGTTGTTGATGTCTTTTGTTGGCTTCTCGATGTACCCTCCTAAGCAGTTCAATAGTTTGTGCGCCCCGTCCAAGTTTTCAACAACCCAGACCGACTCGGCACCGTGAACTGCTGAAAGTTTGTGGTAATCCCCGCGAACGTGGCCCTTCTTCTCGGGCGATGTTTCGACTTCGACGACTTTGTCTTCGTCGTCTGGCGACTCATCTGTCGCCCATACATAGGCGTCGTACACCTCATCTCCACCGTCCAGACTGTGGTACATTTTGACCTTGTACCCGAGCTGTTCGTAGTATGTCTTGATCAGTCGCACGCCCATTCGATGGGCAAGACTCTCGTTTCCTTTTTCTCCACCTCCTCTCGGACTGAGGTCTCGATCAAGGTACGCATTGGCCTTCTTCGTGGGTTTATAGTACGCTTCGTGGTTGCCGAACTCCTCCTTCTCGAGGTATCCCCACTCGACAAGATCGTCGGCCTTGTCGCTGTTGTGGAGCTCTTTCATCGACTGTCCGAGCGTGTAGTTGGTCACTCCATCGGTGAGTGCGTCGTACACGCCGTCGAGGAACGACTCGTGTTTGAGCGTTAGATCGCTGTCTGTCTCTCGCTCCTTGATCTCTGGTTCGTCTTCTTCGTCGCCTGCATTGACTCCGCTGTCGCTGTCGATAGTGTAGTGATCGCGGCTTACACAGTGCAAGTCTCGAGTCTTTTCACGAACTTCATCGGCCTGCGACGAGACGCTGAACGGGCCTTCGCTGTGTCCTGGTGGGATCGGAAGTGGCTGCAACGTCAGGATCTCTGGCTTCTGTTTGTTGAATCCAGTCGACGGAAGTTGGACGACCCACTCTCCTCGACGGAGCCCAGAGATGCGGTCTTTGATCTCGTGTATGTCGAGATCTTCGTGGAAAAGCGACTCTGCAAGGAGGTCGTCAGTCGCGATGTTGCCGATGATCTTGGTGTTGACGTTGTTCAGTATCTCCTTGTATGCACGCTTGTTCGCGTGTGGATCGTCGCCGAGGACCTGCTCGGGGAACTGCATGATGAGCCCTAGAGAGATGTTGAACTCGCGGCCTTTCGGGAGGAGCTCACGGTAGACGATCTCGTTCCGGGCGATGTTGGCCGACTCCTCGATGATCACATTAGCGATGTAATCCTCGTGGTTCGGCGTCCAGATCGCCTGTGCTGCGGTCCACATGTGGGAAAGAAACAGGACGGTAAAGACCTCTGTACTCTCTCCACGTAGCTCGCCTGTGTTGAGCAACAGTACCTTGTCTGAGTTGAGGATGCTCTTCATATCGAGCATCGGCACGGCACTAGTGTCGTACCATCCCGTCTCATCGTCCCAGTGTTCGTCACCGACAGTGTACGAAAGCATGTCCCAAATGAAGTCCCGCTCCTTGAGTTTGCGGATTCGGTTCAGGACTGCGTCGGTGGTGTTCATGAACTGTCGACTGTCCTTTTCGAGGTGGGATTCGAGGATGCTTCGGACCTGTGTGTCCGAGACCATCGGCAGTGCTTTCTCCGCAAGTTCGGCGTCCATGTCGACATCCTCGACGTGCTTGCCGTGCTTCTGGAACCGTTGTGCGCTTGCCATTAGCTCGCCGATCGAGAAGTAATCGGAGCCGTACTCCTCGTCGAACATGGCTTTGATGAGGTTCGTCAGGATCTCGTTCGCGACGAATGCCTGCTCGACAGTCTTGCGACCAAGCACGAATCGGAGCAGCTGGAAGTAGTGATCGATGATGTCTTGCTTCGCTGTGGCCCGTGTTCGGTCGGCTCCGTGGATCAGTGGGCGAAGATCGAAGAACGGCATCCCCGGAATCTTTCCGTCTTCTTCGGGGACCTTCATGTACTCAACGCCGTCGAGATTGTCGAAGACTGTCCGGTGACATCGAAGGTAATTCTCGCACATATCTCCGCCCTTCGGGTCGACGACGATGAGAGGACCATTGAGATCCTTGTGCGCCGTCAGCATGTCGTTGATGGTTGCGACGGTCTTCCCGCTCCCTGTAGTGGCGGCTCTGATGTAGTGGTGGGTGAGGTCTCCGGCGGAAAGCGAGATGGATTCACGGCTCTTCAGCTGGTGGAGCCACTCGTTTTTCGTCTCGATTGCACTGACTCGCTCCATGTCTTGCTTCCGTTCGCGCAGCGCTGTCACTGCCTTGCCGATCGTCATCCCCTTGCTGAACTCCTGGAAGACCTCTTCGTTCGGAGAGGTTAGCGGCGATTGTGCAGCAGGGATACCGCCTGTTCCTCCTCGGCTCGCCTTGGGGAGCGAGTTGATCGACGGGACCGTAATGAACGACGAGAGCTCGTTGATGTTGCAGACAAGCATCGGCTTCCGATGAGTCATGCTCTCCATCCCGTTCGGGTATGTGATCGCGTGGTTGAGCATCCGCGTGTACTCTGGCTCGTTCTGGCCGAGGTACTTTCCGTCGATCATGTAGAACTGCCCACTGAGTTGGTTGAGCGAGTCTTGGAGGTTTTTCGCACACGCCACGTTCTCTGCGGCGGCTCGAATCGTCACGTTGTAGGTGTGTGCCGGGTCCTTCAAGTCGATCTGTCCCATGCGACTCGTACCGGATCGCATACCCGCAGTTTGGGAGTCGTGGATGGACCCACCGACCTCATTCGGCGTGTCTCCCCGGTGTCGCTCTTGCTTTTCTTCGTCTGAGACGCCAGCTACAGCGTCGAACATAGACCGGAGAATCAGCCCTCCCGTTGAGTGGACGCCTTGCTTCAGGTTGCCTTTTTGCCGCTCTGCTTTGGCTGCCCAGTTCGACCTCGGCTCGAAGATCACCTGGAATATGACTCCATCGTCCGACTGGATGATGGTCTCGAGGAGGTTCGACAGCGGAGATCGGTCAGAGGTTTCCGTGTCGAATGTGGTCAGTGTCGTCATCCAATCCTTGCGCTTCTCTTCGATTCCTTCGTATCGGACCATGTGAGGAATCTCGTCGAACACCTCTTTGATGTCGAATGTCTCCCGGTCGAAATCGTAGGTCTCTGGGTACTGTGACCGAGTTGTACTTTCGAGTCGATCACAGGTTACATCACCGCGTTCGCCGGGGCCCAGGAGGAACTGAAACTGTGGTTCGCCCGGCGGCTTGTAAATGATAAATTCGAAGTTCGAGACGCCTTCGATGCTCTTGATATGGAGTTCCATGTCGAGAGGGAGCTTCTTACCGTCTCCATATTCGTGCAGTCCATACAGCTCTCGCTTGACTGTCTCGGAGTTAATCTGCTCACGTGCGGGCGTGATTTTGATGTATTCTTGGCCGGATTCTATCGCTTCGATACCGTCAAGCTCCTCATCTTCGGCCTCACCATCTTGCAATTTTCTTTTAATATCGGAGAGTTCATTGGAGGTATTGTCTTCGACGTCCTCGTAGACGGCTTCATTAACCGGCTCCTCTGGCTCTTCAAAATCGCTGTCGTCGACTTTGGAGTCCTGTGAGGCTTGGTTCTGATCCTCACTGTCCTCTTCTATGGTTCTGTCACTCATACTTTATAACAAGGATCTGTATCTGTGTTGTATCGATGCTGAGTGCTGTCTGAGTACATTTACAGCTAATTGTAGGCGTGTGTCCCGTGTATATTTTTCGTAAATAAACTTGCTGGAAATTACCATATAAAACAAGAGTCAAATTCGTTTTATACCCAAAGGTATATATGGGACAATATGAAGAAAACTCCTTGGCCGATTGATAAAGAAGATAGAAGATCAACAAACTATTCGCTAACTACGAAAGAGCAATTATTTTGTGTGACTGGAGAGTCACAGGGATCTTATTCAAAACCACAATTAAAAAATAGAATTGAGAAAAAACGTATAGAGCAATTACCTCAGCGAATCCAAGATTTGATTGATGATGTTGCACTATTGGAATATTCAGACTCTAAATTTAAGCCAGATAATGGGTGGCAAAGTCTATTCCAAGAAATCACTAACGTGGAGATGCGTGCAGAAAAGATATTAGAGAAAAATATACTATATTCACACCAAGAACAGAATAATGATGTTCAGTTCGGGTTTGAGATTGGATTTATGTTAAGATCTCTTGGTGTGAAAAATCGAAATGAATTAATTTGGGGTTTAATATTAGGTCTGTTTGGCCTTGACAAAGAACACCACAATATTGAAGAAGACATAGTATTACACACATTAGAAGAAATTAAAAACATGGAGGAGAATCGGGTGAAAGTTGGTGAAAGCCTTCACAAATCAGACAAAGTAGAAAAAAGATATTCCGAAATGAGTCGAAACAGATTAAGAAAAGTGATAGAAAATTCAAAAATAAACCCACCAATAAAAGAAAGTGGGCTTGAAAAGTATGTTTTTGAGGCTTTAACACCTGATGGATATGAATATAAAGAATCAGATATTAGGTCATTTGTCAAAGACCTTATTATATCTACA
>Ga0102936_1001143_pt1 | contig 10519 bp, 11 predicted proteins | sample SalPon2_A_H2O_MG_FD_78502 | JGI IMG/M metagenome (GOLD analysis project Ga0102936, IMG submission 78502) | Salt pond water microbial communities from South San Francisco under conditions of wetland restoration - Salt Pond MetaG R2_A_H2O_MG | ecosystem: Environmental > Aquatic > Non-marine Saline...
CCTCAAACCAGGGAGCGTCCGGCTCTGGCGCGTTCGTGTCCGCCTCGCGGGCCTCCTTCGTCAGTTCGACCGCCTCGTCGAGGTTCGAAAGCGCCTCCTCACGCGTCTCACCTTGGCTGGCGACGTTCAGCTCTTGATCGATCGCCGACCATCCCCCCTCGTCCTCCTCGATCAGGCGGATCTCCCGGCCCGTGCTCATACTCACTGGTAGTGTGACGCTCGGAATAAGCGTTCTGTCGCGACGGCGTTTCGGGGCGATGCGTTGAGCCAGGGAACGAAGCGAGCGAACACGGCTAAGACGGTCCGTGACCGGCCCAACCCGACGAGCCGCCACCAGCAGCCTGCTCCGCAGGACGGGCCGGACGTCGTGATTTGCCAGGATAAGCGTAAGTGTTAGGTGAACCCTCGAAAACGGCCCCGTTGATGGATACCCAGGAGAGTACGGGACGGCGGCGGTTTTTGACGCTCGGAAGCCTGTTGCTGGGGGGAACCGCCGGGTGTCTCAGGCTGACCGAGGGGGAGACGACCACAACTTCGACGGGTTCGATCCAGTCGCAGTCGGAACCGTCGTCGAATACCGCCACAACAACCACCTACCCGTCACTGAAGCTCACTCGTGTCAGCGACATCGGGGTCGAACACCCTAACAGCAGCCCTGGAACGAGATTCGTGGCGATCGATGACGGTCGGGTTGCCGCGATCGGTGGCAGGGCGGTCAAGATCGTGGATGCTGACCGGGTCGTCGTCGAAGAATCCGTTCCGATCCCGAACGTGTCCAACTTCGGGGCCCACGGGATGAACTCACACGACGAAAGCGTGTACGCCGCGGTCGGTGGGTCGGGCAGCGCGCGGGTGATCAAGATCTCTCCGGGGTCGGGAGAGGTGTGGCGGTTCGAGGAGGATGCGTTCGGACCGAACGTTCTTCGAAAGGTTGGTGGTCCGGTCGTGACTGATTCGGTCGTTGCAGTGACCGTCGCGACCACAGATAACCGTGAGGGGGAGAGTGAAACCGAGGTCTACCTCCTCGATGCGGAGAGCGGCGAACTCGTCGCATCCCCGGAGGCCGCACCGGGAGCCGAGGGCTCTCTCTACACGACCGGGATCGCGGCTGGGGCGGGGTTCGTCGTCCTAAGCAGTCATACCGGGTACGATTTCTACGACGTCGCTGCTCGTGAGTACGTCGGGAGTGCGTCGGGGTACGGCGCGGAGGAGCCGATCGTACACGATGGCGTCTTCTACACGGGGAAGGCGGCGTACGACGTCTCTACCCGTGAAAAACGGTGGGAAAACGACGGTAGCCCTGCGTCACTCGGAACGACGCGTACCGGCGACAGCATCTACTACGGTACTCCCGTCAGCGGGGTTGGCCGCGAAGACGGATCGCTTCGGTGGACGTTCGAACCGGACGGCACCGTTCGCAGCGTCACCACCGCAGGCGACGGGGAGGTATGGGTTGGGGCGGAACGGGACGCGACCCCCGCACTCGTGTACCGGATCGACGCCGAGGACGGGTCCGTTCTCGGTGCGTCGGAGTTCCCCCCGGTGGGTGACTCGCCGATCTCGACTCCGTACGGCCTACTCAGGCACGGAGACCGGTTACTCGTCGGGTCGTACGACAGCATCACCGCTTACGACGTGGACTCACGGGCGTGACTCGGCTCGGACGTGTGCGGCGAGCACCGTCGAACCCACGCGAGGTGAGCCACGCCACGACCGCCGGGGCCGACGGCGTCGGAGAGGCGGTCGACGAGAGGTAGTCATCGCGCGAGCGACCCGAGGAAGCGAGCACGGGGCTTTCTCGCCCGCGTTTTTGCGGCGAGTGGTGTGCGGGCGGCGCGAGCACACCCGAACCCGAAGAGGGTGGATCGACACCACCTTGCCCGCTCGCTCCCACCACTACTTGTGTCCGAGACGTTTCACGGCGAGGTCATCCAGATCGTCACTGCCGACGAGGTCGACGACGACGACCTCGAGCCCGCCATGGCGGAACTCGCGGCGTCGCGGTCCATCCTCGTCTGCCGCCGCGGCGGCGCCCCGTCCCTCCTCGAACTCCTGTGGGCGCTTCTCAGGCGCGATCCGATCGAGCCGGTGACGATCGTCGCCGACCTCGACGGCGGGGTCGCCGAGGGGGTCGAGATCAGCGTCCGCGTCGACGAGACCGAGTTGGCGGGGGTGTACGAGGCCGCCGGACCGGTGACCGTCGATCGGGCGTAGCCCGCGGCCGACGGATGGAATCGCGGATCCCGCCGGCCCGGTCACGGGAGTGTGAGACCACTGGATCTTTTTCGGACTGGATCCAGGTGGCCGTATGGCCGCCGCCGACGCCGACCGACCCGTCACCGACACGCTCCGATCGTGGGTACTGACCGGAGTCGCGCTGACCGTCCCGCTCGTCATCACGCTCGTCGTTCTCGGGATCGCACTGAACTTCTTCCTCGATCTCCTGGATCCCGTGGTGGCGCTCGTCCGAGTGGTTCCGGGCATTTCGCCGATCGTCGAGGGGGTGCTCATCCAGGTGGTCGGGATCGTGGTGTTCGTCGGGATCATCACCGGACTCGGGGCAGTTGCCGACACGACCGAGGTGGATCGCGCGGAGACGTTCCACGCGGCCGTCGAGCGGATCCCCGGCATCGGCGACCTCTACCGGAGCTTCAGGCGTATGAGCGATGTCGTCGTCGACGCCGACACCGACACCTTCCAGGAGGTCAGACTCGTCGAGTTCCCGCACCGTGGCTCGTACTCGCTCGCCTTCGTGACGGCCGAGACGCCGGGGGTGATCCGGTAGGCCGCCGGGGAGTTGGAGATGCAGACGTTGTTCGTGCCGCTGGCGCCGAACCCCGTGATGGGCGGATTCCTGGTCCACGTCTCGGCCGAGCGGATCCACGACGTCGACATCACCGTCGAGGAGGCGATCGAAACGATCGTCACGACCGGCATCTCGATCGATGCGGCCGGGCGCGACCGGGACCGGCCGCTCTCGATGGACGAACTCGCGGAGATGGGCGTCGATCCCCAGGGAGGGGGCGTCGATCTCGGCGGCGACGGTCGCGCCGACGACACCGACGGGAGCGCTTAGCCGGTGACGGCGGGCGTCGCCAGCTTCGCCGTGGCCGTCGTGTTCGTGGTGGCCGTCGTGTTTGCCGTTTGGTTCACGACGGTCACGCGGTCGTCGTCGGGCGCCACGATCGCGGTGTCCTGCCCGGACCTGACGGGGATACGCTCGACCACGTTCCCCTCGCGGTCCGTCACGACGACGTAGTAGAGGACGTCGTCTCCGCCCTCGGCGTCACCGCCCGCGGGCTGGTCGTCCCCGGCCTGCTCGCCGTCGTCGACCGTGGCGTCGTCGAGACTCCCCCGGATGAACGCCCGCGTCTCGTTGTCGGTGCGGACCGCGATTGCCTCGCCGGAGTCGGCGTTCACGAAGACGTTCCGGGTCACGTCGGTGAAGTCGGTGGGCGAGACCTTGATGTGCCACCACAGGTCCTCCTCGACGATCACCGGCACGGGTTCGGTGACGACGAAGTTGTCGCCCCAGTTGGTTTGAGAGTCCTGCGAGCGGGCGATCCCCATCGCGCGCTCCGGGCCGGTGAGCGTCTCGCGGTCGGTGCCGAAGAAGGTGTACGCGCCGGTCTCGGCGTCGGCGAACCACACCTCGTCGAGGCCGCGGCTGTCCTCGCCGTACGGCTCCATCGCCGTCACGTACGACATCCGCTCGCCGGCCAGGTCGATGATGAACGGCTGTTCGTTGTCGGCGCCGGGCGGCAGCTCCGCGAGCTCGATCTCACCCACGTGGGAGCCCACCACCGGGAGCTGGTTGATGATGCCGTTGCGGTACCCCAACGACCCCATCTCGGTTCTGGTGAGCGAGACGGGGTAGAGCCGCTGGCCGTCGAGGATCTCGCTGTCCTGCGCCTCCGCGGGCGTCAGGTGCCGGATCTCACCGTCCGGGAACACCAAAGCGCCACCCTCCCAGACCGGAACCGTGTGCGGAAACGGCGCCAGCCGCCACTCGTGGCCGGTCTTCGGGTAGTACATGTACGGCGTGCCGTCGTGAGTGAACTCCACCGCGTCGTCGGTGTACCGGGCGAGGTAGTCGGTCTTCTTCAGCTGCCAGTCCGACGATCGGTGGAGGAACATCCCCTCGCCGTAGGTGAATGGCGTGTCGTCGAACGTCTCCGTCCGGCGCTCGTCGATCCGGGTCATGTCCGAGAGCAACACTCCCTGTTGGTTCTCGAAGAGGGTGTTCCGGAAGCCGTCGGGCTCGATCGGGTACGACCACGCCAGCGACCCGTCCTCGCGTCTGGCGATGTCGCTCGTTCCCAGCCGGTACTGCCGGTAGGAGACCTCCCCGCGGGTCGTCACCTCGGAGACCCGCCGGGGGACGACCCGGGGGTTCTCGGGGTTGGCCGCGGGGAACTCCTCGACCTCCGTGGCGTCGGCCATCGTCTCCTGGGCGAGCGTCCGCTGTTCGAGAGTGCCGCTGATCCCGCCGACGACGAACGAGAGCGCGATCAGGAGCCCCACCACGACCGCCAGGAGCCGGATCTTCGCCGCGGCCGTCCCGCCGGCGTCCCCGGACAACTCTCCGATCGGGTCGGGGCCGTCGGAGGAAAGATTCAGGCCGCCGAAGTCGTCGGAGCCGCCGGACCCGGCGGAGCCGGTCGACTCGATGCGTTCGGGCGGCAGGTACCAGAGGGCGAGCGCGGCGAGACTCCCGCCGCCGACCACCAGCAGGCCCGTGGGGGAGTAGATCGCCGAGTAGACGAGCCCGTGCCAGATCGGCCGCGTGAAGTAGCCGACGGCGACGACCGCGACGACCACCAGGGTTCGCCATCCGACGTACACGAGGGTGCCGCGATCGGGACCGGGACCGTCACCGGGTTGGATCGGTTCGGGATCATCATCAGGCTGTGACTGCTGACCCATCCTCCGATGGTTAGAGGTCCCGCTACCTATATGATGCGACTCCGACCGTCCCGATCGCCGGCATCCGACGCCGATCCGCCGGCATCCGACGCCGACCCGCCGGCGAGACAGGCTACCGGGCCGCTCCCACGCCGAGTCACCGGGTTGCCTGGGTCGACCGGCGGCCGCAACCCATACACGTCAGGTTCTCGACCGTCGCGACAGCGCCGAGGTCGTCGCCGACGCCCGGAGGTCGGAGACGGTGCAGTACCACGCGCCGCGAACCCCGTTCCGGTCGTTTTCGACGGGGGAGTCGAGCGGGACGAGGTCCCCGAACTCGAAGACGACGACGACCCGCTCGTCGGTGAAGGGGTCGATGGTCGCGGCCCAGTCGGCCTCGTCCATCGGCCCCGGGTCGCCCCGCGTCTGCTCGGTTCGGGCTCGGACCGGCGCGTAGTGGGTCACCGCCGACACCGGGTCCGTCCGGTAGAACGCCATGTACTCGAACGCCTCGCGGGTCCGGTCGTAGGACCGCGGCGCGGGGTAGATGCCCGAGCGGCACCGCTCGAAGGTGTCCGGCCGGGTCGCGACGACACAGACCCGGGCGTCCCCCGGAGCGTCGTCGGCGGGCGAGTCGGACGCAAACCGATCTAAGTCCATACGGCTAGCGACGGATCGCATCACAAAGAGTTCGGCTCTCGGGAGGTAGCGGCGGCCGATCAGTCCCCGAAGTGTTCCTCGTGGGCGTCGGGGTGGTTCTCCTCGGCGTGTTGCTTCAGCGCTTCGAGCGTGTCGAACGTTGCGCCACAGTCGCAAGCGTGGAGATCGTCGTCTGACATCGCATCTGATACTGGGGCACTAATCGTTAAGTATCCACCCTGTCTGTGTGTCGGTACCGCACGGCGGTTCACGCATCCCACACTATGTCACACCGATCGACGAATCCCGGTTCGGGGACGGAGTTGCCGGACGACGTCGACGAGCTCGCGACGGCTCACGCCGAACTCCTCTCGGTGATCGGGACGGAACTCAGCGAATCGGGCGACGTGATCGACACGCTCTCGCGGAGCGCGGCCGCCGCCAACCGGTCGAGTTCGGAGACGGTCGATCGCGCCGAGGTCGCACAGTCGTCGGCCGAAGATGCTCGCGACGACGTCACGGCCGCCAGGGAGGCCGCGGTCGCGGCCCACGACCGGCTGGAGACGCTCCAGGACACCTTAGACGAGATCGGAGAAATAACCGAAGCGCTCGACGACATCGCCGAGCAGACCAACATCCTGGCGCTCAACGCGTCGATCGAGGCCGCACGCGTCGGCGAGGAGGGCGAGGGCTTCGCGGTCGTCGCCGACGAGGTCAAGAGTCTCGCGGAGGAGGCCAGCCGGCAGGCCACCGAGATCGACGCGGTCGTCGCTGAGGTGGAATCGGAGGCCGAGGGAACGATCGATCGGATCCGGGCGGTCGACGAGCGGACCGACACCGCGTCGGAGTCGATCACCGGGACCGTCGACGACCTCGACGAGATCACCGCGAGCGCGGTGGAGACCTCCGAGAGCGTCGACGAGGTGGCCGACACGACCCAGGCGTTCGCAGACGACGTCGACGAACTCGCGAACGAGGTCATCGACGCGATCACGCAGGCCAACGAACTCGGCGAGCGGCTCGACGACTGATCGCGACCCGCCGATCCGGGAGTGCGTGCCGTTTTGTGCCTCGATCCCCTGGCTTCGACGATGACCTTCGACGCGGTGGTGTTCGACCTCGACAACACGCTGTGCCGGCGGACCGGCGACGTCGACGCGGCGTACCGCCGGGCGTTCGACCGGATCGGTGCCGAGCCGTTCGGGACGCCGACGGAGCTGTGGGGCGCCCTCGACGGCCCGCCGGACCCCGACGACCGCGTCGGCTACCTCGGCGCGGGACTCGCCCGCGTGGCCGCCCGTCACGGCCGGTCGGCGGTCGATCCGGTCGCGCTCGCCGACGCCTTTCTGGACGGGATCGACAACTCGGAGGTGGAGCTCCTGCCCGGCGCGGAGTCCGTCCTGGCAGTCGCCCGCGGTCTGGGACCGGTCGGGATCCTGACCAACGGCCCGGAGCGCCGCCAACGGACCAAGATCGAGGCGTTGGGGCTCGACGGCGCCGTCGACGGGATCGTCTACGCGGGCGATCTCCCCCGGCGGAAGCCGCACGTGGAGCCGTTCGGGGCGATCCTCGACGCGCTGGGGGTCGAGCCACACGGGGCGCTCTACGTCGGCGACTCCTTGGCGTACGACGTTGCCGGCGCGCACAACGCCGGGCTCCGGGTGGCGTGGCTCCGCCGCGACGGTGACGCCGGCGACGCCGACGGCTACGATCCCGACTACGTGCTCGACTCCCTGGCTGACCTCGAAGCCGTGCTGGCCGACGGATGACCCGGGGGGCGTCCGTCGTAGAGCGGATCGCGAGCCGGCTCCGCCCCGACGACGCGGTGACGGCGGTCGACCCGCTCGACCCGGGGAACCGGCGGGAGACGTCGATCGTCCGGTTCGCCGACGCCGATCCGGTCGTGCTCCGGCGGACCGCCGACCCCGACGCGGCGCGGACCGAGGCGGGCCTGCTCGACGCGATCGACGGCCGGACGTCGGTCCCGGTGCCCGCACCGCCCGGAAGCGGGAGGATCGACGGCGACGGGTGGCTGGCGACCCCGCTCGTCGAGGGCACCGATCTCCACGAGTCGTTCGTCGACCTCGATCCCGCGGCCCGAGGCCGGATCGCGGCGTCGTTCGGCCGGTACCTCGCGGAGCTCCACGACGCCTTCCGGTTCGACGCGAACGGGCCGCTAACGGTGAGGAGTGGCCGACTCGTCGCCGACGCGTCAGCGGAGTCCCCCGCCGAGGTTGCCGGCGGCGACGGCGCGTCGAGCGACGGCCGCGGCGACGACGGGGCCACCGGAGACTGGGACGCCTGGTTCGCCGCGTTCGGGCGGGCGAGCGTCGCGCGACTCCCCGCGGAGTTCGACGGGATCCGCGCGCAGATCGACGCGGCGATCGACGGGGTCGCGGCGGAATCGGCATCGACCCCCCGGCTGTTCCCGTGGGACTTCCGCCCGGGCAACGCGCTCGTCGCGGACGGGCGGATCGCGGCCGTCGTCGACTGGGAGGGGCCGCTCGCGGCCGCGCCGGCGCTGTCGGTCGCGAAAGCCGAGTACCTGATCGCCGACTGGTACGTCCCCGGAGAGGCCGAGTCACTCCGTGACGCCTTCCGCGCGGGCTACGAGTCGGTGCGACCGTCCCCGACCGTCCGGCCGGTCCACCGGCTCGTGGCCGTGGCGAGTACGGCCGTCGACTCCCGCGGCGGCGTCACCGCGCCCGGATATCCGCCGGGTTCCAGGGCCGAGGCGGTGGCGTTCCACCGCCGGGCGCTGACCCGGCTGTTGTGATCCCCCGTGTCGACGTCCCCGGGAGAGTCGTCAGGACGCGCCGGCCCGCCGTCGCCGCCGATGGACGAGGAGTCCGGCCGCGCCCACCCAGATCGCGATTTCGACGAAGAACGAGGGCGTTCCGAGGTAGAACACGAGAAAGTCCCCGGGCGGGATCGCGAGCGGATCCGGCGGGGTCACCACCGGCCACAGCACGAAGAGCGCGTCGCCCGGTCGGCCGTTGAGCACGATGTGGAACGCGTCGAGAAACAGGTGTGATGCCCACCCCATCGCCGCGGCGACCGCGGTCCGGCAGCGCCGCGCCGGAGATCCCCAGCAACGGGCCACGATCGGCAGCACGACGAGTCCGAGGAGCGCGGTGTGGCCGACGGAGTGAAACAGGTCCACGACCCCGAGCGACGCGAGCGGCTTGTCGACCAGGTCGGGGATCGCCGCGCCGACCACGGCCGGCACGACCGGGAGCCGCGACCACCGGCCGAGAAGCGCCGCGACCAGCAGGTGCGTCGCGAAGAGCACGGCGGGAGGTTGGCCCGAGCCGTACTTGTGCGCACCGGCGCCGGCGGGTGGGGGCGGTCGGCCGCGATCCGGCGGGGGCTCGGCTACTCGGGGAGCAGGGGCCGAACTCGCGGAGCGAGCGCCCGGCCGACGACGAACGCGACGACGCCGATCGCGATCCCGGCGACCGTGTCGCTGAGGTAGTGGGTCCCGAGGTAGATCCGGGAGACGGCAACCGTCGCCGCGAGCGCGGTGACGGCCCGGAACGGGAGGTGGTCGGAGCCACGCGACACCAGCGCGAACACGGTCACCGCCGCGGCGTGACCCGACGGGAAGGAGTGGGGAGTGAGCCCCGATCCCGACGTCATACAGACGGGGGACGACGGGAACGGCCGCTGGACGAGGTACATCAGCGCCGGGACCACGAGCCCGACCACGCCGATCGCGACCGCCCCGACGGCGAGGTCGCGCCGCCACCCCGCGAGGTAGAAGATCCCGAGGAACACGGCCGCCGCGGTGGCGGAGCCCAGCCCGGTGACGGAGGTCATGCCCTTGGTGAGTGTCGGGGTTCTGATCGACACGAGCAGGTCCACGACGGCGACGTCGACCGCGACCAGCCCCGCGAGGAGGTCCGCGCCGACGGCACGGAGCCGTCCGGGGACGCCGGCTTCCACGGCGGGCATCACCGAGGGTGCCGCGGCGCCGACGTGCGCGAGCCGGGCGAGAGCGGCGTCCACGGTCATCGGACGGCGGTGACGGTCACGTCGTCGACGGTGCAGTGATCGCTTCGAGCGGCGGTGTGGGAGCGGCGGTGCATTTGTGTTCGGGAGGGGAGTCGGACCGGTCGGGGTTCATCCTTTTGTTCGGGCGGGCCTCGGGTCGACGTTGCCTCTCCGGAGCTCCCGCAGGGCCGGGGTTCACCACTTTGTTCGCGCGGGCCCGTGACGGGTGTACAGGTCGGGATCCCGCCCGACGCGTCGTGGATCACCCCTCTGATCGAGCGACCCGGTATCGGTGCACCCGGCGTCCCGCGACCAGCATCCCTGCAAGCAGCCCCGACGCGGCGGCGACCACGGCGGCGACCCGCCCGGCGCCCGACAGCCACAGCGGCGCGACGAACCCGATCGAGTTGCGGACGACCGGCGGGAGCACCTCGGCCACCCCCCGCGGCGCCGAACCGCCGTCGACGCCCGGCCGTGCCGCGGACCGGTTTTCGAGCCCGAGCCGGTCCGCGGGCGCCGGGTCGGCGCTTCCCGCCCCGGTTGGCAGCCGCTCGGCGTCGTAGACACCCAGCCCGTCGATCGCCCACACCACCTCGCCGTCGGTGTCGACTTCGACCACGCGGCCGCTGTTGGTGTCGCCGACCAGGGTGTGGCCGTTCGGGAGCCGGTCGGCGTCGCGCGGCCACGCCATCGCGTCGTCGGTCCAGGTCCAGGTCCGAACCCACGACCCGTCGGCGCGGCGGTACTCCACGATCCGGTCGTTCTGGGAGTCGGCGACGAGCACCGCGGGCCCGCCCTGGCTTCGGATGTAATCGGGGTTGTGCTGTTCGTTCAGGACCCGGTAGTCGTCGTCGTCGCCGAGCGTCCACTCGGGATCGAGACCCTCGCCCGGCTCCACGAAGACCACCGAGTCCTGGTTCCGGAGGCTCACCATGTACCGGCCGTCGGGCAGGTGTTCGACGTCGTTGACGTGGGTCCAGTC
>Ga0102936_1001145_pt1 | contig 10503 bp, 10 predicted proteins | sample SalPon2_A_H2O_MG_FD_78502 | JGI IMG/M metagenome (GOLD analysis project Ga0102936, IMG submission 78502) | Salt pond water microbial communities from South San Francisco under conditions of wetland restoration - Salt Pond MetaG R2_A_H2O_MG | ecosystem: Environmental > Aquatic > Non-marine Saline...
CTCCTTCGATCGGGGGCCGCCGTGGGCCTGTACGTCCGCCGTCGTCTCGAGCATGACGCCCATCGAGGCGTTGAGGTCGGCGACGAGTTCCATCTGTTCGCGGGTCTGATCGCCCGGATTCGAATGGGGCAACAGGCCACACTCGAGGGCGATTTCGCACGCCTCACGGAGATACGAGTGGATCGAGCCGTGGCCTAACTCCTTGAGTTCCTTGTAGATCTCAGTGTATCTGTCGTCGGGGTCGTCACCGAAGGTGAACAGCGCCTCCGTACACCCGGCGTCGATCCCCCGTTCGCAGATTTCTTCGATCTTCTCGGGCGACAGAAGCGACGCCGATCCTGGCGGATCGTAGTACGTACAGTACGTACAGGTGTACCGGCAGGCGGTCGTCAGCGGGACGAAGACGTTTCTCGCGAAGGTCAACTCGGGGGCGGCGACTACGTCCGACGGATCGACTTCGAGCAGTCGCTCGGCATCGTCTGGATCGACCATCAACTCCACTCCATACGCTTCGGCACCGAACATACTAACAAGAATATCAAATATATATTAAAAAGTGGCTATACAAATCAGTACAATAAACAATCTGATACTATTAAAAAGAGGTGGGATTGAAGTAGTTCTTCGGTAGGAGTAGAAGGATATTTTGAGCGCCATTTTTTACATCTTTCCTACAACTTATATTTGCAACCCCCTCATCTCGTGTTCATGAGCAAACGTATTGACAAACGAAAGGAGCTATTTCAAGCATCGCAGATGCTAGATGAGATGGGGATATACAACGAACAGGGTCACATCAGTGTCCGCACAGAGCCAGAAGCGGACACGTTCCTTATCAACAACCATTCTAGCCCTGGCACCACGAGTTTGCAGGACTTCGTCGTATGCAGCGTACATGACTCGGATTTTCCGGATAGTGTTCCAAGTGAGACAATTTTTCACGCGAAAATTTACGAACACCGTGACGATGTCAATGCGATTTGTCATAGCCATTCACCGTACGCGACGGTCGTCTCAAGCGTCGGTCTCGAAATGCGCCCAGTTCATCAGGGAGGCGTTTTTCAAAACGGCCCAGTTACGATATATGACGACTATAATCCAGAAGGAGGGACGCTCATAACGACCGAAAGAGAAGCAGAGGATGTCTCCGATGCTTTAGGGATGGATCAAGCGGTTGCTCTGCGGGGGCACGGTCCAATTGTAGTCGGTGAATCAGTGACTCATGCCGCAATAATAAGTATAAAATTAGAATACAATTCTTGGCTTGAATTCATGCAAGCATCGGTCGGTTCTCCGTGGTACTTGCCTGAGAGTGTTATTGAAGGGAATCTTGATCTGGCGTTCGACGAGCGAAAAATGCTGAAGCCTCTCGATTATTATTTATCCCAGTCCGGCTAATTGCTGATCCAACTGGTGATACCTCAATAGAAATCAATTGAGGAAATAACGTAGTCTACAGTTTTCAGGATCAGATCTACATCAGATATACTGAACCCTATTTAGTATCGTCTACTCTCCCAAAACCGATCGACAGCACATGGACCAACAAATATAATAATAAAAACGTCAGGCCACGGTTACATCCGACCGAGATCGTCTAGGGCAGCATCGAGGACTGTACTATCGAACATCTCGTCTGTAGGGACTCGACTCTCAGTTACGCCGGTCAAGTCTGCGAGATCAAGCATGAAATCCATCGCGTCTTCACTAAGTCCACCGTTATTGGGATAGAGCCCAACTTCTTCAATGAAGCTGTAGGTCTGCCGGAGTTCCTCCTCGTCCGGCCCTCCGCCTGGTGCGTACTTTCGGACGACCTCGACGTACTGATCAGCGCTGCCTTCACGCAACTCCCGAGAGGCTTGGATATGTGATTTTGCCCACCGCGTGTACAGTTCTTGATTCGCCTCAATGTTATCAGGTGTCGCCATGAAATTGATTGAGCCCCAGTAGGGAAGTTCATCAATAAAGTAGCCTAGATTTTCAAGCTGTGGGTTCTCCTCTCTGATCCGAAGCCATTGACCATGGTGGAGTGCTCCAGCGGCTATGTCTCCAGTCTGGATAGCTGCCGTCCGAGCGCTTGAGTAACCAATCTGAACGAGATTCATCAGATCCTGATAACTGGACGCATCATCTGATGAGAGGGTACCGCGTTCAAGCATTGAACCGACGATTTGGAGAACATCCGTGTTCCGCGGATTATTCATTCCGATTGGGGGCCCGTTCCCGTCTTCCGAGAGCAGATCGTCCCAAGACTGGACTTCCTCACTGTTTACGACGAGACAGTAGTCGGTTCCGCTGTTAATTCCGAACAACGATTTGAACGGTTTCCCCTGTTCTACGATGGGGGCTGCGTTTAGTAGCCCGGCTCTAGAAAGTTCGGATTGACCCGCCACCTGTGACTGCAGAGATATATCGCTTCCGTCAGTAACGGTGATAGTTGCATCTAGGTTGTGCTCCTCCGCGGCAACATCCCTCGCATAGTAGGCATTTGCTTCTTCTGTTCCAAAGCCTGCCTCATACGTGACCGAGAGTTCCATCTCTTCGGTTCCATTTGACTCGCTCTCCTCACTAGATGGCTCTGATTCGCTGCCGTCGCCAGACGACTCCGATTCGCTGCCGTCGCCAGACGACTCCGATTCGCTGCCGTCACCGGACGGATCCGACCCCGAACAACCGGCGATACCGGCGATAGCGGCGACACTCCCTGTCTTCAGTATTTTTCTTCTGCTGATACGGCTCTCACCAGTTGAATGCTCTGGCATACTCACCTTGGGAACCCATTCGTTTATAATTCCTTCCATTTGTGTCCAATATTGCCTCATATTGCCGTATGAACGAATATTAAAATCAAATATAAAATCATATTTGTTCAGAAAATAAGTGGAAAAGTAAATAATAGCTCATACCTGGCATCACACGTCCAAGTTAAACACAGAAATTAATTTTTGAAGCAAGATCAATATTATTTGTGCATTTCTCCGCGGCATAATCACGAATATCCAAAGGTATTTTACTAAGGCAGAATATCCACTCACTAATGATAGATAGCACTTCGATCGGGCTTCTTGAGCGGATCAAACGTCGTCTTGATTGGAACTCTCCAACTGACTTGGTCAATCAGTGGGGTATACAGGTCACCTCGGTGTCATTGTTATTATTATTGTGGAACTTCGGTTTGTCCGCAATAGACTCATTCTTGTTTCCTACACCGATTGAGATTGTTGAAAGTATGTTTCAGAATTTATTTGTCAACCCGGTCCTTTTTTGGGCCATTATTGAGGCTCTGACGTTCGCTGCTATCGGGTACGCTGCTGCTTCCCTCCTCGGTGTCTCAGTGGGACTGTTAGTTGGACTTTGGCAGCCAGCAAAAAATACGCTTAATCCAATCCTAGATGCAATGTACATTACACCAATCATCGCGCTAATTCCACTTGTGATTTTAATTTTTGGCCTCTCTTTTACTGCCAAAGTGTTTATTGTCTTCTTGATGGCCTTTTTTATTATCACATTCAACACAATCACAGGGATTGAGGAAACCCCGGATGAGCTTGTTTCGGCGAGCCGAGTTTTCGGGGCAGATGGCTTTCAGGTTTTTCGAGAGGTACATCTTAAATGGGCGCTTCCAAACATCCTTGCTGGTCTGCGTCTCGGCTCTGGCCGAGCAGTCCGTGGAATGGTTGTAGCAGAACTATTCATTTTTGCTGGCGATCTTGGTACGTTTTTAGTCGGAGCTGGGCAGACGTTCGACATGCCACGGCTATATGCAACGATAATCACGCTCTCGCTTACCGGGCTCATCGTAATCAAACTCGCCCGAGCAATAGAACTTCAGTTACTTTCATATCGAGCCATCAATAGCTAAAACGAATCATCTAATTGATTTACCATAGGTTATTATTCGCTATCGGGAGATAGTTTGTTCAGGCGACAAATACAAATGTCGAATAATATGCTGATTTTATGTTTATATATACTCTATTGCCCCAAATAAACAGAAAGTTATTTAGCCCAACAATAAAACAAGCACGTATGGCTGATTCAATGACTACTAGCCAACGAACATCCGCAACGCCCGTTCTAGAGGCTAAAGAGATCGTAAAATTGTATAACGATGATGTACCGTCTAAAGAGATCGTCCGAGCGGTTGACAACGCCTCTTTCCAGGTCGAAGATAATGAATTTGTGTCCATACTCGGTCCCAGCGGATGCGGAAAAACAACCCTTCTGCACATATTTGCGGGCCTGACTAAACCGACGGAGGGACAGGTACTATACAATGGAGAACCGATACAAAGCCCGAGTACTGATCGAGCCGTAGTCTTTCAGCATTTTAATCTTTTTCCATGGCGGACGGTCCTGTCGAATATCACCTTCGGGCTTGAGATGACCGACCATCCCGAAGAGGAACAGCAGAGACGTGGAGAAAAGTACATAGAGATGGTCGGGCTTGAGGGGTTCGAGAGCCACTACCCGCACGAACTTTCAGGGGGGATGCAACAGCGGGTCGGGCTCGCCCGTGCCCTGGCGGTCGATCCAACAGTTCTACTAATGGACGAGCCGTTCGGAGCGCTCGACGCACAGACCAGACGCGTGATGCAGACGGAACTTCTCCAAATCTGGGAAAAGTCTCGGAAAACGATCCTGTTTATTACCCACGACATTGGTGAGGCGCTCCTTCTATCGGATAAGATCCTAGTGATGGGAAACGATCCGAGTAGAATCAAGGAACGAATTGATGTCCCATTTGAACGCCCAAGATACGGGCATAATATAAAAGAAGATCAAGAATTCGTTGAATTGAAACGAGATATATGGGATACCATGCAGGGAGATACTGGGGAGGATGTTATATGAGCCAACAGTCTGTAACTAATCGGGATATTATCCGACGTGACTTCCTTTCGCACCGTCGAGTGCAGCAGCTCATCGTGTGGGGTAGTCTTCTTTTATTGTGGGAGATTGCGGGGAGATCCGTTGGTGATTTTTTTCTAGCCCCGTTCTCAGCAACGGTGGTTGCGTTTATTGATCTGTACACATCGGGCGTTATTCTTGAACCATTATTTAGTAGTCTTCAACAACTAGTCGTCGGCTTTCTACTAGCGCTTGGAGTCTCATTACCACTTGGGATGGCGATTGGCCGGAGCGAAATCATCAAAAAATCCTTCGAGCCCTACATAAGTTTCATGTTTGTAACGTCTGTTTCAAGTATGCTCCCGCTTCTGATTATTATCTTCGGAACCCGTCTACAGTTTCGAACCGCAGTTGTATTTCTTTTTTGTGTCTTTCACATGTTATTAACTTTTCAGGCAGGTGTAGAAGATATCGACAGAGAACTCATTCAGACGGGTCACGCCTACGAAGCAGGTGGAACCGCCATGTTTCGTCATGTTATTTTTCCTGCATCCCTTCCGATGATCATTACAGGAGTTCGTCTCGGTATCGGGCGTGCATTCAAAGGGATGGTGCTCGCCGAACTGTGGATACTTGCCGGTGTGGGCGAATTACTCAACGCCTATCAATTGTACCAACAGATCGATTACCTCCTTGCGGTTATTTTGACTCTGATGATCTTAGCGATCTTCAGCGTGAAGAGCCTGTACTGGCTTGAAGAAACGGTCGCACCGTGGCGTGGCGCTATCGAAGAATAATCCGCAGTTGAACCAATAGTATCGCGGTATAGGTGGCGGTGTTTTAATTAAGCGTAAAAAGTGAAGCGGGAGAATTTCTTGATGCTCTATGTCAAAAATAGCCCGCCTCAGCGGTAGTAGCGACTCTATCAAATTGGATTTTGTGGAGCGCAAGCGGACACTCGGGCGTACAATCGAATTCGGTATTCAGATGCATATGGCTGAATAATCATTTTTAAATAACACTACTATTACTGATATATTTGGCACCCAATGATTTCAAAAAGCCGTCCATGAATGGATGTAGAAGGCCGATCTACAGCCGGATAGCGGTGAAATTCCGAATCAGATTGCGATGGATGAGAGCCTGATTCGCATTAATATCAACAGTACTGGCTGTACGCTACCGTCGATCCTGCCACGAACAAATTTTTCTATATCCGCCTTTTCACCGCGTATGAACCGAATTAACGGAAATCTTTCTCCGAGAGCTCGGCAAGAAACATGACGTTGACGACGCCAGGTTTCTCGTCAATAGTGCAGACTGGCTCAAAACAGCCCTGCAACGACACGGTCTCGATTTTAGATACGAACCTCACGGAAATTGAAGCAGTACTAAAAGTATTTTGAGAAATAAAAGAACATACCTTTTTGTTATCAGATTGTTTTAGCCACGTCGAACCAGAAACAGCTGAAACATGGTTACGAACCTTCGCCGCCTGGCACAATATTGCTAACTAAACACTGCCTCTAAGACCAGCCTGATCACATCATACTAGATAGACCAGCCCGGTTCGCTATCGAATCTGCCCGGTTGTTTGCGTCTTCTACCAGCTCGGGATATTCATGCTCTATCTCAAGCACGGTCTTATCTTCCATTATTACTTTTCCATTACAAATAACGGTATCAATCTCTGTTCCTTGAGCTTGGTATACAAGCGTTTCAACGATACCGGTGTGTGGAGTTAGATGAGAATGATCAAGATCAAGCAATATGAGATCAGCCATTTTCCCCGGTTTGATTGATCCCAAATCTTCTTTACGACCGATTGCTTTCGCTGCTTCTGTGGTAGCCATTTCGAGAACTGTTTCTGGCGTAATGGCGCAAGGGTTTCGGGTGCTTCCTTTGTGAACTAAATCAACAAGCCTCATATCCGAGAGTGGGTTAATAGTATCATTCAAACACGCATTATCCGTGCCAAGGCTAACAGTAACTCCGGAATTTAACATCTCTGGGACGGGAGCAATTCCGGATCCATTCACCAAGTTTGTAGCTATGTTGTGTGCAACTTTCGTATCCGTCTCAGCAAGCAACCGGATGTCGTGTTGGTCTAACTGGACACAGTGGCCAAGTAAGGTTCGGTCGCCGAGATAACTAGCGTTTCGCAGATACTCTACATTGGAAAGGGGACTTCGTTCTTGGAGTTCCGATTCAGCCGTATGTGTCGTGGTCATTACATCATACTTTTCGGCCAGATCATACGCCCCACGAAGGCCCTCAGGCGTAACATTTACTGCTGTATATGGGGCTGGCCAAATGCTTTGGCGACCGTCTGCAGTCCCATGAAACTCTTCTATTAGAGATTCAATTCGGTCAAGTGCATCATTTGTCGAAGCGAAGCCATCCTTTGGATGGTTTATTTGCGGCTCTTTTTTTCGTAGATTATCTAACATTGCCTCTATTTCCTCCCCAGAGGTTTTGTCCATGAATCCGTCTGCGTAGATATTTCGTATCCCGGCTGTATCGTACTCTGCTAATTTTGTTTTTATTACATCAAGATCGTAGCCACTACCGGTTCCGCCCGCATTCTCAACGAAGGTTGTTACCCCAAATCTGATCGCCTCATGACAATATAAAACAGATGCAACCGCATGATCTGAGATCTCCATCGCGGCCACAAACGGTTTTTTGAAATTGACAAGCCAATCGTAGAGTTTACGCTCTTTCCCTATTCCACGGGATAGAATGTCAGGAACATGGATATGGGTATCGATGAACCCCGGCAGTACGACATGCTGGCTCGCATCGATCGTTTTTTCGGCTCCGTATTCAGACGCGATCCGTTCTTTTTTTCCGACTGCTTCTATCTTCTTATCACGGATTGCTACCGACCCAGGGTCTAATATTGACCTGTCTTCATCCATGGTTACGACAATCCCATTTTCAATTAAGATATCTACCATCATTCGGTGAACAGGAAGTTTTCAAGCCAAACCAACTTAACTGATAGGGAAACCCAATTATAAGAATATAAATTAAACAAATATATAATTCTACTTTATAGCGGTGGATTATTGTATTTTCTGACAGCTATCTCCGAATGTAGTTATACATGTTCATATAATATTCTATATTAGGTATCCCGTGCTCTGTTGTGTCACTTACTGATTCATGCATCGGGTATTCTATCAAAGTTTTGTAGAATAATATCACAATTTATACACTATATTTAAACTTATTAGTAGGAAATACTCACAAAATCTAGTGAATCAAAGAGAAAAGCTTATGATATACACACTGATGAGAGTAAGCGGGAACAGTCGGTGTCGACAAGCTCTGGATGTAGGTGACACCTACAAATAATCTACCATCCGTTGCCGGTATTACTCCACCTTGCCCACGAGAGTACAATTACTGTTCCCAGATTTCTATTATCGGTTTCATATATTTAACAGTACAGAGCACTATCTGATCGGGCACCGCCTCGGCAGGCGTTTGATTATGGAGCGTTTGGTCCAGTCAATCATGGTTGTAGTGGTGTCGAAAGCGGCGTAACCAGCGTCGGGCACTCGATTGACTGCCCCAATAAAATATACATCAGGTGATTTGCTTACAATCGAGGGTCGGGAGTCTGCCGGGAAACCTCGTTCGCCTAGACACCTGCCGATGATGCCTTCTAAAACAAGCTCCTTGACCCATGAATCAGGTAGTGTTCAGATAAGCTGGTTCCATGCGAAGGCGAACGCTTGAAGCCACTTTTCGACGGTGTCTGATTCGGCGTGACTAAAACAGTTTGGCAACTGGTTAGTTTGACGTTTTAGTCTTCGAATTATATGTTCGGCGTTATTTCGATTACCATGTTTTTCGTATCTGTAATCGAAGCCGTGTCGATGGAGTGCTGCTTGCAGCCACGGTGCAGAATCGACGAGAAAGAGCGCATCATCGACGAGATGTTTCTCACAGAGTTCGGAAAGGAACATCTCGGTAATCGCTTGATTTCTCGTCGGGGAGAGCTTCACATGTGGCAAGCGGTTCGTTTAGGGATTGACAGCGGCGTACAGCCAGAACCATTCGTCATTGAGTTGGATCACGGTCTCGTCGATCGCAACGTGATCCGGGTCGGCACCATCTGTGGGCTGTAAATCTGCCTTTTGCACCCAGTTGTGAGCGGTGGATCAACAACGATTGACACCTGATTTATCAAAATTCGAGATGATATTTGGCAATGATATTCCAGCCAAATGGAGGTCGAGAGATTGGTCTGTCTCGTGAGTTCGGCCTCGTACTGTTCGTGCTCAAGCTCGCGTTCGAGTGATTGAGTAAGATACTCGATGAATGGCGTCGCGGGTTCGCTGAACAGTTCTCGGCGGGGATCTTCGGACACGAAACAGACCGTGCCGTACGGTTCCTCGTCGGCACGAAGTGTGGTTCCGTAATAGCAGTGTAGTCCGTGCTCTTCGAATGCGGGGTCAGCCGCCCAGCTTTGATTCGGCGCATCGTGAAGCGTGATGGGTGACTCCTCTGTGAGTGTTTGCCGGCAGTACGTCGTCTGGAGATCGAGTGTCAGCCCTTCGGGAAACTGTCCGTCTTGGACATCGGTGCTGACGATCGCTTCCCAGTGATCTGTCTGTTGATCGATTCGGGTGAGATGGCCGTTCTCTACGTTGAGATACTGTTTTCCGACTTCGAGCGCACCACGAGCCTCTTTGAACGGGATCTCCTCTTGCATCAGCTCTGTCAGTTCGTGTCTCGCTTCGCGGAGGGGAAGTTCGTCGGGGGAGCGAATCATCTCGAACGCATCCCGCTAAGGAGAAGGATACCAAAGAGACGCGTCCAGAGAACCCAAGCGGCGTCTTCCATCTCTCCGACGATTAAAAGATAGATGAATGTTGTAAAAAAGTAGTTTTATCAGTATAATCAATCATTTTTATTGGTTTTGAGACTATAGTCTATGCAAAATTATCTGAAAAGGTTTAAATAATTGCTCTTTTAATATTCTATTCAGATATGTCGTCCCGATCAGTAACCGAGGCGTTAACACTGTATCAAAACGAGACACTCACGCTTGAGCAGGCGGCCAGACGAGCGGGAATCTTACCAACAGAACTGAAATCGAAACTTCGCGCCTCGGGTATCTCAGTCCGTAAATAACTCAAACAGGCGGCAGTCCAGAAAGGAGCCCTCGGCCATTTATCGAGTACGCCACGAAACGCACGTCAATTAGTGTTGTACCGAAGAATGGCCGCTAAGTGTTGAAATAGATATTTGAAAATGGAACTCGTTGATAAAAACAGGCTATTCTGCCCATGCTGCGATCATGCCAATCCTACGACCGGTGATTGGCTACTCGAAGTCCACAAAGCTGACAGCAGATCATTACTCGCCTACCGGTGTCCCGAGTGCTCAAATGTTATTGCTCGACGACCATTCCGCAATTAAGAATGCTACCTTAACAACATTCAAACAGCCGTTGCTCTACCGTCCGGTGGAAAAATACCATGACTGGGATATCAGCTTACCGTACCAATTAGCCGTCGGGATCGCCGGTAATCGTTCATATTATTTCATGATTAGATAGTCTGGTCGGACTTAACGGCTATAGATGACGTTATGTCCATCCGCATCCGACTATCTATGGCTGAATATTATAGAATA
>Ga0102936_1001148_pt1 | contig 10472 bp, 12 predicted proteins | sample SalPon2_A_H2O_MG_FD_78502 | JGI IMG/M metagenome (GOLD analysis project Ga0102936, IMG submission 78502) | Salt pond water microbial communities from South San Francisco under conditions of wetland restoration - Salt Pond MetaG R2_A_H2O_MG | ecosystem: Environmental > Aquatic > Non-marine Saline...
ATCATTCACGACGGCGTCTTCCACACGACAGAGCGGTTCAATACACATGTCATGGACGCATAAGCAGCGAATCACCATCGTAGCAATCGTCGTTCTAGTGGTGGCCGTTCCTGCCCTCTGGCAGATTGGAGGCGTGCGTGCTGCCCAAGCGACCGAAGAGAAGCAAAGCGACCTCGTTGATCAGACCGTTTCGACGAGACAGGCCCCAGACGATTACGATGGAGATGGCATCAATGATTCCACTGACAAATGTCCGACGCGCCCGGAGTCGGCGAATGGGTACCAGGACTCGGACGGCTGTCCCGATGTCGTCGACACGACGGGGGCATCATAATGTCACAACTCGTCTGGCTCCTTGACCGCGGTGCCGCGATCCTCACATATCCATTACTGTATTTAGCAGTTCTCACGGGTATCTTCTACAACACAGAGTCGTTTGGCATGCTCCACAAGGCCGCTCAACGCATACATATCGAACTCTCCGTGTTCGCGATGATCGTCACGCTGCTGCACGCGGGCCTCGGCATCCTCGACGCATGGTTCGTCGTCACCGGACAGGTTCCGGCACCGGCATACTCGATGCCGTACTTCCTCGGTGGCGTCGCCGTCGGCGCAGGCGCACTGCTGATGCTCGTCGTCGCAGTGCTTGGATTTACTGATGCAAAACGTTTCCAGCGCCCCTGGGGGCCGCGTGTTGTCCACTCGTTCGCGTATGCCGGGTTCGCCTTTGGGACAATTCACGCAGCCGCAATCGGGACTGATCTGACGGGACTCGTCCGTCCTCTGTTGGGCCCTTCGGTGGCGTTTCTCGTGTACGTGCTCCTGTTGCGCTTACTGATGCTTCGCCGGACACGATCGAACATGACTCCGAGTTAGTAGCCGTCCCAGAGGCCCAGAATACGGTCAACAACTTTGTCAGTGAACGATCGCCGGTGAACCGTATAGAGGTATTTGACCCGGTCGGGGTCGCTAACCTCGTAGACGACACTTCGGCCGTCGCGCTCTTTTGTGACGAGATCAGCCTCGGCGAGCTTCGAGAGGTGCCATGAAACGGTTGATTGTGCCTTGTCCAGGCGACCGCTGAGCTCGGTTGTCGAGAGCGGGCCGTCGGTGAGAAGGTGTGCGAGGATGCGCCGACTGTACTCCCGTCGCAATGCGTTCATCACTGCTCGATCGGCCTCGTCGAACTCGGCAGCCGGATAGTACCGCGTGTACTTGCCGTCGTCTGAGACGTCGATCAGTCTCTCGTCGGCGAGCCACCTGAGCTGGTACTGGAGCGTCCCCTGTGCGTACTCAAGCTCGTCGAGGAGCGCGCGAAAGTGAACGCCCGGCGTGTCGGCTATCCGCTGGTAGATTTCTCGCCGAGTGGTCAGTTCGAGATCCGGATCCGACATTGCTCAGTCCCGCATTAGAGCGATGAAGAAGGCCAGAAGGCCACCGAGGATCAGGATTGCACTCCCGTGTTCGAGCAATTCAAGCGTGGCGTACGGGAAATACGGAAGCAACGGATATTCGAGAAACACGATGAGCCCGTAGACGGCAAACATCGCATACCCCAACGTGACGATTCGCATACGACTATCCCGTTCCCGTCGCCACGCGAGGAAACTGAGGAAGCTGAGCCCTGCACCGAGGACGAAGATACCTAGACTGACGTATTGTTCGAGGAGTTGAGCGAGTGGCATATGTTACTATCTATACATACGATCGGTGCGACTTGCTCGGTGATCGGTACAACTCAATAGATGGCGGTGGACGGGAAAACGATTGGCGTCCAACCGTCGAATCCAATCTTATGCATTGAGAAGAGCGGTCTCAACTACCATTCGAGTTGCCCTTGGTGAGATCAGTCAGTGATATCGGTGCCTGTAAAAATTGGGTAATGGTGGGTAAGACTGATATGGCCGTGGGCAATAGTGGGTTACGAGATGAAAGTTGACGCTGAGAAACTCCAGACGAACGAGACCGACGACCGGGGGCGGGTGTATCTCGGCACTGAGTACGCGAACAAGCGCGTTACGGTGGCTGTCGTCGAGGTTGAGTCCGAGACTCCCGAAGAGGAGGAACTGGCCGCCGCGTATCGTGAAGCGTCGGAAAGCGCCAGTGAGCTTGCCGACGAGTGGGACAGCGCTTCAGACGAGGCGTGGTCGAGACTTGATAAATGAGCGACGACACCGCGATTCGGCGCGGTGATGTTGTTATCGTTCGACTTGATCCTGCCGAGGGGCACGAAATGCGGAAAACACGGCCTGCAGTGGTGGTCCAGAACGATGTCGGGAACAAGAACTCGAACACGACAATCATCGCACCGGCGACGGGGACGTACAGAGGCTATCCGTTCGAGGTACTCGTGGAAGCGTCGGACTCACCGTTCGAGAAAGACTCTTCTGTGCGGCTCGATCAAATTCGAGTCGTGTCTGTCGAGAAGCGAATCCATTCCGTGCCTGGCAGTCTCGACGACTCGACGATGGGCGAAATCGACGACGCGCTCAAATTGAGCCTCGGACTCGACTGATCGGGAAACCCTTTGCGAAGATATTGGTGCAAATCCGTATGCATTGAGAACACTAGTTTCAACTCCTGTTCCTCCTGTCGTTGCAGATGCCGAAATCTGTGCATCAACCCATGGTGGACAGATTCAGTACCAATCGCTAGAGGACTTCTGCGCGAATCTGACCAGTAAGCGACTGGTACTCTCCGAAGAACTTTGAGATCGATTTCCAACCCACGAACCGGGGCGTCCGGTCGCAGTACGTCTCGTAGTGTTCACGAAGCCACCTCTCTTCTGCGAACGGAAAGAGGACGTAGATGACGGCAGTCAAGAAACCGTGTACCGCAAGCTGCAGCGAACTCACAGCAAGAACCGTAGTGTTCAGATAAGGATTGAAGAGTGAGGCGTAGCGTTTTCTGAGTGATCTATGCCCGAAAACGCTAGCCTCAGCGGTAATATCGACCAAATTGACTTAGATTTTGCGGGGCGGGAAGCGACACCGCGACTGCTGATGAAGCTGAGTATTCAGCTGCATCTGTCTGGACTGTCCCTTTCGAATACTGTGTCTATACTTGACGAATTTGGTGTCCAATGCGCTCGTTCAACTGTGCATAATTGGGTTCACAAGGCAGATTTACAGCCGGAAGATGGGCTCGCCGGATCACGTTGCGGTTGACGAGGCCGTGATCCAACTCAATGATGAGCAGTACTGGCTGTACGCCGCTGTTGATCCACAGACGAACAGATTGCTTCATACAAAGCTGAGACCGACCACGACGAAGGTTTTCGCTCATTCGTTTCTTGCCGAACTTAGCGAGAAACACGACGTCGATGACGCCGTGTTTCTCGTTGATGGCTCGCATTCATCACAAGCTGCCTGTCACCGGCATGGCTACGATTTCAAATACGAAAAACATGGAAATCGGAATGCAGTCGAACGTGTCTTCAAAGAAATAAAACGGCGAACTATCTGTTTCTCAAACTGTTTCAGCAACGCTGAAGCAGAAACAGCCGACGACTGGCTCAGATCATTCAGCTTCGCGTGGAACTAGCTTATCTGAAGAGATGGTTTGTGGGAGAGAAGGGATTGATAACGGCGATACGAATAGTCACCGATATCATCCAACAAGTAATCCTGTGTGCAACTTGTATTTTATTTGAATTGAAATCATAGAGCCCGGAAATCACACCCCTCGTTGCCGCTGTAAAGACCTATTGGCCCCATAGAGACACCCCTCACTGCCGCTGTAAAAAATAGTTTTGTTTATATTATTTTATTGCTCACTAATGTTAGACGGGCGACATATATTTCGCTGGCATATACACCCCTTGTTGCCGTTGTAAAACCAATTATGCGGACTTACAGGCCTTAATAACGAGTTCTGGATCATCAACCAACTGATTTACCGTATGGGCACCGCGCCCTCGACCACGACCCTTGTGCTGTTGCTGGATTACAGATAAGAATTCTAATTCCGAGAGCAGATCACGGACACGACGGTTTTTGAGCGGATCCGAGCCCTCCTGTTCACACATGAGCTCGTATAATGAATACACGTCTTCGGTCGGGATTTCTGGTTCGTCATCGTCGTGCTGTTGAGCCTGTAGTGCGAGGGCGTGCAGAAGGTGTTTTGAGTGGGTCGGTAGTTTCGAAATCAGTTCCGACAGGCGATTTCGTTCCTCCCGTTCGTGGGCTTCATCGACATGTTCCTCAGAAACGATTTCACTACCACGCTCGTACGCAGATTCACCAGCATATCGCAGAATATCAATCGCCTTCCGTGCATCCCCATGCTCGCGTGCAGCTAGAGCCGCGATTTTCGGAATGACCTCATCGTCTAGGACACCGTCATGGAAGGCATCACTTCGAGATAAAAGAATGTCCCGTAGCTGGTTGGCATCGTACGGAGCGAAGACGAGGTCACGTTCCGATAGACTTGATCGAACCCGCTCGTTAAGATTCTCCTTGTACCGAATCTTGTTGCTAATACCAATGATTCCTAGGGTACTCTCGGTGAGTTTCCCTGACTCGGCAGCTCGTGAAAGTTGCATCAAGATATTATCGTTGTCAAGTTTGTCGATCTCATCAAGAATAACGAGGCCAACGTCGTACTGGGCGTCGAGAATATCCCACAGCTTTCGATAGTAATTCGACGTACTCAGTCCAGACATAGGAACCGAAATATTAGTCTCGTCAGGGATATTAAGTGCATCAGCGACTGACCGGACAGCCTGCGTTTCGGTGGAATCCTGAAAACAATCGACATAGGCGACACCGACCTCGATATCGTTTTGTTTAGCCGACTGAGTTAGATCATTAGTAATGTACTTCGTACACAGCGATTTTCCGGTGCCGGTCTTCCCGTATATCAGCACGTTGTTTGGTGTCTGACCTTGGGTAGCATCTTTTATTGCGTTGGCGAGTTGTGTGAGTTCCTCATCGCGCCCAATGATTCGATCCTTATCGGGAAGGTGTTGGACGCGAAGCAAGTCCTTGTTGGCGAAGATGGGATCATCTTTGTCAAAGAAGGAACCCAAATCGGACATACAGCCCTATTCTCACAGATAGTTAAGTATCTATCCACCTGAGTGCCGCTGTAAAACAGTCAATTGCATGACTTTTCTTTTGTGAGCTAGAGCAAGAAGCCCTGTACTGCTGAGATTTAATTTATTCGTGTCTGAGCATTACCCGACGTTGCCGCTGTAATAGGGATCGAGAGTTTCCCCCACACCCCGCGTTGCCGCTGTAAAATGAGATGAGTGTATGAGCCAGTAGAACAGGAGGTTGATCTATCTCAAAAGGATGGAGAGATGTTCTATCGTTGAATTTGATGGGGATAGCTCCAGAATCAACAACCCTGAATTCGCCTTATCACTGCCAAAACAAGTGTGGCAGTTCTATATGCCAAAATTGCGGTACGGTAGCAAATGGCGTGAGGGTATAAAAAACCACTAGATAAACCACTAGATTGATCTTCATCGAAATTGCTTGTGAGAGATATCAGTAGATGTTAGCACTTACAGCGGCAACACGGGGTGTGTCTGTCAGCACTTCTTGAATTCAAGTCACTTTCTTTTCACTTCATTGCCTCAATTCCCGGGTATATATGGATCTATCACCGTTACAGCGGCAACGCGGGGTGTCTGACGTAAGCAAGACAAGTCTGCAACCGTTCGAGATGTCTTTTTACAGCGGCAATACGGGGTGGGAGTCTTCTGAACGGAGGTCCGCGTCATCTGCCCTAAGGCGTCTCATACACTGACCTTCCGGTGAAATATTCGCCGATCTAACATATTCTCTCCAGGGCTGGGAAGCAGCCGCGGAAGAAGCGTAGGCACTTGCGAATTAGCCACCAGGATTAGCGGGACCGATGTACTTCGATTTGATTTTGTCCCCGTCTCGCCACTGCCAGTAGTGGTATCGATTGTCGTTGATTTCTTTGACCGTGACCGATGCACCGGCTGGAACCTCATCGGGTCTATCCTCGGGTGCCTCGTCCGACGATTCATCCTCAGCCTTGAGTTGTGCTTCTCGCTCGCGATACTTCGCCAGCGACTCAGCATACCTGGCGAGTTCTTGGAGCTGGTCCGCTGACAGTGACCGACACTCGTCGGTGAGCCCCGACGGTTAGCATCGCCGGTGGTGTGGGCCTCTTTGTCATGGCTGTTAACCAACATTCGGAGCCAGAACGTTCGTTCTGTTGGTTAATGGCAATTTTTTGTTCCCCCGAGGCGGGTGCGGGGGCGTGCCCGAGAGCGCGTCTCGACACAGACAGATGTCTACGATGAACTCCGAGACTCCCGAACAGGAGCTCAGTAGGCGGTTCACATAAGAGCGAATTGCCTACCACCCTGTGGTCCAATCTTCAGCGGTGGCTGTGAACTGGCATCCCAAACGAACGCCTGAGTGCCGAATAGGTAAAAGCCCGGCAGCCACTGCAGCCCGGAACACAGCGCAACGTCCTCGTTCCGGCCAGGGAGGGCGTGAGTGATGGTCCACAGATAGTCTGAGAGTCGTTTCGGCGTGGATAGAAAGTCACTTAGACCGCCTGATACGCCGTCAACCCCGCCTCACTCCCGACGAACACCAGTCCGTTGGCGACGACGGGCGTCGTCGTCGGGTAATTGTCGGTGACGGTTTCCCACTGTTTTTCGCCGCTTTCGCGGTCGTGAGATATGAGCTGCGTCGAGGCAGCGGTGATGATTTGCCCGTCCGAAACGATGCCCGCGGCGGAGTCCGAGGTCACCTGCCACTGCTGTTCGCCCGAGGACGCGTCGACGGCACTCAGGCTGTCGCCGTAGACGTACACTGTGCCGTCGCGGTAGGTGACTTCAGCGTCGATACTATCTCCTGGTTGGTAGGTCCACAGTTCGTCGCCGGTTTCGGGATCGAGCGCGTATAGGGTGCCGTTGTCGTGTGGAAGATACACCGTCCCGTTGGCGACCGTCGCAGCGAAGTTGAGACCTTCCGGGTACTCGTTGCGCCAGAGCACCTCACCGGATGCGGCGTCGAGAGCGGCTGTGACCGGCGCAACACCGGCATCGGCAGATGCGAAGACGCGACCGTCGGCCACGGCGACCGGCGCTCGGTTGATCGCGGTTTCGGTGAGGGTCGTGGACCAGCGTTGTTCTCCGGTCTCTGCGTCGGCCGCCTGGACGATACCGTCTAACATCCCGTAGACTGACCCGTCGGCCTCGACAAGTGTTCCTGTTCCCACTGCCGTATCCGAACGCCACTGCCGCTCACCGGAGCTGGCGTCGTAGGCCTCCAACAGGTCGTTTCGGCCGTTTATATACACAGTGCCCTCGTTGTACGCTGGCGTCACGTGGGGGACTGTGACATCGGCCTGCCACTGCTCGGTTCCGTCACTCGGATTCAGCGCCCGCAGGGTGTTGGTCGCGTCGATTAGGTAGAGCGTGCCGTCGGCGACGATGGGTTCTGCCGGGGCCCCTTCGAGGCCCTCGACCTCGAACTGCCAGCGCTGTTCGAGTTTCCCCGACGGCATCGTGTTCTCAGTGGAGCCCGTATGTCGTGGGCCGTTCTGGTACATATGCCAGGGTTCGTCGACAGTGACCGGTTCCAGGTCCGCTATGTTTTGCCCCGTGGAATCACCGTCCGTGTCAGTGTTATCCATCGACTCGGTCGCGTCGCTTTGTTCGTCCGCGCTGTTCGATGACCCACCATTACAGCCGGCCAACGCCGTCACCAGGGCGGCGCCGCCCGCCTGCAGGACCCGTCGTCTGTTCGGTCGTACCATTGGGACAGGGGATAATTCTGCTCCGTTGAATAGATTATGAGTTCTACTGACCGATTCGGGGACTCAAAGAGCGGCTCGCTCTTATGTAGAACTGCGGAAAGACCCGATAACGAGACAATCAACGATTGACTCGGTGGATTCGCCAGCCAGAGTGAGTGATCGAACAATACCGAAGGTGTGAGCGGCCTGTTCCAAGCCCTGCTTGGACAGGCCGCGGAACTTCCGCAGCCACGGCTGGACGAGCGAAAATAGGCACTCAGCTTGGGTAATGTGGACGCCGTCTGGCGATACGTATCGGTCTTTATGTACGACTGTTCGGTGGTCGGAGTCCATTTCTCGGTAGGCCTGGAGACCGTCGGTCCAGACCTCTCCCAGCGGCTGGGAGAGGTCTTCAGCCTCCTAAATCACCGGTGCAAGATCACCACTGTAATCGATGCCACGTTGGCCGCGAATCACGCGAAGCGAGTCGCGACGAGCGTCAACTGATCACCGTGACACCCTCGCCAGCGTGAGTGTCTAGACCGGGACGAGCCGCCTCGAGAACGGCTGTTCCGCGGCGGCTCTTTACCTTTGTAGCCCGAACAAACCTTCCCAGATTCGTCGACTTGCGTCGGTCCATCGATGGTTTGGTCGAGGAGGCGCCAGACAACTGGGAAGCCGCGCTGAATCGCGGCTTCCACCTCTCGAATCGCCGTGTGAACGGTTCTATAGGCCCGACCAAGGAACGGCGCGATCTGGTTGATACTGAGCAATGTGTCCGCATAGAGCGTGAAAGCGAGAAGCACCTCACCGCTGGAGAGGTGCTTCTTGTGGAACGGTGTGCCGTAGGTGAAAACCGGCTTAAAATTGCAGCTACGGCACCAAATTCGGTCGAGTTCTTCCCAGGTTACGATACTCTGCTGACCGCAGCGCGGACAGGACGTATTCCTCCAAAATTCCTTGAGTCGCCGCTCGATGCGGCATCGAGCGGCTTCGTGTTGACTTCCACGACGCCCAGCTCAATCAACTGCCGAAACATCCCGCCGAACGCTGGCTGAGCAGAAGACATATCCCCAAATTAGTGTCGACTCAGAGTAACTATACGGTCTTTCCACAGCTTTGCATAAGAGCGAATTCGCTTTTCGTAGGTCATTATTTCTGGTGACTCGCGCTGAGCGTGAAGTAGCGAAGTTCTAGGTAGTACCGACTTGTTCATAGCCGTAAATCAGTCAATACGGGTGAGCGATGTATCGGACTGACGGTTGTTTCATCCGGTTTCTGCCATACCTGGCGTGCCACATGCGGAGAGTGTAGGCAGCACAGCGCTGTCACTGTGATCAGCTACTGCTGAGGGAATCATCTGCCAAGCCTGATTGGCTATTGCTCAAGATTGGGTACTCGACAGCCGAGGTTGGTTATTCAATTCGCTACCGATTAGGATTATCCCACCGACACCTATCAATAACCCAGCAACAAGCGCCACCAATCCGAATATCGAGGGTAGTGGGTTCAGTAACATCACACTAGCCATGACGCATGCTAGTACACCGTTAGGTTTAGACCGCTCACTTCGATTCACGGGATCGCGGGTTTTTAACAACGTGATCGAAAGGGCCACAAGACCGACACCAGAGAAGACGGTCGCACCGACTGGTGAGCCGTATTGGCCTAGCTTGACGCCAAACACTAGCGCAAAAATGGACGTACCAAACATAATCAGACACCCCACAGATTGTATGACCAACCCGGTAAACTCGGCATCCCACGCGCGCATCTCAACCTCGGATAGCGAGCAGAGTTGTAAAATCATTTCGACTCTTGTCAATCACTATTTCCAAGCACAGACAATCGAAAGCAGTTCCCGCCGACGGTTGGGAATGCTGAAGATGCAGGTCGATTGAGCAGCAGATTCTCTCACCGAACTCTGAAACAAAAGCGGCTTCAGCAGTTACGACTTCTTGCGTAAGTCGTAACAGAAACCGCGGTTTTCACTCGAAACATGGTGTGTTTCAGCCCTTGACAGGTTCTGGTGGTAACGGGAACTAAAGTATTCGTGATGGGTACTGCGGCTACTGACAGTGGCAAATACAACACTGACTCATGGCTGACGAAGTTGAGGATATCCGGCAGGCCACGACCAACCAGCGATAGAATTTCTTCCGACTGAGAATCACAAAATCCTCAACTTGCTCGTGATTATTGCTGCATGCCAGGCCGAGTATACAGATTATCAGTATAGGGGATATACGTACCACTCACCGATTGAACGGCACGGATCTATTAATAATGACGTGCGAGATACAGAGCCTGTATACAACACACGCCAATTTGTGCTGCTCTGATTAATCGATCATCTCCATTTTCAAAGATAAGGTTATTAAAGCAAACGGGGTAACGCCATATGGAACTAAATGGCCTTTTCATTTGACACCACTTACAAAAATTTAGACTCGAACCTCTATTCGAGAGTAACGCCCAAAAGTATCGATAATCCCGATATTTTGCTTCTTAATGACGGGATATGTGCGGATCTTGGATTGGATACAGCGGAACTCGATGCTGACATTCTAGCAGGCCAAGACCTCTTAGAAGAGCCAATTGCCCAAGCATATGCAGGCCACCAGTATGGAAGTTTTACACTTCTGGGCGATGGGAGAGCGATGATTCTCGGCGAACATGTGCACGATGGTACTAGATACGATATTCAACTGAAAGGGGCTGGTCGAACGCCGTACTCCAGAAGA
>Ga0102936_1001149_pt1 | contig 10465 bp, 12 predicted proteins | sample SalPon2_A_H2O_MG_FD_78502 | JGI IMG/M metagenome (GOLD analysis project Ga0102936, IMG submission 78502) | Salt pond water microbial communities from South San Francisco under conditions of wetland restoration - Salt Pond MetaG R2_A_H2O_MG | ecosystem: Environmental > Aquatic > Non-marine Saline...
AGGATCGGGTTGATCGCGAAGAACGGCCCGCCGCGGGCGAAGTTCCCGGCCAGCGTCGCGAGGGCGCTGATCGAGATGTCCTCGCCGCGGCGCGCCTCGTAGAGGTCGACCTCGGCCCGGAGCGTTCGGATGAACGACTGGGCGCCGCCGACGCTCCCGACGAGCGTCAACGCGGCTGTGGGGTGGATCTGCTCGACCTTCTGGACGTTCTTGTTCGAGACGAAGCGGCCGCCCAGCGAGGCGCGCATATCGGTCGCGATGACGACGCCCTCTGCGGTCGTGATCCCGATCGTCGTGGTCCCGGTCTTGTTGACGTTCTCGAGGTCCTCCGCGGAGAGGTCGTTCGAGGGGACGTCGCCGAGCTCCGGCTCGTACGGCGAGAGCGTGTGGTCCTGTCCGGTACGCGGCAGGGAGGAATCCGGTTGACGCATTACATTATCGTACAGCCCGACGCTGATAAAAGCTTCCGGTTACCGACGTTCGGGGCTCCAGGTACCGGCACGCGGGTCGAAGAGCGCGCCGGCCCACAGACTGGATTCAACAGCCCGGCGGCCGCCGGGACGCCGACCGAAGCCGGTCGACGAGCCGGACGGTCGGGGGCGGATTCCGGCGCGATTGGCGACGAGTGTGACCGGCAGGAGCGCGACGCCGGGGGCGGTACCGCACTGACGTGTTGTTCCGGCTCGCCCGATCCCATCGCCAGTAATCGAGTTTCGACGCCGCCGGGAAACAATAGGGATATCTGTCGCGCCCCGCTTCGAACGGACATGAGCAACTATCTCGTCGCGATGGAGGCCGCGTGGCTGGTCCGCGACGTCGAGGCGATCGACGACGCGATCGGCGTCGCAGTCAGCGAGGCCGGACGGCGGCTCAACGAGGCCGACATGGACTACGTGGAGGTCGAGGTCGGATCGACGCCGTGTCCGGCCTGCGGGGAGCCGTTCGACTCGGCGTTCATCGCCGCCGACACGGCGCTCGTGGGGCTGGGGCTCGAAATGAAGGTGTTCAACGCCGACAGCGAACAGCACGCCTCGCGGATCGCAAAGAGCGAGATCGGCGGCGCGTTGCGGGACGTCCCGCTTTCGATCGTCGACACGTTCGAGACCGGGGACGGAGAGGACGAGGACTGAACTCCGCAGGGGGCGTCGCCCCCGTATCAGGAGACGTGGGCCGCGACGTCCGCCTCCGTGATGATCCCGCGCAACTGGCCGTCCTCGACGACCATCACCGCGTCCTGATGGTTGAGGTGGGCGTTGACCTCGTTCAGCGTCGCGCCTGGCTCGACGGCTGTGATCGACTCCCGCATCGCCTCGGCGACCGGCAACTCGCCGGCGCTGTCCGGATCGAGCTGTCGGATATCGGAGTTGGAGATGATGCCCTGCGGCCGTCCGTCGCGGACGACCGGCAGCTGCGAGTACCCTTCCTTGACCATTACGTCGATGGCCTCCCGGACGCTGTCGTCGGGCGCCACGTCGACGACGCCCTCGTGCATGATATCGCCGGCGTGCATCACCGCGCTCTCGGCCTCGTCGAGAGCGGTAACGATGCGCCGAAGCGTCGAGAGACGGGGATCGACGTCCCCGCCTTCGATGCGCGCGATCAGCGGCTGTGAGACGTCGGCCCGGTCTGCGAGTTCGCTCTGCGTCAGCTCCAGGTCCGTCCGTCGGTCCTTGAGATCGGCCGGCGTGGGCAGGTCCATGCTCGTTCGGCCAAATTACTTGGAGTTATATAAACTCTTCTGCCGGGGCCGGACATAAATACCGTGACGACGTAGCCCCGTGTGAGTGACTGGAACGAACGGTCGGGCGGTCGTCGCCAAGCGCGTCGACGACGGCCACCCGGACACGGAGGAGATACGCGATCTCGCCCGAGCGGCCGGCTACACGGTCGTCGGCGAGGTGACACAGGCGCGGACCGAGGACCCCGCGCTCTGTCTCGGGGAGGGAAAGGTCGCCGAACTCGCGGCGCTCGTCGCCGAGATCGACGCGACGACGGTCGTCTTCGACAACCGCCTCGGGCCGTACCAGACGTACAACCTCGGGAACGAACTCCCCGAGGGTATCGAGGTGATCGACCGATTCAAGCTCATCCTCGACATCTTCGGCCAGCGCGCCCAGACCAAGAAGGCCCAACTGCAGGTCGAACTCGCCGAACTCCGCTACGAACTGCCGCGCGCGGAGGCGAAGGCCTCGCTCGCGAAACGCGACGAGCGGCCGGGGTTTATGGGGCTGGGCGAGTACGACGAGTCCCGCGAGCGCGACATCAAAGCCCAGATCAGCCGGATCGACGACGAGCTGGATCGCATCGAGCGGACCGAAGCCCACCGCCGAGAGCAGCGCCGCGAGTCGGGGTTCGACCTCGTCGCGCTGGCCGGGTACACCAACGCCGGCAAGTCGACGCTCCTGCGACGGCTGGCGAGCGACCTCGACATCGACGAGAACGAGGGGCTGCACCCGGACCTCGACGCGACCGCCGAGTCGGAGAACCGCCTCTTTACGACGCTGGGGACGACCACCCGCCGGGCGGAGTTCGACCGCCGGGACGTGCTTGTGACCGACACCGTCGGGTTCATCTCCGATCTCCCCCACTGGCTCGTCGAGTCGTTCCGATCGACGCTGTCGGAGGTGTATCGGGCCGATCTCGTGTTGCTCGTCGTCGACGCCTCCGACCCCGTCGAGGAGATCCGCGAGAAGCTCGTCACGTGTCACGACACGCTCTACGAGCGCAACGAGGCCCCGATCGTCACCGTCCTGAACAAGGCCGACCTCGTCGACGACGACGAACTGGCCGAAAAGCGTGAGGCGCTGGCGGCGCTGGCCGAGGAGCCGGTGGTGGTAAGCGCGGAAACGGGGGCGAACGTCGACGGCCTCCGCGAACGCATCGACGCGGAGTTGCCCGCCTGGCGGCGCGAGCGCCTCGTCGTCCCGATGACCGACGAGACGATGAGCCTCGTCTCGTGGATCCACGACCACGCCCACGTGGAGTCGGTCGACTACGCGGACGACGTCACGATCGAGTTCGAGGCCCGCCCGGAGATCGTCGAGAAGGCGCGCTCGAAGGCCGGGGCGTTGCCGACCCCGGCGTTCGAGTAGCGAGCGTCGAAACGACCTACAGTTCCCGTTTCTCCTTCGAGACGACCTCGACGCCGCCGATCCGCGTGTCGGGATACTGCCCCTCGGCGTCCTTCTCGGCGGCCTTTACCATGTCCCAGATCACGTTCAATCCCGTCGTGACGGCCTCCAGGGCCTCCATCTCACAGCCCGTCTTGCCCGTCGTCTCGACGGCGACGGACAACTCGATTCCGGCGTCGTCGACGTCGAACGTCGTTTCGACGTTCGTGATCGGGATCTGGTGGCACATCGGGATCGTCTCCCAGGTGTGTTTGACCGCGTCGATCGCGCCGACGCGGGCGACCGCGAGGACGTCCCCCTTCTCGAGTTCGTTCGCCCGAATCGACTCGATCGTCGAGGGATCGAGTTCGATCCGGCCGCGGGCCACCGCCCGGCGCGCGGTGTCTGGTTTGTCGCCGACGTCGACCATCTGTGCGTCGCCCTCTTCGGTGACGTGCGTGAGATCCGATCCGTCGCTCATGGCCCACGTTCGACCGCGAGGGCGATGAATCCACCGACGTACCCGCTTTGCTCTGACCGCCGACCCCCCGTTCGCCTCACTCCTCCCCGTCGGGCCAAAGCGCCGCCGGCACGGCTTCGGGGAGATCGGTCGCGACCAGCCCGTAGCCACGCTCCCCGACGACGAGGTCGCCGGCCCGGCCGTTGGCGTAGGCGCCGAGGCCGGCCGCGTGGATCGGATCGAGCGCACACGCCATCGCGCCCGTCACGCCGGCGAGCACGTCGCCGGTACCGCCGACGGTCATCCCGGGGTTGCCCGTCCGGTTGATCCGGGTCCGGTCGCCGTCGGAGACAACGTCGACGGCGCCCTTCACGAGCAGCGTCACCCCGAGGTCGGACGCGAACTCGGCGACGAGGGGGGCACGCTCGTCGGGATCGGCGGCACTCGGTCCGCCCATCGCCTCGAGTTCCCCCTGGTGCGGCGTGCAGACGAGCGTCGCCTCGGTGTCGATCTCCGGGACGACGCCCAGGGCGTCGGCGTCGACGACGGCAGTCCCGTCGAACCCCTCGAGGAACGCCGCGGCCGCCTCGAGGGAGACGTCGGCGTCGCCGAGTCCGGGGCCGAACACGACGGCGTCCATGCCCGAGGCGGTGTCGAGTACGTCGGGGACGTTCGACGGCGCGATCCGGTCACCGGGCTGTGGGCGGACGATCAGGTCCTCGCTGTAGCCCTGCACCTCGCCGGCGATCGTCTCCGGGCAGGCGACGTACGCCAGGTCCGCCCCCGCCCGGAGAGCCGCCCGCGCGGCGAGAGCCGGCGCGCCGGTGTAGGGGCCGCCCCCGACCACGAGCACGCGGCCGAACTCGCCCTTGTGCGCCGTCGGATCGCGGGAGAGCCGGAGCAGGTCGCCCCGCTCGACGACACGCTCGGCGGCCCCCGGGATGCCGATGTCGGCGACGGTCACCTCGGCGTCGACGGACGCGAGCCCGGGCTTGTCGTCGTGAAAGGTGACGACGCGGTCGGCCTCGACTGCGGGTCCCTCGCTCTCGCCGGTGTCGGCGTCGATCCCGGAGGGGACGTCGACGGCGACGACCGTCGCGTCGGCGGCGTCGATCGCCCCCGCGGCCGTCGCCTCGGGCTCCCTGAGCGCGCCCGTGACGCCGGTCCCGAGCATCGCGTCGACAATCACGTCGGGATCGCCGAGGTCGAACGCGCGGGCGTCCCCGACCCGCCGTGCGTCGATATCCGCCGACCGGAGCGCGTCCCAGTTCTCCCGGGCGATGTCGGTCGTGATCGTCTCCCGGCGGCCGAGGAGGTGGACGGTGACGTCGTATCCGCCGAGGAACCGCGCGGCGACGAACGCGTCCCCGCCGTTGTTGCCGCGCCCACAGACCAACGCGACCGACGCTCCGGGATCGGCCACCTCGCGGACGACGCGTGCGACGGCGTTGCCCGAGGACTCCATCAACTGTTTGCGCGGCACGCCGAGCGCCGCGGCGTTTGCGTCCACGACGGCCATCTCGGTGCTCGAGATCATAAGCGGGGGTTCTCGCCGGACCGAACTAATCGTTGCGGCGGCGGGAGAGCGCACGCACCGCGCGGTGGCGGGCACCTACCGTCGGATCTCGAAGCCCTCGAGCCCGCCCGGATCGCCGTACTCGACATCGACGTCGTCGACGCGGGCCTTCGGACTGCCGGTGTGGCACCACTCGAGCATCGACTCGACGTCCGCCTCGGGCCCCTCGAAGACGGCCTCGACGCGACCGTCGTCGAGATTCCGCACCCAGCCGTCGACGCCGCGCTCGCGGGCGGTGTCCCGGGTCGTCGCGCGGTAGTAGACCCCTTGGACGCGACCGGAGACGAAGACGTGTGCGCGGATCCGATCGTCCATGCCGGCTCTCGGGCGGGTCCGAACAAAAATCCGGCGACCGGGGGCGCTGCGTGAGCGCTCGCGCCGCTACACCGCTTGCGGTCCGCGACGGACCGCTCGACGCGACGCTGCAACGCTCACTGCGATTGTGCCTCGTCCTCGACCGACCCGGCCTCGGCCTCGTAGTCCCGGGCCAGCTCCAGGACGTCCTCGATCGGGTCCTCGAACGCGTCGGCCCGCGACGAGAGGTTCTCGTCGAGATCCTCCAGGTCGTCGATCGCGTCGTCGAGTTCGTCGCTGGCCCTGTCGGCCGCGTTCTCGGCGGAGTCGTAGTCCCCATCGTCGATGTCGTCGCGGGCGTCCTCGAGTTGGGTGCGCTGGGAGTGGATCGTCGACAGCGACCCTTCGAGCCGTTCCAACGCGTCGAGTTCGGCCTCGAACTGGCGCTGTTTTTCCTCGTACTCGTCGGCATCGATCGCGTCGATGACGTTCGTACTTTCCGGGTCCACGTCCGAGACGGCTTCGAACGGCTCCGACGCGTTCTCGACGGCTTCCTCGATGGCGTCGAGTTCGGATTCGATCGCGTCCTCGTCGTCCCCGTCGTCGATCGCGTCGTAGGCGTTGACGACGGCGTCGCGGCCGTCGATCAACCACGCCTGCAGGTCCGTCGCCCCCGTCAGATACCGGTGTAGCTCGCGCAGCGACTCGACGGTCTCGGTCTGTTCGTCCGTGGCCGCCGCCCGTCCCGCCTCGCCGATCGCCGTCTGCGCGTCGGAGAGCTTCAACAGTACGGCCCGGTCGTCGAACCCGGTCGTCTCCGCCGAGACGTCGAGAAGATCGGCCGAGACGCCGTCCGTGTAGATGTATACGGCCTCCCGAAGCTGGTTTTGCGCCTCGACGATGGCGTCGGCTCCCGCTCTCCGCTCCTCGTCGGACGGCCCGGGTTCCGGCGTGTCCGTCGGCTCCGGCGTGTCCGTTGACCCCGGCGCGTCCGTCGGCTCGGGTGTGCTCGTCGATCCGTCCGATTGGCCTTGCGTCGTCCCGAAGCATCCGGCCGTCAGTGGCGCGATGGCTGCCAGGAGGGCTCGTCGGTTCACGCGCGAGAGGTTTCGCGTCGTCCCAATAAATCTATGGTTCGCGTCTGACGCGCGTCCGACGAAATCGGCGTGTTTCAGGCCGTCTCCGCCCCTGATGAGAATCGTGAGTTTTCGAAATGTAATTTCAGTTATAAAAATATAAAAGAGTCGCGTCCACGAAACGTCGGTATGGCCTCGCAGCTAGGTTCGAACCGGACCGAACTCCCGACCGCCCGGCTCCGACATCCCGTCGTTCCGGCCCTCCTCTTCGTCCTCGCGACGTACGTGTTCAACCTCGGATTGAACACCGTCCTGTTTCGGCTCCAGGCCGTCCTCCCGGGGGTGGCCCAACAACCGATCGTCGCCACTCCGCTTCCGCTGTTGGGCGCCGGCGCGCTATCGCTTGTTACTGGGGTCGCCATGACGTACTTGCTCCTGCTGTTCGTCCGCGCGGTCGGCGGGTCCGCCGGCCACGCCTCGAGTGCTCCGCCGTCCATCGGGGCCGCACAGTTGGCCCGGGCGACGGCCGTCGTGGTCGCCGGCAGCGTCGCGACCGCGATCGGTTTCGCGCTGCTCGTCGCTCCCGGTCTCGTCGTGCTCGCTCACCTGCCCTTCGTGTTCGTCGCGGTCGCGCTGGAGGATCAGCCCATCGCGAGGGCCGTCGAAACGGCCGTATCGCGCGTTCTGGCCGCCCCCGTTCCCGTCGCGACCGCCACCCTTCTCACCGCGCTCGGCCTCGCCGCGGTGGCCGCTTTCGGCGCCTCCACCTCCCTCGTCCCGCCGGCGATCGAAGTGGTCATCGGAGCCACCGGTACCGCGCTCGTCCTGTTGGCCGGCCTGTACGCCTTCACGGAGCTGTATCAGCGGGACAGCCGACGCCAGCGGGGTATCTGACCGTCGACCGGGCGACCCGAAACGCACCGCGCCACCGCCGTCAGGTAGCCTCGTCCCCACCGGTCCGGAGGTGATGGAAGACGTAGGTTTGGGCGTATCCCGCGTACGTCCCGCCGAACTGCGATCGGATCTCCCGGGACGTATCGGCGTAACTGCCCCGCTCGCAGTCCGGGTAGTGCTCCTCGATCGCGCTCCGGATCCACGTGTCCAGCGGCACCGCCTCCAGATACCCCAGCGAGAACAGCAGAACGCAGTCGGCGACCTTCTGGCCGACGCCGACGAAGCTGGTCAGCGACTCGCGGGCGTCCTCGTACTTGAGGCCGCGCGCATCGGTCGGGTGCGCCTCGCCATCGGCGACCATCTCGGCGGTCCGACGGACGTACGGCGCCCGATACCCCAACGAGAGTTCCCGGAGGTCGGCCTCCGTCGCCGCCGCCAGCGCCGCCGGCGTCGGGAAGGCGTGGTAGGTTGTGCCATCGAAGGCGACCGTCTCGCCGTACGCCTCCGAGAGGGCGGTCTGCATTCCGTGGATCCGGGCGACGCGCATCTGCGCCGAGCAAATGAACGAGATCAGGCTGCCAAACGGGGGGTCGCGGACGAGCCGCATCCCCCGATGGGCGTCGTAGGCCCGATCGAGGAGCGGGTCCGACGGCGTCGCCTCGGCGATCGAATCCAGGTCGTCGTCCAGCCGCAGGAGCCGCTCGAGGCGGTCGTAGGCTCCCTCCGTCGAGGAGACCCACTCGAGGCGGCCCTCGGTCTGCCTGACGCGGAGCACTTCGGGTTCGTTCGTCGCCGTCTCCGTCCCGGGAAGCACCGTGTAGTACCACGGCGAGCCCTCGGTTTCCCCGTCGTAGGCCCGGCCGTCGTCGCGTCGCCACAGGTACGACTGGCCGCTCTCGAGCGTCGTCGCGAGGTCGAATCCGCCGTCGAACGCACCGATCGGGCGGCTCCCGGTCTCCATACTCGCCGTAGGCGCCCGGACGGAATCGGGCTTTCGGGTCGCGGCCGGATTCGCCCGTGTCCGGGCGAAACTTCTTGACGGATGGGACACGATACCGTGATATGGACTGCCGAGTTGTCGTCGAAGCCGCGGTTCCGGTGTACGACGTCGAAACGGCCGACGAGGCGGTTCGGATCGCGATCTCGAAGACCGGCGAGATGCTGAATCCCGACCTCAACTACGTCGAGATCGATATGGGGTCGCGGGCGTGTTCGGACTGCGGGGCCTCTCGGCCCCCGGCGTTCATCGCGGCCGACGAGGGACTCGTCGCCCTGGAACTCGAGATGACGGTGTTCAACGTCGAACACGACGAACACGCCGCCCGGATCGCCCGCAAGGAGATCGGCCAACGCCTCGAGAACATCCCGCTGGAGGTCCTCGAGATCGAGCAGGTCGAGGAAGACGACAGCGAGGACGCGACCCGAGCGGACGACGCGTCGGACGACGGCGGCGGGACGGACACCTCGGGCGACACCTCGGCCGAGGGGGACGACGTGCTCCCGGAGTTCGACGAGTTGCTCGACGAGTGAGGACCCGCTCTCGTCTCACACGGGGAGCGTCCGCTCGGGCCGCACGCCGGCCGCTGTTGTGACTCTCCGGGACGGTGGGGTTCGATCCGCGAGAACGTGTCGCCGGTCGTTCAGTCGGCAGTCGCCGAGACGGCGCGCTCGGCTTCGTACTCCATTTCCTCGGTGATGCCGTCAGCGAGGGCGAAGACTGCCGCCTTGTGATCCGTCTTGGACTTGTGGATCGATGTCGGTCGGACACCCAGTTCGGTGTACTCGGCGTGTTCGACGGTGCATTCCGCCATCTGCTCGTAGTGGTTGCATACCTCTGCAAGCAGGCCGTGGAGATGAATGAGCTCCTGCTTCTTCATAGTCGTATTCGCGTAGCGACTCAGGGTATATAGTAGTATCCTGAGACAAGTTAACACGTTTCTGCGGGCCTGACGCCGCTGGATTCGGCGGATCCCGGATTCGACCCCGACGACCGACGGCCCACCCGTCGTCGGCCGCGTCCCGTCGACCGGCTGCGACGTCGGAAGGGGACCGGGGGTGTGGGCTGAAGACTTTTTTCGTTCGAGCGCCCACTCGGACGTATGGAGTACGAAGAGGGACTCGACCGCGCGCTCGAGACGACGCCGGACATCGAGGAAGCGGCGGACCGGCTCTCGCTCCCCGATCCGGAGGTGCGCCAGGAGGGAGCAACGACGATATACGAGAACTTCCAGGCCACGCTCGACGTCCTCGACCGGGCGGGCGAGCACGTGATGAAACACCTCCAGTCCGAACTCGGGACGAGCGCCCACATCGACGAGCGGGGGCGGCTCAGGCTGACCGGGGAGTTCCGGAGCGACCGGGTCGAAGCGGCGATGGAGGCGTACGTCGAACGGTACGTCCGGTGTCCGGAGTGTGGGCTCCCGGACACCCGGATCGAAACCGAACGCGGGGCGGAGATACTCAGGTGTACGGCCTGCGGTGCCCGCTCACCGACTGGCGGGGAGTGACGGCACCGCCGGCCGGATTCAATCGTTCTCCCGCCGCCGCTTCGTCGGTTTGTCCGTCGGGACGTACGTCCGGCCGACGCTGCTGCCGCCGACGAGTTCCCGGAGCGAGAGCTGCCGTTCGACGCCGTCCTCGCGGGTCGACTCGACGCGTCGTTCGGTCGTCTGGAAGTAGTTGACGAGGGTGACGAGGACGACGCCGCCGACGGTGTTGCCGAGGAGGACGGGGAGGACGAAGCCGACGAGGCCGGGGAGGAAGGCGGCTTCGCCGAGGAAGACGAGATACATGAGTTCGGTAAAGGAGACGACGACGTGGAACAGATCAGCCAGCGGGATCAACAGGAAGGCGATGTAGACCAGAAAGAACCGCGAGACCGTATCGCGGGCGGCGAAGTCCAGCCAGACGACGCCGGCGACGATCAGCCCCGCAAAGCCCGCCTTGAAAAAGAGGTCCCAAAAGCCCGTCTCGACGCCCTTCCGGGAGATATCGACGGCGACGGCCGCGGTCTCGGGCGAAAATACCCCCGTGTACGCGAGGACCAACGCCCCGA
>Ga0102936_1001151_pt1 | contig 10454 bp, 7 predicted proteins | sample SalPon2_A_H2O_MG_FD_78502 | JGI IMG/M metagenome (GOLD analysis project Ga0102936, IMG submission 78502) | Salt pond water microbial communities from South San Francisco under conditions of wetland restoration - Salt Pond MetaG R2_A_H2O_MG | ecosystem: Environmental > Aquatic > Non-marine Saline...
ACGTCAACACTTTTATCCGACGAATATGATTCAACTCTTCAGAATAGCACTTTTCAACTTAATGTGACAAGAAAAATAGACTCAAACAACTCTACTAGTATTCAGAGAGCCGTTTACAGAAAATCTAACCAAGGCGTGACATTCGAATTCTTTGTTGATGATGAATTAAAGTTACAAAAATACGCAGATTTAGAGACGGAAACTGTGTACGTGCGTAAAAATATTCAATCTGAACCCGAAACCTCCATTCAAACAAATACAATTATTGAGCCTTCCAACTCTGAGGTAATATTAGATATTCTTCGAAGTGGAGAATTCGACCCTAAACAGGGTCAAAAAGACAATTCAGGTGTTGAAGTCTTAATGACTACTGTTGATTTCTCACAAAAAGAACCTTTAGAAAACCAATTTGATATTGAGCGTGCAACTTCAATTACTGGCGTAACACGAATTGGTTCAAATCAAATAATTCGAGCGATGAATGTGACAGTTAGTGGAACACATAATGGAAGCAATAAAACTGTTCAATATACCTCTTCAGTAAAAAATGTAAACTCAACAATTGTTAATCAACCCCCATGGGTGAATCAGGTGAAGGATTCTACACGGACCACAACAAAAGGAATAGCAAGTGATGGTCGAACGTTAGTATTATCTCATGATGAAGGAGAAGATATCCCTCCGGGTACGAATATTAAACTTTCAGTCAGAAATGGAGATACTTTTGACCAATATTCTTACACACTAAATAGACCATTGGAATCAAATGAAACCATGTATTTCCGATTACATGAAAATGAGTTAGTTGGCAATAAAGGACAACTTCCTCCACAACAAGGGGAACAATTTAAATCAGTGCTCCATTACGTAGAAATAGTTTCACCAGAGAATGGAAAGACAGTATTAGAATTTTCTTTCACACCGTAGTCCTATAGCCAATCCGAACATATTTGTAATATGATTCACATATATTTAACAACAGACCAACATGAACTGTAGAACTCATTATAGAAGGTTATTAATTATACTTTTAGTTAGTATAACAATCATCGGTTTTACTACACCAGTTGCTGCTAATTTACAGGCTGATTCAAACCTTCAACAACAAGATTCTCCGATTCCTGAGTACTGTGCCGAGTTTCTTCAGGACTCAATCACTCAGTGTTTGGGAAGTAGTGAAGAGCGAGTCGAAATAGATTATACTCATTTAGATACAGATTTATCGGGGAAAGCAGAATTCAAAGTCACGCCGAATAATCTTCCAGAGGATATTAGCATACGAGCGAAAATAGATGGTAGTGATTGGTCAGAATCGTCAGGCTCTCCAATGTATGTAGACAGAGAGTATCCAGCAAACAGTTACCAATATCCAACAATAACTGTTCAGTTGCGGACTGAACAAGGAACCATAGTTTCCACAAAATCAATTGTTATTAGCGATGGAGTTTACATTCAAAATGCTAACACACGGAATCCAGTTCCTGATGACGATGAGGATAGTGAAAAAATATCCACAGTCGGAGAAGTAACTGTATTCGATGATTCCCAAAATACAATACAAAGACCTACATATTCGTATGTTTCAAGATTTAATGATAATGATGGAGTTCAAGAAAATAATGAAGATGATACTATTCCCCCAATTGGATACGACACGACTCTCCAGATTCGTGGGCCAATTGGAAATGTGACTGATTTCAATGATTTGCGAGCAGGTAATGACCAACCAGCAATTTTTGCATCAGATAGGAGTGTAAATCAAATGCGGCTTGGAACAGCAATGTTGGGGGTTCCAAGTGGAGAATATGGAAAAGTTCGAGTTGATTACGGACTTCAAACTGAAAGTGCAACTCAGAACGTTCAGATTAACTTAGTCAATCGGTATGGAGAAGTAATTGATGAATCTATGGAAGATTCATCCAGTAGACGGCTGTATAACACAATCACAACAAATAGTTCAAGTGATTACTTCAGCGAAGGATTACAGTACAGAAATGCCTTAGATGAGGACCTTATTAATACTCAAACAATTGAGTTTACACTCACGTATGAAGAAAGGCAATATGTGGAAGAAAATAATGAACTGTACATGACTTACAATACAAATCAGCGTGCATATTTACTCTTGTACCGAACCCCATTAATCACCCAATCAACCACAGATGCGCAGAACAATAACTGGGTTCCGAATCAGACATTCTTTGAGAAAGACTTTGACAATAACCTCGGTAATGATACACCAGCAACATTCGATGCATCGTATGAAGTGAGTGGGAACGAAAATCCTGAGTATGATACGTATGATAGAACGCCCGGCGAGCAATTAGAACTTGAAGTTGATGTGACTAATAGTGGAGACACATTAGTAAGACGAGATATTGGAATATTCTCAAAAAGTGAGCACAACGCTTCAGCCGATATTATTGATTCCCGAGTTGTAACAGTCGAACCAAATTCATCAACCCAATTCACTATCACCAAACAATGGGAACCACATGAATATGGTAACCATTCAATTACAGTTGTAGATACAACAGAAACGCCAAGAAAAATTGCTAAAGAAGGAGGTTCAACTGCGAACACAGATGTATATGTTCTTCAACCTGCAACTTTCAATATTACAAACGTATATCATCCACCAAACTGGTTAATATATGATAATTTCAATGTGACTGTAGTTGTAGAGAATGTGGGAGACCTAAGCGGTTCTGGAGTCGTTAAAGGAGATTTCCAAAATTGGAAGGGAGAAATGGTAATCCCAGAAACTGAAGGTGGAATTGTCCGAAAGAATCTAACGGGTAATTCAGTTCCAATTACATTCGACCGGAATGGAACAGATTACAGCCCATCGTATCCCGAAGTGCCTGAAGATGGACCGGTTAATCCACGAGACAGACCAAATTCACCTTACGGAACACAGTTAACATACCCACCGGGAGAAAACACTACTATTGATTCAAATTTCACTGCAAATGTCACCCATCCATTTGCAGAACCAAATAACGACCTCCACGAATCTCTAAATGATTCTGTAGAAACAGAAACAATTCGAATTTATAAGATGGAGATGATAACTCTAGAAATCGAAAATGGACATACAGATAACCGAACATGGTTTGGAAGTGGAGCCCCAGAGACTGACTTAATCAACCGGACAGCTTGGCCAGCAGGACACACTGCAGACCAACACGATATTGTTGGGTTTCCTCAAGGCATGATGCCTACAATTGGTAACGCTAAAATTGTTTATTCGCCACTCAATGTGGACATGAATGAAGCTAACTGGTACGAGGACCGAAGAATGACTGCCAAAGTACGGGTTTTAAACAATGGAACAGCAGATACAGGAGTTGCCAGAGTGAAAATAACCACGAATAAATCTGGAATTAAAGGTGGGAATGTCGTTGGAACTGCTGGACTTGATTTGACAGGGCGAGAAGAAGAAAAATGGATTGATGTCCCAATCGTAATACCAAACGATGAAAATAACGGTGGAACTCACAATTTGACAGCGGAAGTCAGAACTACCCCTGATTACATCCGACCGTACCCAAATGAATTTATCAACAATTCAGTGAACCCAACGATAAATGAAACTCTTTCCGTTGAAACCGATATCCGTCTTTGGGCAGATTTCATTGCAGAAGATGTCCAAGTCAGTCAAAACGTTCTTAATGAACAATGTTATCAAGAAGGAACCGATGGAAGTGGAGACGCACTTAGATGCGACACCACACAGGAAGAAAAATTAGATATAACAGGTTTCTGGGAAAACTACGGGGGAATAACAGGGGATAAGTTCCAAGCAAACGTGAAAATAACAACTGAAACAGACCAATCTGGTGCATGTAACGTTGGTCCATGTACCGGAGAAAGTGATTTCCAGAATTTAGAATTTGTTGATAATATTGAGAACATTAGTGGTATCGAACAAAGAGACTTCTGGGTTACTCAAACCAAGTATATTGACCCGACTGAAAACCAATCGTTCGCTGCAAATGAAATACCATTCAATGAACCCGGAGTATACAGAGTCGCTGGAATTCCTCATCGGAAAAATCAAGAGAATTCATCCTTAGACAAGTATGAAAATTCAACGAAAGCTCCAACAGACCAACACGAGATAATCAAAGTATTAGATATTACACATCCAGAGTCTGATGCTAACATAAAGGAGAAATACTTCCGGTGTAAAAACACTATTTCCTGTTTGAATACCGAGAGTGCAGGCCAATCAAACTGGAATATCTGGGAAGGCGGAATGATAACGTTCACTGGAGACCCATCAAAAGATAACGTTAGAATTGTTGAATATCGTTGGTGGCTAAATGATGGGCCGCTAAATACAGGTTACACTGATTGTGACGGGGCAAACTGTTACAGTACCGGTGGAGAAGCTTCAGATAAAATCCATGGAAGAGATATTCGTCATAGGTTCAATGAAACGGGGGATTTCACTCTCCGTCTAAGAACGAAAGATGACCCTGCGTATGGAACCGGAGCTAAAGTTAACACAACTGGCACTCCGAATACAGATACTGACACATTTAATCTCACAGTGAAACCAGACAACAATCCACCTGATGTCAGAGTGTATGACGATTATCATAACAACCCAGATAATTCACCGGATTCAGATACGGTATGGCGAGTAAATGAGGAAACACAATACGATGGGATAGAAGTCTGTTCTACTGCTGAACAAAGTGATGATGAAATCGGAATTGAATCTGATGAATGGTGGGGAGTAGAAGTTGACGACGGTGATTCAGTTCCTGATGATACTCGATGTCGTTTCTGGGAAACGACAGGCGATAAAGAAATCCAGTATGAAGCATGGGACTTTGCGAATAACTCCAACTCAGACCAGTATACAGTTGATGTACAAGAAGATAGAACCCCTCCAAGTGTTGACTTATCAGTCTCCAAACCAAATCGGTGGGTTGAAAAAGACGATTGGACCAACGGAATTACATGGTCTGCAGACACAGAAGATGAGGAAACAGGTCTAATTAATTGCTACGAAACTAATAACGACCCATATTCATGGTTTAGAGACACAAATGGAGACAGTAATGATTGTAGCACAGAATTCACCACATCGTATTCATCAGCAAGCGAATCTGGAACTGATTTTGAAGTTTCGATTAGAGCGAGAGACTACCATGGAAATTCAAAGGTTGACTCAAAAGAAATAACTCTCTATGAAGATAAAACAGACCCAAGTGCTTCGGGCGATGTCGATGTTTGCTCCTCAGGATATAACCAAGATGGATGTACAGCACAAGCCTGTGTGACACCTTCGGATAATGGTCCATTTGGTGGAATTGGAATAAGCAAAACAACTGGAGCCGGAGGTGATGGTTGTATAGAAGTAACGGCTGATGCAAACGCAAATGCGGATGCATCCACACCCTCTTCATGTGGAGATACTAATGTTGATGTTGCCACTGCTTCCGACTCAGACTCAGACACAGCCACAGTAACAGTGTATGATTATCACGGAAACACTGATACTGCAACTATATCAGTTTCAGCAACTGACGAAGATAGAGATGTTGATAGTGCTAGTAGCTCACCATGTGGAAATAGTAGCAGTGGAGGAAGCCCTTAAAATATCACTCTTTTTGCGCGGATGAAATATTGATTTTCACGGCGAGGGGGTTTTACTCTGTATGTTTAGCAAACCACTGATTGGGAGTCAAATCTGAATCTTCAATCTCTTCTATCAACTCTCGTCTCCCTGTTCTTTTCCCAGCTTCTTCCCGTGCATATTCATTTGCGAATTTTCTACATTCATTAAGTGAGTTCCGGATTGAAGACCATTTTAAATCTGGATTTTTATCTCTATGTTCATGCATTAAATTAATTACATCACTTTGGAATTGATACCCTCCTTCTTTTTTATCTACATCTTCACGTTGAGAAGAATATCGATGTTGGTTAAGAGATTGCAGAACCATTGAAATAGTGTTTACATCAGTAATACCCGCACTGATTAGAGCATCCGAATGATTTGAAAGCAACTCCCTCGCTTTAGTTAATCCTTCGTGATGCTCATCCGAATCGAAGTCAATTGTGGCTGTCGGTTCTTTTTCTAAGTCCCAATTGAATTTCTCCGCTATGCACTTTGGACAAAACCACTTAACAGATTCGTCTCCATATTCAACTCGGTAGCAAGTATAGATATCCTCTTCACATATATGGCAATCACGCCCACTTTTATGTGGAAATGAGCCAATCTCGACAACTTTATCATCGGGGTAGCTTTTATTTGGAAGTTCTTCAACTCCTAACTCAGGAATGAATTTGTTAACATATTCTAACCCATCAAGATACGTCTCAAATGGCCCAACTGATTTTTCTTCACTGGCGCTATTTGTCGAATCAGCGATTTCCCAAGAGGAATCTTCTCCATCTCCTGTTTCCCAGAAAGCAACTGTTTCACCAACTCCATTTCGCCAGATAACACAACTTGATTTCTCAGTTACTTTCACCCAAGTATTCTCAGACTGTGAAGGAAACTCTGAAGGATGTTTTGTCATAGTTAATCAAAAAACTAGAAACAGACTTAAAATTATCTATTCTCTTTTTCCAATATCTCTAATTCTTGAATTCCAAACCCGGGCCCCATTTCCCCATTTGTCTTAACTTTATGAACAGTTCCACTTTCAATTCGGATGACTCTCTCTGTTTCGGTTTTTGAATCGATATTCAAGCATCCTTTTTCTTCAGAAGTGATGAAATGAATATCCTCATAATCAGACGCGTCTTTAATACGAATCTTATCACCTGAATTTAAGTTCTTTAGACTACCAACAATTTCTGAGCGAGTATAATTGACTTCATCCCCTCCTGAATTTCCATTCTTACTTCGGCTGAATATACTCATAGTGTTCCTTATCAAAAAGGAGTGTGTCGAAGTATAAAAGATTCACTATTATGTTTCTTTCTGAATACTTACGATTTTTTCTCCTTCAGTGAATCTTTTATTATTCTTATTAGGGCGTTCACATAATGTTGTATCTTCAATAAAAATAACTTTTGAATAGTCTATAGTTGGCGGACCAAATAGAATCATTCGTTTGTCAGTGTATTCTACTGGCGCAGTTTCTTCTTTTCCACTTTGAGTTTTAACAGTGATGGTATCTCCCGCTACTACTTCTTTTAGAGCTTTAGACACGGAATCAGATTCTTTATTCTGTTTAGATTTAATTTCGGGCATAGCTATCTCGGTTGGTAGAGTAAAGAAGGAGGGACATCCAATTAAAACTTTTGTATTAAAATACTAGGACATATTAAACTATTATAATAAAAATAAACTATTGCCAACCCAGTTAATCTATTGAATACTTGGTTGAGACATCATCATCATATCCAAATTCCTCAGCAAGCTCTTCGATTCTTTCTTCACTTGTTTTAATTCCAAGTGTCTTCTTAACGTCCATTTCGTAGATTTCATCTTCTGTTGTTGTCTCAAAAGGTACGTCATCCTCAGAAACTGTATCCATCTCGAAGTAATCAGAGGGGGATTCTTCACCAATGTAGAATACTGTATCAAAGTCTTCTTCACTTGCTTTCTTAATGAGAGATTTAACAATCTTGTTGAGACACTCACTTTGATTAATATCTTTGAAGATATTAACAAATTCAATAATGCAATAATCTTCATGTATATCGAGCCGTCCAATTCCACATTTAGAATCATTCTCTCTTAATGCAAGTACATAATCTCTAGACCTGAAACCTTCATCAGACACTTCTAATTCTTCTAATTTATTTAAAATCCAATCTTCATCACTGTTCCAAGCTTGTCTAACGTACATCCTATTTAAAATGTTAAGGCTACTTTGTTATATATGTGATGCCATTTTTCCATTCTGAAAGGTTTAAATAACTCTGTCTACTTATATTTGATAGACATGACTAACACTCACAAAACTGTTATTGCGGGTTCGCGGTCAATAACTGATTATGAGGTTGTTTGTGAGGCTATAGATTCGGCCCCATTTAATATTTCTACGGTTGTTTCTGGAAAGGCGGTTGGTGTAGACACACTTGGTGAAAAATGGGCTGAGAATAATGGCCTCCCAATTGAAGAATATCCCTTTGAAGATTATAAAGATGAAAATGACCCTCGACCTGCTCCGCTAATTCGAAATCAGGCTATGGCCACAAATTCAGATGCACTTATCGCAGTTTGGGATGGTTCTAGTTCTGGGACGGAAAATATGATTACAGAAGCTAAGAAGAATGACTTAAGAATACATGTTTTTAGAGTTGATACCTCTTCACTTACAGATTTCATCTGATTGAGTCCACCAAATTAAGACACACATATTTATATATGTCTGTGATTGATAGATTATTGGAGGAAAAACCAGATGTTTTGTACAGAACCGCCACTGAAAACTGGCTTAGGTTCAACAGCGGGGGAATCACATGATGAGTGAATTAGAAGGAAAGAAACGTAACGAGGACAATAATATAAGCCAGTATAAATGTCCAGAGTGTAACTTCGCAAACGCGGATGAACGAATAGTTCGCGTCCACTTAGTTCTCTCAGATGACTCAGAACATAATACTGAGTATGCATTTATGCCGGAAGTGGAAGTAACCGGTTTGGATTCACAAGGAAAAGTTGTCTCTAAAGTTGCAGGCCGCCCGATATTACAACACAAACTCAGCGAATTATCAGCAGATAATTTAGACGATTCACTAACTGAACGAGATTCTATAATTATCTTAACTGCACTCAAGAACCCACGGAGTAGCTTTTCTGAACTCAAAGAATTAGCAAGTGAAAATCTACGAGAAAACAATTTGGAGACGGTAGATTATAGTACAGCCTACAGAAAAATTGTTGACAACCTACAATTGAAACGGAAGGGACGGAACATGGAAAACAACGAAACAAAACAATACAAAGACTTGACTGAGAAGCAGCAGATAGTGATAAATGAGTATATCAAAAATCCGGACAAAAAGAAAACGGAAATCGCAGAAGCTGCCAATGCTAATCAATCGTATCCATCACAAGTAATTAGCAAGTTTGAAAACCTCATCGAGCAACTCTCAGTTGAAGACATTGAACCCGTTAGACAAAACGAGACCGAAACCGAAACCGAAAAAGACACCAACGAAACAATGAGCCAACAATCTACCCAGTCGCAAAATACGGATGTTGAGTACCAAGACCTAACTGATTTACAGAAAAATGTTGTCGATACAATAGCAGAAAATCCAAATAAGTCAAACAGCCAAATAGCAGATTTGGTTGGTTGTGATGTTAACTATCCTGAAAAAATAAAAGAACATTATGGATACATTGTTGAGGAACGGAAAGATGATAAATCAAATGATTCCTCTGGCGAGATAACGAATGAAGTAAGAGTTGGAAAACGAAAATACGAATTGCCTGTTTCACTGGCCAATTCATGGAGAGACCTGACTGATAAGCAAAAATCTGTGATTGCTGAATTAGTCAAAGAGGATGACCCCCTCGACCCTGACAGAAATAATGATGAGATTGCGGAACCTGCAGGCGTCTCTGGAACGTACGTATATTCTGTTGGAGAAAAATATGGGACTATTGCAACTTCGATTAAAAATGATGGAAAACTAATTGAGACAGCCCCAGAACCCGAACCAGAATCCCAACAACCAGAACCCGAACCCGAACCCGAACCCGAACCCGAACCCGAACCCGAGCCTGCACCGGAAACTGCTGAATCAGAGAGGGTTGAGCCAGAGTCAGACCAGACTATTTTAGCTGGAATACAGAGTTTAAAGAGGGATATGCAACTCGTGAAACGGAATGCAGAAGAAGAGTTAAATTCAGGAAGCCCCGATGGGTCTCCACATGGACGGAAAGCTATTGCAACTGAAACGATTGACCGATTAGATGAGCTAATCGAAAACCAAGATTAACCGTATTAGTTAGCATAGTCACTTTGTTTGGCCTTTTGATGTAAAAACATTCAGAAAAGATAATTGTATTAAGGTTTAAAATGTTATATGTATCATGTCAACTGAAGAGTACAAATCAGGGCGAGAATGTTTGATTTGTGATGAAATCATGTACACTCGTAATTGTAAATATATTTGTCCTAATCATGGTATAATGTATGATTGCTCAGATACTTTTTGGTGAATAATCTTATTTTTCATCAGATGAAGGTTCGAATCCACTCTCCTCGATTGTATCGTATTTCGTTTATATAATAAAGTGGAACGGTGAGAAGAAGACTGATTAATATCGAAGCTAACAAGATTTCAATAGATGTTATTTCGGTGAAAAACGTATTTTTAATCGTACTAACTATCCCGTCCTCTGAAGATTGTGCAACAGTAATAGCATTATTCAAAGTCCATAAAAGTGTAGAAATAGAGGCGAATAAGATATCTGTTAATACGAATAGAACGCTGAAAACGCAGGTGTATATGAGAAAATG
>Ga0102936_1001152_pt1 | contig 10453 bp, 7 predicted proteins | sample SalPon2_A_H2O_MG_FD_78502 | JGI IMG/M metagenome (GOLD analysis project Ga0102936, IMG submission 78502) | Salt pond water microbial communities from South San Francisco under conditions of wetland restoration - Salt Pond MetaG R2_A_H2O_MG | ecosystem: Environmental > Aquatic > Non-marine Saline...
CCCGCCCGTCGCCGCGCAGGCGACCGCCCGCCACGAGGGTTTCCCGGTCGACGCGGCACGCCGCCGGAGATGAGACCGGTCGTTAGTGTTGCGGGCGACATTTCGAGTGTGCCGTTAGCATACGCCGTGAATGATGCAAACTGTATCAGGCACGACCTTTTGCAGAGAGTGATGCAGCTATTCACGCGATTGTCTCTTGGCGGTGTCGTTGGAATCCGTACCCGCCTGCCGCCGCTGCACAGCGATTGGGCAGGACGACCACAGCGCAGTTAGATGTCGGACGTGCCGGGCGCACCGGTTTCCGGTCAGTTCGCTTCGCGGATCGTTTCGATGTCCACCGGTTCGACGACCGTTGGCCAGCCGTCTTCGAACGCGATCTCGGCGACGCCCATCTGGGGTAGGCCATCGTTCTCGGCATCATAGTAGTGGAACGAGAAGTACTGCTTGCCGGTGGGCGTCTCGTAGATCCCGGCGTGCCCCGGACCGTGGTATTTCGAGTCGCCGAGTTGCTCGCCAGTTCGGTCCAGAAAGACAGTTCCACCACCGTCGCGCATGTCGACACCGTCGCGGTCGACGAAGGGTCCGGTCGGGGAGCGCGAACGGCCGACGCGAATCTCGTAGGTCGAATCGAGCCCGCGGCAACACGCCCCCACGTTGACGAATAAGTAGTAGTACTCGCCGTGGCTGTAGAGGAAGGGCGCCTCCATCCAGTCCAGATCGTCGGGGTTGTTCGGTGCGTCGAGCGCTGGCTGCGTAGCCAGGTGGTAGAGCGTCCCGTCTCCGCGTCCTCCATCGATGCGGAGAGGACGGCCAGTCGCGAGATCGAGTTCGGTGGCGAAGATGTCGCCGCCACCGAACAGCAGGAACTCCCTCCCGTCGTCGTCCTGGAAGAACGCGGGGTCAAGAGGAACCGGTTCTCCCGCCTCCTCGGCGCCGAGCGAACAGTATATCGGGTCGCCCGAGTCCGTCCACTCCATTTCGGGCGGAGAGCCAGTTGCCGTCGCCATGCCGAGACACGCCGCGTTGAAATCCCCGTCCGGGACGGTGTAGTAGACCCTTCGGGGACCGGCGAAGGTCGGGGCCCAATAGCTCCCGTCGTTGCCCGGGACGTTCTCGTCGACCCACTGGGGTTGCTCGGGGAAGAGACACTGTCCGGGTTCCAGTTCGCTCGCGTCGGGTGGCAGATACCAGAGTTCCATCGCACACTCGTAACCGTCGGTGGGGTGTTTGCCGGTGACAGCAGTCATCAGGAATCCATCGACGTCGACCAGTCGACTCGGATCGTGGATATACCACCCCTCGATGGAGACTCTGTGATCTGGACCGAGCTGCTCGTAGTGGGTCAGCAAGGACTCGTCGTGGTGTCCAGTTTGCTCACTCGGAGCCTGCGCTGACGGGCCGGAAAGCACCTGCGGTGACTGGAGCAGCGCTGCCACAGCGAGGCCCAGCACGAGGATTCCTACTGCCGCAGCCGCCCAGTTTCTCTCCATCTCCTCTACTGTCTCCGGTAGCGACTATACCAGTATCGCTCCCTGAGCTGATCGATGGCACTGTTGTGAGATGACCGTCAGAAATGCCCGTTTGGACCGGTCGATCGACGGTGGGTTTCAGAAGCCGTGCAGCGTCCACTCCCTATATTCAACACGCCATTGCTGTCAGTCGCTGCAGGTATCCGACAGCGTCCCCGTTATCCCCTATTTCACCTCCACCGAACCCACTCGTAGATTCTCGTCCGGTAGTGTTGCGGGCGACGTTCCCACACCGCCGAGAGCGACCGCGTTCGGCTACTTCGCGTCTCGTAACACCATCGGCCCGATGGCGAGCGTCCGCTTCGCGAGCGTCAGGATCCGGAGCACGTACGCCACGAACAGGGCGAACGGGACCAGCGTGACGGCGAACGCGCCCCCGACCGCGAGCGTGAGGTGGTCGATCCCGAGCGTTCGCCCCGGAACCGTCCCGCTGTCGACGACGCCGACCATGACGCCCGCGACGACCAGCGCCGGCACCGCGGCGTACAGGATGAGCCGCGAGAGGTCGATCAGCGCCCACTGGAAGTACAGCGTCTTCACGTGCTCTCGCGCCGGCGCGAACAGCGTCAACGACTCCCGCAGGTCGTCGAGCAGATCGCGCTCGCGGTCGGTGAGCTCCGAGCCGTGTTCGTCGCTGAGCCGCTCGATCCGGGCCAGCTTCCGACCGTAGTCGAAGTTCAACGCCGCGAAGACGACGTCGAACGACCCGAACCGCGTACCGTCGAGTTGCGTCCGTACCTCGTCGGCGTCCTCGACGACCCGCCCGACGAACGCGTCGACATCCTCTCGGACCGCGGTGTCGACCGCGTTATCCGCGTCGCGGTCGCGGACCGACTCGCGGAGCCCGTCTGCGCGCTCCGACGCGGCACCGAGGATCGCTCCGAGGAACGCGCTCGGGTCCGTCGGAGTCGGCGCGTCGGTCAGGCTCGCCACTGAGTCCCTGACGTCCATCGAGCCGGTCATGCGCTCGCGCTGGTCGCCGAGCGGTCCGTTCTCCTGCGAGAGCACGAGCTGCCCGATCGTGACGACCAGCGTGGCGCCGGTGACGATGGCCGTGATCATCGCGGAAAACAGCGTCTCTATCGGGTCGCTCGCCCCGGCCTTCGCCGCGAGCGACGGCGAGAGGCCCGACGCGATCGCGACGAACGCCACGAAGACGCCGACCGTCAGGACTCCGGCGACGACGAGGCGGTTCGCCCGCAACAAGAGCCAGAGCTTCAGACGGTTCTCGCCGGCCCGTCCCCGCATCGTGTCCGCGGTGTCGGCGTCGGGGTCGGTCTCGTCGGCGTTCGTCCCCGCTGCGGTCGTGCTCCCGGGTGAGTCGGTGTCGTCCGTCATTGAGCGTCGGTACACGCCGCGCGGTCGCCGGTGCAACGGGTCGCATCTCTGGACTGGCCGCCGACCGTGCCGGCGCGACCGACCGCCCCGTGCGAACACAGCGAATCAGGGCGGCTCAGGACCTGCCACCTCCGTTCATTATATCAAAAAAGACGCCGGACCGACACTTAAGTACACGGTGCGGCGTGGAGCGGCGCAAGTCACAAGCCGTCACTCTTCGAACCGGTCGGTGTATGTCGACGACTTCCGGCACGAGCGTCACCCTCGTTCGCAACGCGACGATCCTCGCGACCGTCGGCGGGACGACGTTCCTCGTCGATCCGCTGTTCGCGGAGCAGGGCGCGCTCCCGCCGATCGACGACACCCCGAACGACCGCGCGAACCCGCTCGTCCCGATGCCGGACGTCGATCTCTCGTACGACGCGGTGATCGTCACCCACCGTCACCCTGACCACTTCGACGAGGCGGCGAAGGCGGCGCTCGACCCGGACGTCCCGCTGTTCTGTCAGCCCGCCGAAGAGGCGGCGTTCGTCGACGAGGGCTTCACCGACGTGCGCCCCGTCGAGGTGCGCGCGTCGTTCGACGGGATCGCGCTCCACCGCACGCCCGGCCGTCACGGGCACGGCGAACTCGCCGAGCGGATGGGTCCCGTCTCTGGATTCGTGCTCGAGGGCGAGACGACGCTGTACCTCGCCGGCGACACGGTCTGGTACGGCCCCGTCGCGGAGACGCTGGACCGCTTCGAGCCCGACGCGGTCGTCCTGAACGGCGGCGCGGCGCGGTTCAATCACGGCGAGCCGATCACGATGGGCGTCGCGGACGTTTCCGCCGTCCGTGGGGCCACCGACGCCGCGGTCGCCGTGGTCCACATGGAGGCTATCAACCACTGTCTCCTCTCGCGCGCGGAGCTCCGCGCGGCGACGGACGACGTGCTCGTCCCCGAAGACGGCGAGTCGTTCGAGTTGTAGCGGGGTCCTGGTATGAATTCTATTTAAATACAGCAGCGACTCATGGGGTTGCTCGCCGCAGAAGGTCCGGGTGCGAGAATCGAACCTCGGTCGCTCCGTCTCCGTCGCTCTCTGCTTCGATTCTCCGCGGAGCCTCACGGCTCGCGGAGTGGCTCGCCGCGAGAAGGTCCGGGTGCGAGAATCGAACCCGCGTCTCAGCCTCCACAAGCGCCCTCAGACGCAATTGCGATCTTCGGGCGCGAACTGAAGGATGGGACCTATACCGGTTCTCACCTAATACACAGGATACCATACGGTATAAAACACCGTCTTTGTGCCACAAGGGTCAACGAAGGTTCAGAGAGTTCTCCACTTCTCATCGAATACTTTGATATGATAACCGTCTGAACCCTCAATCATCTATGGACGAGGACGCGGTGAAGGACCACGTCGATCACGCTCAAGCAACTATTGAGGCGGCACCACAGATGGATGAGGCCAACACAAAAGCCGCTGTACTACGGGACTTTCTCGACCTCCTTGACTGGACAATCCCCGATAACACCCAACTGGAATACTCTGTCAAAGCCTTCGGAAAAACCTACAAGGTAGATTACGCCCTGATACTGGACGGCACTCCCGTTGCCTTTCTTGAGGCTAAAGGCGTGGATACCACACTCTCAGACGCGCACAGAGAGCAATTAGAAGCCTATCTCAAGAATGAAGACGTGAACTTGGGTATTCTCACGAACGGAGAGGAATATGAGTTCTATCGGCGGGAAGTGATTGACACCAAAGTCAACGTGAATACGCTCGGGAGAACCGGACTTCAGAGTCTTCCTGAAAGGGTTACAACACTAAGCGCATTCACCAAAGACGCGATTCAGAACAACGAGTGGGAGAAGATTCTCAACCGAATCAAGGAACTGCGAGAAGCACGGACGACACTTGAAAGAGAGAAGGATGATTTAGCGACGGAAGTTGCGGAACTGTTCTCTGAAAGGGTTTCGGGAAAGATCACTCCTCAGACGGAATCCCAAGCAAAGGAGATGATTGACCGTCTAATGGGAGATATTGAGAACGAAATCAATAGTGACGACGATTCTCCTGACAGAGATGGCTTAGAGGAACCACCAAAAACTGTAGTTGAGAAAAATAATACGAACACTAACAGAGCTTATCAGATTACGTTCTTTGATGGGGAGAACGAGCTTGTCGAGTTCAGCGCGTCACAACAGGCCGACGTATTCATTGAGGCCGCTGATTATCTCGTGAGAAATCATAACCTCATCTCGGAACTTGAGCCACTCCCATACATACCGGGACGGACACGCCCTATCATCCATGACGAGATCAGTTTTGAGGGGAAGCAAATGAAACAACCCCGGGAACTTGCTAAAGGATATTATCTTGAAGTCAATCTAAGCTCGGAACAGAAGCAACGAGAATTACTACGCTTAGTGGATCAATCTGGGTTGGAGGTTGTTTTTAATAGTAATTGGTAGTCTGAACAATAATCGCTTATGTTGTTCTCAGTTAAGATTGCTATTCGTATTTATTTCTTGTATGAGGATTTGTAATCTGTCTTTGATATTCACTACCTCGGACTCAGTCAGAGATCCTGATTTGTGATGGGCTATCCATCTCCTTTCAGCATAATTAATGCTTTTGAGCTTACTATATGTTTTTTGAGGAATATCTGAATGAGACATCAGTAGATCGACGAGATTCATATATCCCATATCTGGATCATCAGGATTGTCAAGTTCATTTGAAACCACATCGCGGTCGTGGTCCCGTTCTAAATGTGAGATTATAACCCACTCAATACCAAGCACATAGCAGTTTAGAGCAGATCGGAACAAATTATGTTGAAGACATTTGTCAGCTTCTTCAATATATTCTAATGCGGTTTGACCGTAATCGGTTGTCGCAAGATGTTCTCTCTGGGTATCATTTAGTGTCGGTGCGATGACTTCAGCTTCTGTGTAGGGTCTACGGACCTGATGAGCTTCGATCTTATCAAAGATTTTCTCAATTTCTCTTTTTGATGTTCTTACTGTCGTCTGGACATCAAAATCTGAAGAAGGGGATAATAATCGAGCACGATATTGCTGAAGAAGCGTCGGAATAATAGTAACAAAAGTATAATATCCTTCTGTTCCTTCCAACTCGGAGGATCTAAACCTTAGATCAAATTCAAAAGGAAGATCCTCTCTTCGACGCCTGAGTTGAGCAAACACATGATCTTCGTACAGTTGTTGTAGCGCGTCTTTTGATGAAATTCCAAAAAAATCCTTCAACCTCCAACTGAGTGGCTTTTCAGGCTCATCAAAATTATATCTAAACGTCATTGTTCTATGTGAGGGGCCAAGAATTCGAGTCTCTACATCTGTTTGTCTGTATCCTTTTTGACGGAGAATTAGTCCAAATTCTTGTTTGATTGTTCTAAGATTGCTTTCGTCTATTTCGATTGGGAGAAAGTATTCTGCTTTTATAATCAGCTCATCAGGGTCAATATCGGGCCTCTCTGGAACCTCCATCAGTACTCACTCATGGAAATTATAGTATTTAGTATCATGATTCCTTCTTGAAATCATGAATTTATAATGATTATGCTATTATAGCACAACTCGAAATACGAGGAACACGCTCGTTGGTTGGACGCTGATAACACACAGTTAGTGTTCTCTGAAAGAGATCTGTAGACATTAAATTTGAATATCCTAACTTATCTATTCTACCAGTACTATCTGTATCAGATATATTAACTAAAAAATAGAGTGAGGTGGTACGTTCAGTATCCCCCGAAAATGTAGACAAATAATCTACACTAAAACCCGTCAAAACCCCGATCCTCTCAGACGCTTGAGGATTGTTTCTAAGGGATTCTAACACCAAGATGTATCAACCCACTTATGATGAAAACAAAGTTATTAGAAGACACGTCAGGGACCTTAGGATCGATTCTCACTAAGGGTTGGTGCCTCCACTATTGACTCGGTACGCTGATCGACTCCAACAGCGTCTACTTCTACTGTAATCATAGTCGGCACTCATTGCTCATTAAACTGCTTATCAGGCCTTAACAACCGATATAGTACTTTAGAAGGACAGCAATTCACTACCTACCTCTGTTCTCCGTACAGCTACAGCACAGCCTTACAGCTACAGCACGGCAACAACAGCTACAGCACAGCAACAACAGCTACAGCACAGCACTATCTACTAAGGCCGCTTCTCTCGTTCAGATAACTCTGTTACAAATTCTGTACAGAGTACTGTTACCAACTGAAGTCAATATTGTTAATAGTTCTGTCAACAGACTATTCATCAGTATACCTTTACCAATACTTGTAAACAGTAATGTATTGTCAACAGACTACCATGGCAAACTATGTCACTCATGATTTGCTTCCCTTCTGATAGCGCTAATAGTTCAACTCTCTTTGAGTGAACTCAACCTATCAGAATACAAGGTAATAATCCAAAATAATTATATCGCGTATTAGTTTACAAATCGCCGGTTATGACTTGAACATTTTCTAATACACGATCTGAAGGAGGTAAGTCTCTCTCGAATTTTCTTGATTTTGATGAGGTTTGGGGGGTAGATCGACAAATCTGTCTCGGGAGAACCAGCGTTTTCCAAAGCGCGCGCGAGAATATTTTTGAGCTAATTTCTATAAAAACCGGCTATTCTATACAAGAACGTGTATAGGTTTTTGGGGGTAATGTATATTTTTGGATAGTTTGCTTATAAACTCCCTACATCCTATATATACCCTCGTGTATTACTAAGGGTGAGGGGAGTTGAATAAACTCCTAAGTTCGACGGTCGCTCACGCCGTCGGTTCGTTCGCCAGTCTTGGGCTGGAAGTGAGACAAGTATTCTACTCGTTTGAAGTTAAGGAGGATTTCCATCGGGAATTCTTCTCGCAAACTGTGTCTGGACGGTGAGGGGCCATGTTCGTAGTCCACACCGGGGTACTAACCCGGGTCGGATGGCGATCGGATATGGCGACTAATACCTCTTAGGTACGACAGTTCCACGCGCCCGGATTATATTCGGGACCGTGGTAAAATGGTCGTAAAGGTCCGAAGCAAGAGCGGCTGATGAGTAAAACCCCGAAACGTTGGGTCGCTAAGGGTGTTGTATAGCTTTCCGGAAGTGACAAAATACAATAATGATTGGCCTTCTTCAAATCCACTTCCCAAGTGGCTGATGTTGGTGTGCTTGTGAAAATATCATCATCGGCTCTTAATAACGACAGCAAATGTTGATAAGAGTCTCGTGGAGCGCGGGTTCCCCCGATAAAAATTCTCGATCGGATTCCTGTTACTAATTTAAAAATGAGTTCTATTGCCATTCTGAATTACGGTCTGATACTGGTTATGTGTAAATATGGTGTAGCTCAGGAATTGGGGATTGCCCTCTTATGACCGCTTCTGACGAAAGGCGCGGATCGAGTTACTTCAGATAATGACGTGCTGGTTTTTCTTGGCCTACTTAATAATTATCTCTCAGAAAATAATAAATCCATTAATATATAACTAACAGTAATTTATAGATTATCCACGAACGGCCTCCGAACGAGTCTACTCACGTCGGGATCGTCTTCGTCTATGGCTTCAGAGAGGAGTTCCATTTCCTCCTCGGAGAATTCCGCAAATGCGCGTCCGTTCTCTCGATTAAGTGCCTTCCAGAGAGTCACTTCCAATAGCTCTATCTCGATCTCCCGACGCCGTTTAGGAGTTCCACAGCTAACGTATTCTTCGGTGAGTTCTTCTATCTCTTCGGTGTCGATATTGATCTCCGTCATCGTTATCCCATCCGGTTCAGCGCGTCCCGTCGATCTTCTACTGGTGCTTGATCGTATCGCATAGTCGTCTGTGCGCTCTTGTGCCTTAGTTGAGCCTGTGCCGCTCCCAAGTCTTCCTCTCGGGCCATGTAGGTCGCCGTCGAATGGCGGATCGAATAGAACGTGCGTCCCTCAGAGGGGATACACGCAGTCTCGCAGACTTGTCGAAACAGACGGTTGAGAGAGTAATACTCGTATGGATTCCCCGACCGATTGAGCCACAGGGAATCCGAATCCAGATACTTGTCGTATTGCTGTCTCTCGGTGAGCCATCTATCGAGTGCGTTCGCAGTACGATCCGTGAGAGAGACGGTCCAATTGTCGGTGTTCTTGGAAGAGTCCTCTTTAGGAATCCGTAAGAGAGAGTTCCTAACGTCTACCCACCCGACTTTCGCTCGTTTGACTTCTACCGGACGCAAGCCAGTATCGAGCGCGGTCCAGAACAAGCTCGGGATCTTCCACGAGTTTGCCTGTTTGAATTCGTCGGGTCCTACGTCTCTCTTGGGCTTCTCAAAGCGCTGTGCGAGGTGTATCTTCCATCGGTCGCGCTGTTCGGGTGTAAGGCTGTTGTAGCTCGGGACGCTCCCGTGTTCCAGCACGGCCTCTCTGACGGCACTCCGCTCTTCGCGGGTGAGGAAGTCTTTGGGATTGGTGTTCCCGGTGTTCGTGGTGAATGTGATCTCTGGTTCCCACTCTTCCCCGTCAAGCGTATGCGCGCGCCAGCGGAACAGCATTTTGACCGCTTTCAGGTGGCTTGCCTTGTTCTCCTGTGAGGAGTCTCCGTAGGCAAGCTTCCTCATGTACGCGTCCGCGTGGTCGTGTGTAATCTCGGTAGTATAGCGATCTTCTTGTTCGTTCCAGACGAATCGGTAGAAGGCGTCAAGACGGTATGCTCGTCCGTTCGCGGTGTCGTAGGCATATCCGTCTCCGTGGTCGGGGTCCTTCCCGATGTTCATCATCCAGCCGATGAGGCGTTCTCGGTGTTCTCGGTAGTCGGTCAACTGACGTTGTGACAGGTACTCTTCGGACGGTTTTGGAACCACCCGGATACCCGCCTTTTTGACTTGGGACATGAGGTTCTCTTGGTGTTGAGAACCGGTGAAAACGCCACACGGCTCCGCCGTGTAGGTCCGGGTGCGAGAATCGAACCCGCGTCTCAGCCTCCACAAGGCTGAAGGATAGTCCACTACCCTAACCCGGACACGCGTCGATATCTATCCCGCTTTGATAAATAACCGTTACGACTCCCGGACGGGCGTGTGACGCGGTGGCGTCTGTCGATCGGCCGACTCGGCCCCGGCAGGTTCGGCCGGTCCGACCCGGTCTGCGCCTCTCGGCGCGCGGCCCGCGCCGGCGACCACGTCGTTTTTACTGCCAGCAGGCGTATCTCGCGCTAACCGTGGCGTTCACCGACAAGATCTACGTGAAGAACCACCGGCAGCTCGCCTCCCAGCTGGAGACGAACATTCCGAAGGGAGCCTTCGCCGGGGCGACGCTCGACATGCTGTTCACCGGTGACGGCCTCTCGAAGCTCGACTCCACGACGCGGGACAGGATCCTCGACTTCGCCGAGGACTTCCTCGACTGCGACTGTCAGGCGAACCCCTACTGCGGCTGTCCCGAGGAGAAGTTCATGCGCTACGTCCTCGAACTCCGCGCCGAGGGACTCGGCCCGCAGGCCATCGTCGACGTGATGACGGACGACTACATGGTGTACGCCTACACCGGCGACGTGCTCTCGTTCCTCGACGACGCGGTGCGGAACCTGGAGGCCGTC
>Ga0102936_1001153_pt1 | contig 10452 bp, 11 predicted proteins | sample SalPon2_A_H2O_MG_FD_78502 | JGI IMG/M metagenome (GOLD analysis project Ga0102936, IMG submission 78502) | Salt pond water microbial communities from South San Francisco under conditions of wetland restoration - Salt Pond MetaG R2_A_H2O_MG | ecosystem: Environmental > Aquatic > Non-marine Saline...
GTCCTGACCACAGAACCAGAAAGTATTTCTCCATCAACCTTGGCCCGGTTTACAGCAGTTTCCGGCAGAGAATAAGCTCTTAAACGAGTCCTGACCAGTTCTATCATAGCCTTCAAACGGAAGACCTTTAGGCCGCCTGCAGTCGAACCTACTGACCCTCCTATAAACATAACTCCAAGGAAGAGGGCCTGCAAAGCAACTGAAAGCGAGGTAATGCTCATGGTGGAGTAACCTGTCGACGAAAGCACAGATGCAGAGGTGAAGGCAGAGTTAAGTGCTGCCGAGTCCGGACTAAGTCCTTTTCCAAGCAGTTCGATGCTCATAAAGCCTGCAACAGCCAGAAATATAAGTGTATAGAGTTTGAACTCAGAGTTCTTCCATAGAGGCCTTACGTCAGCTCTGAGGAATCGGTACAGAAGTACAAAGTTGACTCCCCCTATGAACATGAAAGCGACGGTTGCGGCCTGTATCTGAGGTGTGAAAGCTGATAGACTGGCGCCGACAGTTGAGAAACCTCCTGTAGATATTGAGCTGAACGCATGGGCGAAAGAGTTGAATACTGTCATTCCAAGGCCTATATACACTCCTATTATCAACATAGTAAGGAAGCCGTATACTCTCCAAAGTTCGATGATAGATTTTTTTAGGGAAGGCCTTATGCTGCCAGGATCTGTTTTATGAGACTCAGCGGAGAAAAGCCTTCTAGATACTCCTCCTGACTCCCTGATGACCGCGATGAAGAACGTAAGGATTCCAAGACCTCCAATCCACTGCATGAAGGCCCGCCAGAAAAGTATAGAGTTCGGAAGTGCTTCCGGCGTGAGAAACATAGAGATTCCGGTCGTGGTGAGGCCTGCGGTCGATTCGAATACTGCATCTATTGCTGTCAAATAATCGAGCAGAGGGATTGCTCCGATAAATATTGCTATGAACCATCCTGTGACCGTAGCGTATAGAGCTTCTGAAGTTGTAGGCTCATTATTATCGCTGAAGTATGTCAGGAAAAGACCTGCAAACATTGCAGCACCAGAGGCAAAAAGAAACGGCTGTACAGTGGTCTCTCCATAGTATATAGCTACTAGGACAGGCACTGCGACAACTACCGCAAATACCTGAAGAAACCTTCCTATTATATGTGATACCGGTGAGGCCCTCATACTACGGTTTGTCGTTTTAATGGAATAAAAATTGGGTGCCTGCGATTTTGGATTCAAAAAAGTTTCTGCCCAATAACTACTTGCTCGGAAACTATCGTCCTTCCCTTCGGAAGCGGCGTTACAAGCAACGGCCCTTGTGCCGGCGTGGATGACTGAGCAGGTGAAACAATCAATGAAAGTTACAATTGGTACTGAAGACGGCGAAACATTTCAAACCGAAGTAGAAGATAATTCTCAGCTAATCGGAAAAGAGGTTGGCGAAGAGATTGATGGAGGCCTTGTAGGCGTTCCCGGTTATACTCTGAAGATCACTGGAGGATCGGACAGAGCCGGATTCCCGATGAGAAAAGGGATTGAAGGTTCCGAGAGACAGAAAGTCCTGATCGAAGACGGTTCCGGAATCCAGGCAGAGGAAGAAGGAATCAGGAGAAGGAAGTCTGTAAGAGGTCGAACAGTTTCCGGTCAGATCGAACAGTTGAACACAACAGTAATCGAATCAGGCAGCAAGTCTGTCGAAGAGATTCTGGAAGGAGACGAAGAAGAGGAGTAAAACCCGGCTACAGGCCTTTCTCCCGTCAGGCCTTCGAACGGTAAATCGGCGGGAGAACTATAACTGTTTCCGAGGATGATATGTTATGAGCGATCAAATACCTGAAGCCAACATCGGTCTTGTAGGTCACGTAGACCACGGAAAAACAACCTTAACTAGAGCTCTTTCCGGTAAATGGACTGATGAGCACTCAGAAGAATTAAAGAAAGGGATCACGATCAAGATCGGTTATGCAGATATCACATACTACAGAGACGAAGACGGCAACCTGAACGTAAGGGAAGACGGGGAAGAGGCCCGAACAGTCTCCCTTGTAGATGCCCCAGGCCACGAAACACTGATGGCCAACGTCCTATCCGGAGCAGCGATCATGGACGGAGCAATCCTTGTAATTGCAGCAAACGAGAGATGCCCTCAGCCACAGACAAGAGAACACCTTGCAGCGCTCGACATCATCGGCGTTGAAAATATTGTGATTGTACAGAACAAGATCGACCTTGTCAGCGAGGAAGAGGCCCGGGAGAACTACGAACAAATCCAGGAGTTCGTAGAAGGCTCCGTTGCAGAGGATGCACCGGTAATCCCTATCTCGGCCCAGCAGGAGATCAATATTAATGCACTTCTTGAAGCAGTAGATACTGAAATCCCGACACCTGAAAGAGATCTTGAGGCCGACGGCAAGATGCTTGTAGCCAGAAGTTTTGATATCAACAAGCCAGGAACCAGTCCTGAAGGCCTTCACGGTGGAGTAGTCGGGGGTTCTCTGATTGAGGGCGAACTTGAGGTCGGGGATGAAGTCGAGTTGAGCCCTGGAATCAATCAGGACGAGGAGTGGAAAACAGTTACTACGGAGATCAAAAGCATTATGCATGGAGGCCAGCCTGTGGAGAAAGGAGCTCCAGGAGGCCTTCTGGCAGTTGAGACAGATCTTGATCCTTCGATGGCGAAGTCCGATGGCCTTTCCGGCAATATTCTTGGAGGAGAAGGTACTCTTCCTGAAACAACCGAGAATATCACTGTTGAGGTCAGTTTGATGGATCGTGCTGTTGGTTCGGAGCAGGAGAAGGAGATCGAGAATATCAAGGAGAACGAGCCATTGATGCTTAACGCCGGTACTTCAAAGTCTGCGGGCATTGTAACTCAGGCAGGGAAGAAGGTTAAACTTGATCTGAAAGTTCCTATCTGCGCTGAAGAAGACGACAGAATCGCTATTTCCCGTCAAATAGGCTCAAGATGGCGACTTATCGGTTATGGAAAAATCATCGATAAGGAGTGAAACACAGAGTTTATATAATAGCTTCGGGGAGTAGAATGTTATGGCCGGGATTCTAGGTTCTGCAGCAGCTTTTGTAACTTCAAGCAACACCAGTATCAGGATAGCGGTTACAGTACTAATTCTGGTTCTCGGGCATCTTACTGTAAAAAGTTTCAACATGCTGTACAACCGGCTATGGATCCTCAGAAATCAGGAATCCACAAAGAAAGACCTGGAGAGGAAACGTGAGAGACTGCAGTATATCTCATATCTTCTCGACGGCGCGGTAATCACAGCAGCACTGTTCTACCTGAACTCGCCGATAACAGACCAGATAATCACACAGGCCATAACATACACGCCGGAAATCCTCACAGGAATACTTGTAGCTATTCTCGGAGTAATCGCCATAAACATATTCACAAATTTCATAGAAAACTTCCTCAAGACTTTAGGCATAACAGGATACTTTAGAGAGGCCGGAATATCTGAAAACGCCTTCAATGCAGTATCAACGATAATAAAAGGATTCCTTTACCTCGTCCTAATTCAGATAGTACTGGGTCAGCTAGGGATAGCTCAAAGCACTATTAACGAACTTGTAACAGCCTCCTCGTGGGCCGTAGCGTTTCTGGTCGCAGGGCTTCTATTCTACGGATTCAAAGACCTGTTCGAGAACTTCGCGGCAGGAGTATACCTGAAGAACTCGCGTCTTGTAAGGCCTGGAGAAGAAGTAAAGATAGATGATGAGTCGGGAGAGATTAAAGGAGTATCGCTGTTCAGCACTACCGTCGACACAAACTCAGGATTCACCGTGCTTACTCCTAACAGTCAGATAATGGATTCTAACCTGAAATTCAAGCGGACACGCAGCGATCTTGACACACTGGAGGATATAACAAGCTACTTTGTAGCACAGGACCCATCTTTCTGTGGCCCGGCATCAATGGAGATGGCTCTAGAGATCTTCGGCTACAAACACGATCAGAAACAGATAGGGAAGAAAGCTAATGTGGAAGAAGGAAGTGGAGCAGATGAAAACGAATTAAATCAGGCAGTAGAAGACCTTACAAACAATGAAGTGAAAACAGCCTGGATAGGCTACGATAAAATTACAGATCTGGATGAGGAATTCAAGGCCTGGTTCAACGATGGAGCTCTCATCGTTCCGAACTTCTTCAAGCCGGAGATATTCCCTGATGCTACTGCAGGACATTTCGTACTGTCTGTAGGAGTTGAAGGAGATGAAATCCTGATCCTGGATCCAAGCGGGACGAACGGCGGAGTATACTATGTCAACAAAGATCAGATGAAGGAGGCTATGGGAGACTTCGGCCACAAGAGAGGATACACTGTTGTAGCACCTAAAGGCACTACCGCACACTGGAGAATCAAGAACGACTTGATCTACGCAGACAAGAGTTACTATGACGAACTTTCAAAGACTCTTGAGGCCCGGCTCAGAAAGATTCTCAGACAGGGCCGTATCTTGAAGAACTCCACTCCAAGCTCTATGGAGGATTATATGGAGAAGTGGGGTTCAAGTGAGAAGTTGACACGTATCTGGATGCCGGAACAATCAAAACAGGGGGAGGACAGAGATGAAACTGCTGAAGATAACTGACGAAGACGATAAAGACAGTGATGAGGAGCTTGATCAGCACTTTGACACAGTTAAAACCGCCAGTATCGAGGAGATTGCTCCAGAGGTAAGAGATAATAGATCTGATTTGAAGATCAGAGGCAAGCCTGTCGAGGATTTTGACGCAGTCTATGCGGAGATACCTGAGAATAATGCGGTATTCGGAAGAGTTCTACTTGAGGTTATCGAGGAAAAAGGCATTCGCCTGAACTACTCCTCGACCTCTTTCTTCGCAATGTCGAAGAAAAACTATCTATACAGTGTTTTGCACGAAAAAAGAGTTTCAGCACCTAAAACAGCGGTAGTGGCGGACGAAAAATCAGCCAGGAACCTTGAAAACTACCTGAAAGGACCTCTGGTAGCAAGAAAGTTTGAGCAGTTTGAGGAATCGGAGAGAAAGAAGATAGACACAGTTGAAGATATCAGCGGGTTCACGGAAGGCATAGAGTATGGCGAGAACTTCATACTTTTTCAGGAATACTCTGGAGGAAGCAAATACCGGTGTCTGATCGCAGGAGAAGAAGTGATATCTCTGGAAGATACCTCAGAGGAATGGGCTATAGGGAAAGATAACCTGCGGTACTCCAACATTCCAAGCGATATAGAGGCTCTCGTGCTTGATGCGAAAAGTTCGCTTGGATTCCGTACAGCAGAAGTGCTTGTCAGAGATGAAGAGGTAGTTGATGTTAACCCTAACCCCGATCTAGGCCTTTACGCCGAAATATCCGGAAAAGACGTGTATAAAACCGTATCAGAGGTCATGAAGGAAGGAACAGGAGAGGAGTAAAAAATGAAACTTGCAATTATCTATGGAGACGTATCTACCACTCATCAGCTGATAATCGAAGAGGCCGAGGAGATTTTTGACTCTGTACTGGCTGCTCCTGTAGATGGTCTTAAGATTATACATACAGAAGAAGGATCCAAGGTACTGTACAAGGATACTGACCTTACAGAGTTCGATGCAGCTTATGTGAGAACTAACGATCAGGACGCGCTTTTCTCAGAGCACCTGGTTGAGGTACTGAACAAGGCCGGAGTTGTGACGCAGGCAGAAGACGAATCCTTCTCTTACTCGAACAACAAGTTCTACAGCATGAAGATTCTGGCAGAGAACAATGTAAATGTACCGGACAGTTTCTACACCCTTTCACCTGAGACCGCCGTTGATGCAGCACAGGAACTGGGCTACCCTATCATCATGAAAACTATTGAAGGGGCCGGAGGTCAGGGAGTTATGAGAGCTGGATCTGAGAACGAATTGAAACCGGTCATGGATACAATGAAGTCCTTCGAACAGGATATCTGCTTGCAGGAGTATCAAGAGCATGGAGGAACAGATACTAGAGTCATCGTTATAGGCGATGAAGTATACGCATACCGAAGATCTAGTAACGGCGATGAATGGAGGTCAAATCTGGCAGCAGGAGGAGAAAGAGAAGAGGCAGATATAAATCCAGAGATGCGGCAAGCAGCTTTGACAGCAGTCAGGGCCTCAGGATTTGACATAGCTGGAGTCGACGTGATCGAGACCGAGGACGGCGTCTACGTACTGGAATTGAACAGTGCCTTCGGCCTCTACAAAGCGATAAATGAAACAGTCGGCGACAACGTCATTCTGCGGCTGGTCGAAAGGATGCACGAAAGAGCTATGGAGGCGAACCAGAATTGAGGGCAGGCCTCGAACTTGAGTTCTGGGTCATCGATGAGGAAGGAGAACTTGACTACGCCAAGCCCGTAGCTGAAAGAGTATACTTTGCATCGCAGGAGTTCTCGCGGTCGATGATAGAGATCCAGACAGAACCTCATGAAGATGTTGATGAACTGCTGAAAGAGGCCATTTCGAAAGTGGAGATACTTGCAGAACTAGCCAAGAAGGACGGCAAAAGAATAGTACCTCTCGGAACACCATTAAACTCGGGAAAGGTAGAGGTATACGAATCCGAAAGATTTCAGATAGAACAGGAAGTCATAGGGCCTGAAGTAAAACACGCAGGAAGAACCGCAGGCCTGCACATACACTTCGAGAAAGAGGACTCTCTACGCCAACTCAACACTTTAACCGCCCTCGACCCGTTATCAGCACTTACCAACTCCTCACCGATTTACCAGGGAGATAAACTGGCAGAAGGATGCAGAAACGAAGTCTACAGGCACAAGGCCTGTGGAGCTTTCCCAGAACAGAGAGAACTCTGGCCCTACATGGATTCGATCACGGAATGGCGTGAAAAGAGAGAAAAACTGTTCAAAAAGTTTGAGAAAGAGGCCAGAGAAGAAGGCATCGAGCCGGAGAGGTTTGAAAGATTCTTTCAGCCGGAAAACGCTGTCTGGACTCCTGTAAAGCTGAGAGAGGACTACCCAACGGTGGAATGGCGTGCCCCTGATACCACGTTACTTACAGAAGTAATCAAACTTGTTAGAGCTATTAAACCGATAGTCCAGAAAAAGAAGAGATCGGAACTGCCGAATTTCGATACTGTAAAGAGCGCGTCAGAAAAAGCTATAGAGAAAGGCCTTGAATCCGAAGAAGTCAGAGAATACATCAAGGAAATCGGAGTTGAACCTTCGGAGTTCTCCCCACTTTCACAGCAACTTGACCTGCCTGAAGAAGCCAGCCATAAGGAAGCAAGAGAGATAAGACGGGAGATAGCGGAAAGACTGACAGAAAACATCGAACAAGCAAAGAAAATGATAGATTAAAGCTGTTTGAAGGCCTCAGCCAGCGAATCCATCACAGGCACCAGCTGTTCCCTCATCTCTTCATCCCCGTAGAAACCTATCCCTGGCTTCGAATTCAACTCCACTATCCACGGCTCCCCCTCCTCATCGAAGAAAAGATCCACTGAGAAAAGGCAAGGCCTATACCCAAGCTCATTATTAACTGTTTTGATCATATCCAGGGCCTTTTCCGGAAACTCTTCGGGACTGACTGCGTGCTGGGAGCCTCCCTGGGAAACATTGCTTATCTCTCCATCGCTGTATCTGACATATCCAGCCTTTAAATCTCCGTTCACGACGATACCTCTCAGATCGTGCGTGCCTTCAACTATGCCTTCGATTCCTCCACTACTGTCAACAAATCTCTGGACGATATACTCTCCTTCTATATCCGGTATATCTCCTTCTTTGTCGACTATATGTATCCCTTTACCGCCGAACGCATAGCAAGGCTTCAGCACAATCTTTCCGTATTCCTCCAGCATTTCACGGGCGTTCTCCTCTGAAAAACTTCTTGTCTCCGGCATCATCTCCGGAAAACGTTCATAGGTCAACAGCTTATCTTTACAGAGTTCCTCAAGTCCAGGATCGTTCAGTATACCAACACTCTCGCTGATCTCCTGCTTGAAGGCCTTCGTCTCCTCATCAAAATGAAACTTGTCGAAAACACCGTCAAGCTCTACGTCCTCGACTTTGCTCCAGGAACCACCGTCATACACCCATCCTCTGGAAAGAACCCCATCACTATACCAGTTATACTGGGCCTGGACAAGCCTTACATCCTGTTCACCGGCTATCTCCGAGAAGTAGCCGTATGACTCATTTGATGCACCATCGAAAGGTTTTTCTCCATCCCAGGTAACTTCTTCATCCCAGAGAACTCCTATAGTCTTCATATACTCAGCTAACTCAGGCCACAGTTTTAGAGTTAACGAAAGAAAGGATATCATATGACAGATAAAATCCTGCTGGACACCAACTTCCTGGTCGCACCTTTCCAGCACTCATTCGACATATTCGACGAGATAGACAGGCTTTACCCTCTACACAAGCTGTACACACTGGACGACGCTGTCGAGGAGGCGAAAAGTATCGAAGGCGGCAAGTACGGGCCTCTGGCTGAGAAATTAATCGAGAGGAAGGATATCGAGGTTCTGGAAACCGAAGGGAAGGGAGAAGTAGATGATCTTATCGTTGATGTCAGCGATGAGTTCGCGGTTGCGACGAATGACAAGGAACTGAAGGAAAGGTTGCTGGATAGAGGCCGTGAAGTGGTGATTATCCGCAGCGGTACACATTTGGAGGTACTAAACCGCTCCTCGGTAGGGTGTTAAAAATTGTCGTCAACCTGTTAAATGTTCCACAGAGGTAGAAGATTGAGAAGGGCTTTAACCCCTTCCAGAATCTATCTCCTCTGAATGGAGGTAGTGTCTCAAATGTACAAAAGAAAAACAATACAAGAATCAGTAAGAGTTCCCCCACAGCATCTTGGCGGGGACGTACAAGAAAGCGTTACAGAAGGCCTTAAAGCAGAAACAGAAGGAGATATCAGCCCTGAAGTAGGAGTAGTCCTCGCTATCGAGGAGGTAAACTCCATCGAGGGAGGAGAAATCGAGCCTGAAGACGCAGGAGTACACTACGACGTAGAATACTCGGCACTTGTATACGAACCAGAGCTTCACGAAGTAGTATTCGGCGAAGTAGTCGACGTAACAAGCTTCGGAGCATTCATCAGAATAGGGCCTTTCGACGGCCTATGCCACGTTTCACAGGTAATGGATGAATACGTCAACCACGATGAAGATAACAACATGCTTGTATCCGAAGAGAACCAGTTTACACTGGAGAACGGGGATCTGGTGACCGCACGGATCATAGCAGTAAGCCTTGGAAAAGAAGACACTAACAAGATCAACCTGACTATGAGACAGCCAGGCCTCGGAAAAGAGGAATGGATCGAGCAGTACGAGGAAGAGCAGGAAGAGCTCGAAGAAGAGGAAGAAGGTGAAGAATAATGTACGAAAATCTTAGATTTTCTGGGCAAGCCGAAAACCACAAGGTGGTTTTCTAATGGCGGAGAAAGCATGTAAGAACTGTAACAGAATTGTAGAAGACGCACAGGAATGTCCTGTATGTAAGAACAACGATCTCTCCAACTCATGGAGCGGAACAGTCGTAATCTATGATCCGAAGGATTCCAAAATCGCAGAAAAACTGGAGATCGGAACACCGGGAAAATACGCGATCAGAGTAAAATAAAGTGAATACTATGTACGAAATTCAAAGAATTTCTGGACAAGCAGAAAATCGCAGAGGCGATTTCTAAATGGAAGCAAACATTGTATCAGTCAGAGAAAACCCTCTCATGGACAGAAGAGAGGTAGACGTCAGCCTTTACCACGAAGGAGAGGCTACACCAAGCGAAGAAAATGTAAAATCAAGAGTAGCAGCAGAAAATGGCATCGAAACAGAAAGCATCGAAGTAGAATCAATCTACACAGGTTTCGGAAGCCAGAAATCCAAGGCCACACTCAAAGTTCTAGAAGACTTCGACTACGACGAAGAACTCAAAGAAGAGGCCATGGAGGAAGAAGTAGAGGTAACTGAAGACTACAGAGAAGCAGTCTCAGGAACCATCACAGAAGCCAAGGACACACTCCAGGATATGGAAGACGTCGACTGGAACACTGCAATCGAAGCAGAGAAAGACAACAAAAACCGCAAGACCCTGATCGAATGGCTTGAAGGCCAAATCGAAGGCTGAAGGCCCTCTCAAAATCTCTTTACGAGGTGAACAGATTATGGCAAAACACGAGACAGTAGCAATCAACGAGAAATACAACGAAGACGGAAGCTACAACGGAGAGAAATGCCCGCGCTGCGGATCTTTCCTAGCAGAGCACGAGGACCGCAAAAGCTGCGGCAAATGCGGCTACACCAAGCACCAGTAAGGCCCTAAAGCCTTGCACCTTTCATTTCTATTTGAAGAAGTGGGAAATTTTTAGTTCTGTTCTGTCCAAGTGATATTATGGAATCAAGACTCTACTCAGTAATTTTGCTTTCTTTAGTAGTCTTGGTATCTGCTTGCGCACAAAATAATACCGCTGAAGAAGACATCTCAAATAAGATA
>Ga0102936_1001156_pt1 | contig 10441 bp, 9 predicted proteins | sample SalPon2_A_H2O_MG_FD_78502 | JGI IMG/M metagenome (GOLD analysis project Ga0102936, IMG submission 78502) | Salt pond water microbial communities from South San Francisco under conditions of wetland restoration - Salt Pond MetaG R2_A_H2O_MG | ecosystem: Environmental > Aquatic > Non-marine Saline...
CCTCGCCTTCGACGACGAGACGGCCTTCGTCAACGTCGTCACCCAACTCGCCGCGAGCGACGGGACGGAACTCAGCGCGAGTCGGCCGAGCGCGAAAGTGAACCTCGACCTGCCGGGCGTCGACGAGACCATCCGCTGTGCCGTTGCCCTCCCCGTCATCTCGGAGGACGGCCCGCACGTCTCCATCCGCAAACAGGCCGCCGACGCCATGACGCCCGTCGATCTGATCGAGCGCGACGCCATCTCGACGGAGCTCGTCACCCTGCTGTGGATGCTGTACGAACGCCACGGCGTCGTCCTCTTCTCCGGGCCGACGGGGGTGGGCAAGACGACGCTCATGAACGCCCACATGCCCTTCGTCCCCTACGACGACCGCCCCATCTCCATCGACGAGGGGAGCCGCGAGGTGCGACTCCCCCACGAGACGGGCATCTCCCTGACGACACGGGATCACGAAAACGAGTACAAGCGCGTCTCGATGGCCCGGCTGATGACCGAGACGAACTACCTCAACCCCGACGTGGAGGTTATCGCCGAAATCAACACGCCCGCATCCTTCGAGACGTTCGGCGAGACGCTCAACACCGGCCACGGCGTCATCGGCACCACCCACGCCGAGAACGTGGAGACGTTGATCAACCGCGTCGTCGAACAGGGACTCCCGCCGTATCTCCTGCGCGAAATCGACCTCGTGGTCTTCCCCCACCACGTCGACGACGACCGCTACGTCGCCGAGGCGGTCGAACTCCTGAGCGAAGCGGAGTACGAGGACCTCGACGGCGGGACGCTCCCATCGGGCGTCGTCGAGAAGGGTGGTCGCACCCTCTGCTGGAACGTGGTCGCCCGCCGCGACACCGAGGGGCAGTTCAGCCTCGACTACGCCCACCCCCACCTCGACGACGCCCACCGCGCGCTCGGCTTCCGACTGTTCCATCGCCTCGCCGACGCCACCGACCGCGAGGTGGAGGCCGTCGAGGACGAGTTCCACCGGAAACATCGGTACGTGCAGTATCTCGTCAAGGAGGGTATCGCCGACTTCGAGGAACTGTTCGCGTTCGTCTCGGATCTACGCACCGACGAGGCGGCGACGGTGGAACGGGCACGGAGCGAGACGGTCGGCGACGACTGAGACGGAGTGCGGTACCTGTGCACCGGTGGGTCGCCGGCCCGTCCGGGCAACACACCGGTACTGACTGACGACGAGTACGATCAGTCGGCGCCGGCGACGGTCCGAGTGTCGGACGCCGGCGTCCGGTCCGCCGTATCGAGCGTGAACTCGTCGAGCAGGTCGATGAGCGTCTCGGCTTGGTCGGCCAACTCGTGGACGCGCGTCGAGGTTTCGTCGAGCGAGTCGGCCTGTGTCGTCGCGGCCTCGGCGACGCCGGTGGCTTCGGCCGCGGTCTCCTGGCTCGTCGTTTCGATTTGTTCGAGCGTGGCGACGGTCTCCTCGGTCGAGGCGGCCTGCTGATCGGTCGCGTCCGTGATCTCCCGCATTCCCTCGTCGGTCTCGTGGGCGAGTTCGGCGATCCGGTCGAGCGAGTCGATGGCGGCCTCTACCGTCTCGACCGCGTCGGACACCTCCTCGGTCGTCCGGCGCATCCCCTCGACGGCCGTCTCGGTCTGGGACTGGACGCCGTCGATGATCTCCTGGACGTCCGTCGCTTCCGCCTGTGCCTCCTCCGCGAGCGACTTCACCTCGTCGGCGACGACGGCGAAGCCGTCCGCCCCCTCGCCGGAGTGGGCCGCCTCGATGGAGGCGTTGAGCGCGAGGAGGTTCGTCCGCTCGGCGATGTCGGAGATGGTGGCGACGATGGTGCCCATGCGGTCCATCCGGTCGTCGAGTTCGCGGAGTTGGGCCATCGTCTCGGTCGCCCCCGACTCGATGGCGTCCATCCGGTCGAGCGCTTCGGCGGCCGCCTCCTGTGCCTCGTCGCCCCGGTCGGCGGTGCGGGTGGCCACTTCGGCGACGCCCTCGGCCGACGCCGCAATCTCCTCGACGGTGGCCGAGAGGTCGCTCATCTCGGCGACGATCCGCTGAAGCTGCTCCCGTTGGGTCTCGGCGTCGGCGGCGATGTCGCCCGTGGCGTCGCTCGTCTCCTCGCTCGCCCGCGCCACCTCGTCGAGGTCGGCGGCGGCGTCGACGGTGCGGTCGGAGACGGTGTCCGCGAAGGTGTACACCTCGCCGACCGTCGCCTCCAGGTCGTCGAGCATCTCGTTGAACGAGTGGGCGATGGCGGCCATCGCCCGGCTCTCGTCGTCGGGTTCCATCCGGACCGAGAGGTCCTTGGCCGCGGCGGCGGCCATCACGTCGCCGTATTCGTCCGCGGTGCGTTCGAGGTGTTCGGTCAGCGCCTCGAGTTCGCGCGTGTTCGCCCGGAGGTTGTCCGTCATCCGGTCGAGGTCGTCGCCGAAGGAGCCGGGGACCGTCTCGTCGAGGACGGGGGCGTCGAACGCCCCCGCAGCGAGGGCGTCGGCCTGCGCGGAGACCGTCTCCAGCGAGGCGCGCATCTCGTCGAACGCGCGGACGAGACTGCCGATTTCGTCGGCCTGCTCGGCAACCGTGATTTCGGCAGCGTCGAGTTCGCCGGCCGCGATGGTCGTCGCCGCGGCTTCGAGTTGCTTGACGGGCGCCACGAAGTCCCGACGGGCGATCAACAGGGTGTTACCGAGCGCGACGGCGGCGCCGCCGAGCAGCGCCGCGGTCACGACGGCGCGCATCGTGCCGGCCAGGACGAACGGCAGGAGGGCGAGGAGAACCGCGACGCCGAACTGAATCGTCACGGCGGCGACGAACTTCCGCTCGATCGATTCGGTGACGCCGAGGTAGTCCATCGCCCCCCAAAGGGCTCGTCGGTAGCGGTCCAGTATCGCGTCCATACACGGTCGGTTGCGGTGACAGCGAACAAATCCCATCCCCGATTATCAGCTCGTAGGAACGGCGACGGGGCGGCGTCGGGCGGCTGACGGCACCAGTATCACGACCTGAACCGACCGGGCGTCTGGTCACCGGCCGTGGCGTCGGGGGCAGGCTTTTGCCGACCAAGCCGTAACTCCGGTCGATGCTCCCACACAAGAAAAAGGATCACGCGAAGAAAGGTGCGGCGGCGGGTGCGGCCGTCGGCGCGGCGATGGGCAGTCCGCTCGGCCCGGTCGGGGCCGGCATTGGCGCCGGCTTCGGCGGCGCGAGCGGGTTCATCGCGGGGACGGTCAGGGACCGCGTCGAGTCCAAGTGCTGTCCACTGAAGAAGTAGTCACGCCTCACGGAGCGCGTCGAGTTCGTCGAGTACGTCGTCGACCGACGGCCGGTCGAACGTCGAGCGGCCTTGGTGGACGTAGCCCACCGACGGCGGGTCGGTTCGGCGGTCGACGATCACGACTTCGGGCATCCGGCCGAGGAAGTCGCTGAACCGTCCGAGGAATCCGAACCGGACGGGCTGATCGTAGTCGTCGGACACCGCGGCGTCCGGATCGGCGAGCAACGGGTAGGGAAGCTCGTACCGCTCCTGCCACGCGTCGGCGCGTTCGACCGACTCGGGGAGGATCGAGACGGGCGTGGCGTCGCGGGCGCGGAAGTCGTCGATCCGGTCGGCGACGGCCTGTACCTGACTCCGACAGTTGGTGCAGTAGTAGTCGCGCTGGAACAGGAGGACCACGAAGGCCACGTCCTCGGACAGCGCGTCGAGCGTGAACGGGTCGGGACCAGGACCGACGTTCGGCAGCGAGAAGTCGTGGACCTCGAGCATGGTCGACGTACGGGGTGCGAACGGAAATATCGACGGGGAGTATCGTATCCGATCCGTCGATTCACACCGGACTGTCCCGGCGAGAATCCCTGCCGGCGTCGGGGAGCCCCTATCGCTCGGCGCGCGCGACGACGGAGACGTAGCTGATCCGCTCGTCGTCGAGGGCAGCCTCCAACTGCTCGATGGCTGCTTGCACCTTCGTCCCCCGCTCGCCGAGCAGCCCGAGCAGGGAGTGATAGTCGATTCGCTCCCGGACCCGGTCGCGCATCGCCACCAGGTCGTCGTGCTGGTCGTGGACCGATTCGACCGCGAAGCCCGCGTCGGCGAGCGCCGCCGTCAGATCGGCGCGGCTCCGGGCCCCGGTGAGACAGAGCGCCTTGGCGGCCCGTTCGGGGATGGCGGGGGCGTCGCCCGCGACCACCACGTCGGAGCAGGCGAGTCGCCCGCCAGAACCGAGGACGCGCCGACACTCGCCGAGTGCCGCCGGCAGATCGGTCAGACAAAGGACACACTCCGCGAGGACGACGTCGACGGCGCCGTCGCGAACGGGGAGTGCCGTCGCGTCGCCACGGATCGTTCGCGGCCCGGCGCCGTCGGGCCGGGGGTCGAGGCCGACGGCATCGGCGCCGCGGTCCCGAGCGACCGCGAGGGCGTCGCCGGCGCCACAGCCGACCTCCAGCAGACGGGTATCCGGCCCCACGTCGGCGCGGTCGAGCAGACGCTCGGTGGCCGCCAGCCCACCCGGGTGGAGCGGGCCGTCGAGCAGGGTATCGAACGTCTGCCACGGATCGGCGAGCGCGGCGTCGAGGAGGCTCCTCACTGGCACTCACCGCCGTCCGGAGCCGGCTGCTCGCCATCGACCCGCTCGCGGCCACCCCAGCCGTTGCGGTTCCGGAGCGCGTACTCGCCGTCGGTCGTCGTCATGTTGTAGCCACAGAAGGGCACGAGATCGCCGTCGGTCGTCGGGACGGAGAGACAGCAGTTACTCAGGCGATTCAGGTCGGCGGCGTCGGAGTCCATGAAGCCAGTGACGGAGACGGGCACCACCTCGTCGAACAGGTCGGCGACGCCGCCCGTATCGACGCCACAGCAGCCGGCGGTCTTACACGCCCACTCCTGCCCGGCGGCGGTACCCGCGAGCAGTTCCATGTAGTCCCCTTCGTCGACCAGCCCGGAGAGGGTGTTCCACAGGCGGTCGTCGACGAACTGGGTGAGGGGGACGAAGGGAACGTCGTCGGCGTCGGTCCCCGTGTCCGCGTCGCCCCCACACCCCTCGTCGCCGTCGGCGGCCGAACCCACGCCGGCGTCCCGCGGGACGAACGCCGTCCCGATCTGGCAGTAGGCCGAACAGCACGGCGCGGGGAGCATGTCGCGGGGGTCGAGCGGGCCGATCTGGGCGGCCAACTGGCGGGTGGCGTCGTCGATGGCGTACCGGCCCTCGTGCTGGCCGTAGCGGCCGAAGTGGGCCACCGGCTGGAAGTTGACCGACCGGACGACCTCGCGGTTGTCGAAGGCGAACCGCACGATGTCGCCCATCTCGTCGTCGTTGACGCCGGGAACGACGGTCGGGACGAGGACGACGGGAAGGTCGACCCGACGACAGGCCTCGATGGCCGCCCGCTTCTCGTCGAGGAGGTCGACCCCACGGATGCGCTCGTACGCGGCGGTCGTCAGCCCGTCGAACTGGAGGTAGACGGCCGTCACGCCGGCGTCGGCGAGCGTGTCGGCGTAGCCGTCCTCGGTTGCCAGCCGGATGCCGTTGGTGTTGACCTCGACGTGGTCGATACCCCGGTCCCGTGCGCGTTCGACGAGTTCGGGGAGGTCGTCCCGAACCGTCGGCTCGCCGCCGGAGAACTGGATCGGGCGCCCGCCGGCCGCGGCCACCGTCTCGAGAAGCGCCTCGACGTCGGCCGTCGAGCGGTGTTCGCCGCCGGGGCCCGAACCTGCGAAACAGAACGCACACGAGAGGTTGCAGTCGTCGGTCACCTCGACGATGGCGAGGCAGGCGTGATCGGGGTCGACCGTCAGATCGCCGCCGTCGTGTGTCGGATCGGGACCGAAGTCACTGGCCCACTCCCAGTGATCGAACGACCCCCAGACCTGTCGGCTGACGACCCCGTGGTCGGGGCACTCCCGCGTGAGGTACACGCCGTCGGATCGCTTCTCGTACCGGCCCGGCACGGGGTCCAGACAGTCGGGACAGAGGCTCGTCGTCGTGCCGAGTTCGTCGGCGGCCATGAGGTGCGTGAGCACACGTCGTCCATAAGGGTGTCGTGGCTGTGCGTGGGCGTGACGGGTACCGAAGCGCCGAACCCTTTTGCCCGGGCGAAGCGGACCGAGGGGCATGGACGTGAGGGGACCGTCGGCGTCGACACCGACCGCCCTCGCCCGGGAACTGCTGGTCGCCTGCAAGCGAGGGACAGCGACCGACGAGTACGCGTCGGCGCTCTCGGCGCTCGACGATACCGACCTGGAACGGGTGCGGACCGACCGGACCAGCGCCCTCGCGTTCTGGCTGAACTGTTACAACGCGGGGACGCAGCTACTGCTCGACGGTCGACCGGCCCTGTACGAGAGCCGGCTCCGAGTCGTTCGATTCTTCCGGGCGCCGGCGCTCACGGTCGGCGGAACCTCCCTCTCACTCGATCGTATCGAGAACGGCCTGCTGCGGGGCGGCCGGTCGAAGTACGGGCTGGGCTATCTCCCGAAGCTGCTGGTCACGTCGTTCGAACACCGGCACCGGCTCCAGTCGTGTGATCCCCGGATTCACTTCGCGTTGAACTGTGGGGCCGCGAGCTGTCCGGCGATTCGGGCGTACGAGCCCAACGTCGTCGACGAGCAACTCGATCTGGCGACGCGGACCTACCTCGACGCCACCGTCACCTACGACGCCGAGCGCGGCGTCGTCCGCGTTCCGCGCGTGTTCCTGTGGTACCGCGGCGATTTCGGGGGCGGGGCGGGCATACGGCGGCTGCTCCGAGCCTACGGCGTCGTCCCCGCGGACGCGTCGCCGTCGATCCGCCACCGTGCGTGGGACTGGTCGAAAGCCCCCGGCAAGTTCGTCGCATGAAGGCCGCTCATCCCCCGAGATACAGTTCGGCGACTTCGTCGCTCTCCAGCAGGTCGGCGCCGGAGCCCTCGAACCGGTTTTCGCCCATGTCGAGGACGTACCCCCGGTCGGAGACGGACAGCGCCTTTTTCGCGTTCTGTTCGACCATCAGGATGGCCGTCTCGGTCTCGTCACGAATCTCGACCAGACGGTCGAACATGTCGTCGACCAGGTCGGGCGCGAGGCCGGCGCTCGGTTCGTCGACGAGCAACAGGTCGGGGTCGATCATCAGCGCGGAGGAGAGCGCGAGCATCTGTTGTTGGCCGCCGGACATCGCGCTGGCGCGCATGTTCTCCCGCTCCTCGAGGAACGGGAAGCGATCCCACACCGCTTGGAAGTCGGCAGGGGTCGGATCGTCGATGTACGCGCCCATTTCGAGGTTCTCGCGCACCGTCAGCGTCGGGAAGATGTTCTCGCGCTGTGGCACGTAACACATCCCGCGCTCGGTCACCTGGTCCGCTCGGAGGTCGGTTATTTCCTCGCCGTCGAAGGTGACGGTGCCCCCCCAGCAGTCGATGAGGCCGTAGATGGCCTTCATCATCGTCGACTTGCCCGCGCCGTTCGGGCCGATGATGGTGACGATTTCGCGGGACGCCACGTCGAGGTCGACCCCGTGGATGATCTCCGCGTCGCCGTAGCCCGACACCACGTCGCGTGCTTCCAGTAGTGCCATCCGTTACACCCCGAGGTAGGCTTCGATGACCGCGTCGTCGTTTCGAATCTCCTCGGGCTGTCCTTCGACGAGTTTCTTCCCTTCGTTCATGACGATGATCGTATCGGAGAGTTCCATGATGACCTCCATGTCGTGTTCGACGATACAGAACGTGTAGCCCTCGTCGCGGAGCCGTTCGATGCGCGCCATCAGCTTCTTCGTGAGCGACGGGTTGACGCCCGCGACGGGTTCGTCGAGCAGGATGAGCCGCGGTTCGAGCATCAACACCCGCCCAAGCTCCAGGAGTTTGCGCTGGCCGCCGGAGAGGTTGCCCGCCGGCTCGTCGCGGACGTGCTCGATTTCGAGGAGTTCGAGCATCTCCTCGGCGCGGGCACGCACCGTGGCCTCCTCCTCGTGGACGGCGTCGCGCCGGAACCAGGTGTTCGCCAGGTTCTCCCCCGCCTGGCCCTGGGGCGCGAGCATCAGGTTCTCGAGCGCCGTCATCTCGCCGAGTTCCCGGGTGAGCTGGAAGGTCCGCACCAGCCCGTCTCGGGCGAGCATGTAGGGTCGGCTGTTGGTGTGACCGGAGCGACGCTGTGTCAGCCGCTGTTTGGCGAGATAGCCGCCAGCGCCGAGGGCTGCCCCGGCGAGCGTCGTGCCGAGGGCGGGGGCCGCACTCAGTCCGAGCGGGCCAAGCCCGACGACGCCGCCGAGGGTGCCGGCCGTGATGCCGCTGGCCCCGCCCCAGATGACCGTCTCGTCGCGGTGCGGGCGCATGATCTCCTGGAGGTCACGGCCGTCGTACCTGACGACGCCGCCGTCGGGCTCGTAGAACCCGCTGATGAGGTTGAACGTCGTCGTCTTGCCCGCGCCGTTCGGGCCGATGAGGCCCGTGATCGACCCCTCGGCGATGTCGAAGGTGGCGCCGTCGACGGCGACGATGCCGCCGAAGGTCTTGCGCAGGTCCTCGACTTCGAGGATGGGGTCGCTCATCCGTCCACCTCCCGTTCGTCACGGCCGAGCAGTCCCTCCGGCACGTAGTAGAGGACGAGGAGGAACAGGACGCCGATGACGACGAGCCGGAACGCTTGGATGTTGACGCGCACCGCGGGTGGGAAAAAGGAGGCGAGCTGTGTCGTCGCCTGCTGGAACGCCCAGAAGATGCCGGCGCCGAGGAGCATCCCCTTGTTGTTGCCCACGCCGCCTAGGAACATGATGAGGAGGGTGATGAAGGTGATCCGGGGGGCGAAGGTGGTGAAGGTCAGCCCCTGAGCGTACATGGCCCAGAGGGCGCCGGCGAAGCCGCCGAGCGCCGAGCCGAGGACCATCGTCTGGACCTTGTAGACGAACGGGTCCTTCCCGAGCGACTTCACCACCGTCTCGTCGTTGCGCACGGCCCGCAGGACGCGGCCGAACGGCGACTTGACGGTGAGTTCGAGGGCGTAGTAGAGCCCGGCCAAAAAGAGCACGAACCCGGCGAGCTGGAACCGCGAGTAGTCGACCTTGGTCGTCAGGTCGCCGATGACCACCACCGCGTAGTCGATACCCACGTCGCCGCCGAACTGGAGCACCCAGACGACGTTCTGGAAGAGGGTGTTGAGCGCGGCGGCGATGTCGCCGTCGCCGAGCGGCCCCAGAATCGGCAGGAGGAAATACCAGAGCGCGACGAACCAGAGCGCGCCGACGCCGACGACGGTGAGTTTCACTGCGGCCACCCACTCGACCCGAGTGACCGCGAGGTAGTAGGCGACGACCAGCGCGCCGAGCAGCCCGAGGGTCAGGGCACTCTTGAGGCCGACGGACTCGACGACCGGAAGCGGGAGCAGCGAGACCAGCAGCCCCGTCCCGAGCGCGACGCCGACGGCCCACTCGCGCAACCCGAGGTGGCGGTAGTGGTGGGCGACGGCCACCAGCGCCACGAACCACGTATAGAGGGAGACGAGGACGCCGAGCGTCAACAGCGGATCGACCGCCACGAGGACGGCAAAGGAGAGCAGTCCGGCGACGAGGCCGGCGAGTGCGCCGACGGTCGGGAGGGAGCCGAGTCCGTCGGTCCGGCGGTGGAGGCGTGCCAAGCCGAACGTGGTCACGGCGTAGACGGCGGACAGCGGGAGCCGCGAGTCGCCGTCGCGGAGTCGGCCGAGCGCGCCGGTGGCGATGGCCCAGACGACGGCGACGATGAGGCCGAACAGGGCCGGCCCGACCATCGTGTCCATCGCCAGCGGGAACAGCGACTGGAGCGGCGGGCTGTAGCCCCGGAGCGCGTCCGGGCCGTTGGCCAGCCACGTCTCGGACTGGATGACCCGCTGGAAGATGACCGAGACGCCGAGGACGGTGATGGCGAGGTAGTCCTCACGTAACCTGATCGTCGGGAGCGCCACTAACCCGCCGACGATGCCGGCCAGAATCGTCGCGGCGAGGATGGCGACGGCCCACGTGCCGATGACCGGCACGTCGCCGAGTCCGACGACGTACGCGGTGAAGTCGGTCGGATCGTCGGGACCGAGCACGAACAGCGCAGCCGTGTACGCGCCGACGAGGTAGAACCCGACGTGGCCGAAGTCGAGCAGCCCCGTGTGGCCGTACTTGACGTTCAGGCCGAGCGAGAGGATGCCGTAAATCGACACCAGCAACATGAACGAGATGACGACGTCGGAGGCCGCCATCTCAGCTCCCCCCCACGATGCCTTCGGGTTTGACCAGTAAGACGAGCAGGAGGACGACGAACGCGACGGGGATGCGGTAGGTGGCGCTGAGCCCAGGGATGGCGAAGATGCCAACCTCCATCGCGAGGCCGACGACGTAGCTGCCGAGGATGGCGCCGTAGACGGAGATACCGCCGAGGATGACGCCGGCGAACATGGCGAGCAGGAGGTTGAATCCGAGGTTGATCGTGATGGAACTGAACAGGAAGCCGAGCATGACGCCGCCGATGGC
>Ga0102936_1001158_pt1 | contig 10419 bp, 10 predicted proteins | sample SalPon2_A_H2O_MG_FD_78502 | JGI IMG/M metagenome (GOLD analysis project Ga0102936, IMG submission 78502) | Salt pond water microbial communities from South San Francisco under conditions of wetland restoration - Salt Pond MetaG R2_A_H2O_MG | ecosystem: Environmental > Aquatic > Non-marine Saline...
CGAGCGTCAGCAACTCTCGCTTTTGGAGGTCGTACAGTCGCTCCCGCATGGCCTCTGCGCCGTCCATCTTCTCGAAGGCGAGTACGACGAGTGAACTCATGTGCCACTCGTCGGCCGACCCGGATTTCGTAATGGTCACCGAAACGCGAGTACGGCCGTCTTATCTCACGGTGCTGGCCGTTGGTCGTGCCGGCCACGCTATTGGCGGCTCCGGAGGCTCCGATTCGGAGACCTGCGCCTCGACGAACCCCACCCGGACCACGACGTCCCGGTCTAACTCCGCGGTCAGGTCGTCGTCCCAGCGCTGGGCCAGGTCGGGCGGTGCTTCGGCCCCCCGTGGAATCCCGACGAGGACGCTCACCTGTGGCTCCCGGCCGAGCAGCATATCTTCAGGGTCGTAGTCGACGTTCACCTCGACGAGTTCGACGCCCTCGATGTCGGCCGCTGTGAACTGTGCTCGGAGTTCCGATTTCGTCTCTTGCTCTATCGACTGGGTCTGGAACGTGGTCCACGTCACGGCTCCGAGGACGAGCGAGAGAACGGCGATACCGACGGCGATGGTGACGACGCGCGAGGCGACTGCCGTCCGGACGCCCTCTCGGTCGCCGGCGTCGAGCGGTTTGAACCCGGCCCCGTAGAACAACAGCAGCGCCGAGAGGTTGATTGCGAGCAGATTGACGAGAACGAGGACGGACGCGGTGAGTGCCACTCCTACGAGGCCGAACGCGAGGCCGAGTCCGGCGGTGGCCGCCGGCGGGATGAGCGCAACGGCGATGGCGACACCGACGAGCGCCGACCCCGCGCCGCGCATGATGCTAATCGCCCCCGCGAGCCCGGACCCGAGCGCCAGAAACAGCGAGAGGAAGTTCGGGCTCGTCCGCTCGGCCACCTGCGGGATGGTCCGGATATCGAGGTCGGGTGGGATGAGGACCGTCTGCTGGAGCACCCACCCTAACACTGTGGCCGTCGCAATCACGACGAGTAAGCCGTACACCTGCAGTGAGACGCCGCGGGCGGCCATCTCCTGTTCGTCGAGTATGGTCCCGACGCTGGCGGAGATAGCCGGCCCCATCAGCGGTGCGACGACCATCGCGCCGATGATAGTCGCGGCCGAGTTCAACAGCAGCCCGGTCGTCGCGATGACGGTACTCAACACGAGAAAGGCGAAAAACGTGGAGTTCGCGGGAGCTAACGCCTCGGCGTTGGCGTACAGCTCCTCCCGGGAGATACGAAGGCCGGGAAAGCGCTCCTGAAGCGCCGACAACCGGCGCGAGACGACGGTTTCGGTCGGTAGAACGATGGTGTAGGCGTCCTCTCGAATCCCGGCGGCCCGCAGCCGCTCTAACACCGGTTCGACGCCGCTGGGCGGGACGGGAAACTGCACCATCGCCTCGAAATCGCCCCGTCCGACTTCCTCGAAGAGAGCGTAGTCGACACCCTCACTATCGAGCGCCTCCAGCGCGTCCGCTCGCGTCCCCTCGGGAATCAGAACTTGGACGAGCCGCATCTACTCTTCCCGTCTGTTCGGCTCCGTCTCGTGGTCGAACGCCGATACGTACACGGTTACAGGTCGCCTCGTTCCGGATTAGTAATGCGGGCCGTGTCACACCGAAAGCTCGGTTGAACCACGATTGGCGACGGTCACGCCAACAGCCCCGCGAGCGCGACCGCGCCGATGGCGAACGCGTAGAGCGGAATCAGGTACTCGAGCACCCGTCCCGGGAGGACGCGGACGAGATACGGCGCGACGATGGCCGCGAGAAAGGCCCCGGTGAACAGCGACGGTAGGAGAGTGTACTCGACTGGGAAGCCCGCGGCGAACAGCCCGACGTACGCGAGCGCGCCGACGAGCGAGACGACCCCTTCCGCGAGCGAAGTTATCGCCGTCGCGGTCTTCTCGTAGACGCCGGCGAATATCTGGCCCAGCGTGACGACCGGGCCGTAGCCACCGCCGGAGATGCCCTTGTTGACGCCCGCGAGCAGGGCGAAGCCGGCGAGTCGCCGCGGCCGGTATGGCCTCTCCCGCGGGAGGAACTGCCGGAGGATGCCGACGACGCCCATTCCGATGACCAGCAGTGCAACGTAGCCCTCGATGACTGTCGCTGGGACGTCGACGACGAGATAGGTCAGTGCAATCGACAGCAGTGTCCCGAGGATACCCGCTCCCGCCAGCAGCACGACGGCCTTCGTCGCGTCGGTCAGCGGCGGACGGACCGAGAACCGGACGTTCTCGAACTCGTGGTGGAGCGCACCAGCCAACAGCCCGGTCACTGTCTCGGTCAGAAAAAGCACCGGGACGACTTCGAGCGGCGCGTAGCCCGCGGCGAACAGCAGCGGGGCCAGCGATGTTCCGAACCCCATCCCCGACGCCGAATCGAGCGTTTCGAAGACGAAGGCGGCGAGCAGGACGCCGGGCACGAACAACGAGGGGACCGACCCCACCCCGGCGCCGTCGACGAGGACGATGCCCCCGACCAACAGTCCCAGATATCCCACGAGCAACAGCGCGACTCGTCTGTACGCCTGTCGGCGGACCGCGACCCTATCCCGCAACTGCCGCTCGTCGAGTCGTCGCGCCGCTCTGTCGATTTCGGGCTCTGCGTAGTCGACCGGTTCGGTGTACGCCGCATCCGTCTCGTCCATCGCGGCGTTTCTGTAACTCGGCTCTGTGACACATTGTTTCACCCTCCTTACACCGGTCTCGACGCCAGCCGTAGCACCGCCGCATTCGGGTGTATCTGCTGCCTATCGGTCGGCACGTCCCACGTATGTGTGCACATTCATAGCGCTTACCGCACGAGTAACGTACGTTGTACTACATCTTCGTGTGACGTAAGCCGTACTGATTATGAGAATTAACTGGCGTGCAGTACTGTCTGGCTTCGTCATCGCAATCGCACTCGGGACGTTCGTCGCGTGGATGGGCCCGCTCACCGAGAGTTCGGTCTACCTGCTGGCCCTGCCCGGACTAATCGGTGGGTTCGCCGCCGGATACATGGTGTCTGGCGTCGGTAACGGGTCCGTTCACGGCGCGCTGGCCACTATCATCGGTGCGCTCGCGCTGTTGCTCGTGTTGACCGTTGCCGCCGTCTTGTTCGTCGGCCTCTTCCCGGCCGTCGCCGGGGCCACGGTGGCACTCGCGGTCTTGGCCGTGCAGGCAGTTCCCGGTGGCATCGCGGGCGCAATCGGCGGCTGGCTGAAGCGCCGCCGCGTCCGCGAACCGACTCCGACGACCACGTCCCGCTAGACCAACTGCTGTCGAACGGCATTTTGCGCGTTTTGAAAAAATATAGCGGCCAACGTCCGGCGGTCACACCGAACTGGCACTGCTGTTGCTCACGCTCGGTTTTCGAGACGCGCTGTGTGATTACTGCTGGGGGACGGCTTGCTGTTGACCGACGCCCTGCTGACCCGCGAATCGCCGCTGGCCCGTGCTACCCTGTTGGCCGATATCCTGTTGGCTCATCCCCTGCTGGCCGAACTGCTGGAACTGCGAGATGGCCTGACTGATAGTCGAGAGCGTCTGCTGGGCCTGTCCCAGCGCCTCCTGCACTTCGGGGTCGTTCGCGTGCTGCTGGAGTTCCTGTACGCTCCCTTGGATGGTCTGTTGGACCGCCTGTCCGATGGGTTCGGCGAACGGGGATTCGCGCAAGAGCAGGCTCTTTTGCAGGTGGGCCACCGTCGCGAGGTCGTCGGCCCGGGCCGCGATACGCGGGCGGCCGCGCTCGGTTGCGCGAGCCTTGAGCCACTCACACACCGTCTCCAGTTGGTCGAGGTCTTGGACCGCTTGTTGTACCTCCTGTGGGACTGACTGCTGGAACTGCTGGCCAACCATCTGGGCGACGGGCCGCTGTTGAAGTTGCTGGCCCATCTCCGTCTGCGCCTGATATCCCGACTGCATCGGCTGGCTCTGTTGCTGGGGGTGGCCCTGCTGTTGGGGTTGACCCGCCTGTGTCTGTGCCTGATACCCCGACTGTATCGGTTGGCCTTGCTGGCTCTGCTGGGGCTGTTGCCCCTGCTGTGGCTGCTGATACGACTGTCTGGACTGTTGCGGTTGGGTGTACTGCTGTGACATAGGGCGTTCCGCCGAGCGTCGCTGCCCGTTCGCGGAACAGTTCGGCAATCGCTTCGGCCCAGTGTTGTTATACGTGTCTTGTCCCACGCCCCGTTTCGGTAGCCTCGCACACGCTCGACACCTGTCCGATGCGCCCCAGCTTACCGCGAAAAACGGTCTGACTATACCGCAGTCACCCCGCCTCATGGGGGTTTCGACCCTGACCACACAGAACGAGCGAAACGGCCACGGCGACGCTATCACGCGTCCGTACGACTGGCTTTCGCGTGGCGCTATCGACTTACTCTCACCGCGGCGATGGTAACGCCCGATAACGTACGACCGGTGTCTCCTTACTCGGCCCGCGGTAGCGTTTTCCGACGGCCGGGCAAAGACGGTTGCATGCACCCGGTTCCACCTCACTGCGTGGTCGAGACGGCGCTGCCGCCGGCCGTTCGGGACTACTTCGCGCCCGAAAGCGAGACGCTGGCGGCGTATCTCGACCTCGTGCCCGACCGGCTTGGCGCCGCGGACGGCGACTCGACCGTCGGTCCGATTCACGCCGTTCCGTGGCTCTACGTCGCTGACTTGACCGGGTGGCGCGGCTTCGCGCTCGCCCGCCTGCTGGCCGCCGAGCGGGACTGTCCGTGCTACCGCCTGTCGGCGCTCGCCCGCGATAGCGCCGACTCGCTGTGGGCCGTCTTCGACCGAAGCGCCGACGGCCCCGTCGTCGTCCACGTGGAACTGCGAAGCGACACCGGCCCGATTCCCGGCGAACTCCGGGCGGCGCTCCGCCGCGGTTACGACGGACCAGCGACGGCCGACGACCCTGTCTCGGGTGAACCGAGCGACGTCGTCGTCGTGTTCACCGACACCCAGCCCTCGAAACGTCTCACCTCTCCCCTGCCCGACGCGACGGCTCCCGTCAGCGGCGCGACGCTCTCGTATGTCCCCCGTGACAGCATGCTACCCGAACAGCCCGACGGGACGACGACGCTCGATGCTCCGCCCGCCCTTTCGGACCGGACCGACCGCCTCGAAGCCCTGCTCGCGGCCGCTCTCGACGGCGTCGGTGCGGCCGACGACCGGGCGGCGTTCGTCGACAGTGCCGTCGAAGCGCTGGTCATCACACACGCGACCATCGGCAAGCAAGACCTGCTGTTCGACGTGTCGCCCTGTCTCGCGCTGAAACACGGCCACCGGCTGGAGAAGGGCGTCGACGACACGCTCACGGCTCTCCGAAGCGACCTGCTCGCACAGGTGCCACGCAGTCCCAGCACCCGGGAGTTACGGGAGACGCTGGCGACGCTGCTGTCGGCGTAGCGCCTCGTCGGCGCGCTCTCGGAGCCGTTCGATTCGGTCCTCGATGGGCGGGTGTGTCGACAGTAACCGCGAGAGGGTCCCCTCGTCGTCGCCGTGGACGTACAGCGGCGTCAGCGGCCCTAAATCCGGCGTCGCAGCCCGTTCTATCTTCCGGAGCGCTCGCGCGAGCGCCAGCGGCTTCCCCGTGACCGTCGCCGCTCGGTCGTCGGCCGCCCACTCCCGGCGACGGGAGTACGACAGCACGACCAGCGTCACCGCCAGCCCCAACAGCGCGAGGGTCGCCAGTGCGCCCCGCTGTGTTCGGGCGAGCCACGACCGCGACCACGACTCGGGGTCGCCCCGCAGCAGCGCAAACGCCCGCGCGAACCCACCGGTCAGCACGACGAGCGGAACCAGCGCCATCCCGACCAGCCCCACGAGCGTCTCGGTCACGCTGTAGGCCAGCGTCTGGACCAGCGCGTCCCGGCGCTCGAAGTGGGCCAGTTCGTGGGCTAGTAGTGACTCCATCTCGTCGAGCGAGAGCAACACGAACAGCCGCCGGTCGACGACGATGGCCGGGTTCGCTCCGCCGATAGCGAAGGCGTTTGGCACCGGCAACTGCGCGACCAACAGTTCGGGCTCACCCCCCCGCATCCGTCCGGTGAGGCGGTCGAATCGCTCGTACACGCCGGGCGCGTACGGTCGGGGCAACACCGCGGCGTCCAGCGACCGCTTGAGCTGCGTAGTGCCGGTCCAGTAGCTGAACACGCCGACGACCAGCGCTGCCCCCGCGATGGCGACGGCGGCGACCGTCGGGGGCGGTCTGGCTTCCCACAGCGCGAGGACTAGCCAGTAGCCGACCAGCGCCAGCAAGAGGGAGGTCAGCAGCGACCCAAGCCCCAGCGCTGCCAACACGAGCCGTCTGCCGATTGCCATGCCACTCGCTATGTGTCGAGCCGAGAAATCGCTTGGGCTGGCGACCGTCTATCGGATTCTATATCGCGGCAAATAGTTTATCGAGCTCGGCCGGGAAGACAGATGACGGACTCGTCGGTTGTCGAACCGGAGGGCAACGACGTTGCGTGGGTCGGACTCCGCGGCGAGGGGCGTCTGGAGTGACAGTCGTCGGCTACCCGACACCCGCGGTAACGACCGCTGGTTCGTCTGTTCGCTCGGGGGCTGCCGACGACGATGGCGTACCTTTGGTCCGTCGAAGATGCGGACGACGAGTTCCAATGCGTTCTGTCCGTGTAGCCGCTCTGCCGGCTCCGACAGCGGCCGCTCAGAAGCCCTGAAACATACGGAAGCGGCTATCTCGCACCGCTCTATCCAGTCTCGGCATTTCGAGCGGTTGTCTCAAAATAAACGCCAATCCGCTATATCGAATCAGAGCCGGGAGCGAATAGTCTCGGCCGTCGCCGGGCCGACGCCGTCGACGGCGGTCAGCTCTTCTTCAGCAGCGTCCCGAACGTTCTCGACGCTGCCGAAGCGACGCAGTAGCCGTTTCCGGGTCTCGGGGCCGACACCGGGCAGGTCGTCTAGCGGCGTCGACACCTCGTCCCGGAGCGTCTGGTGGTACTGGACGGCAAAGCGGTGGGCCTCGTCACGGGCGCGCTGGAGGAGGTGCAGATGCGAAGCGTCGTCGGGCCAGTCGTACACACGGTCTGGCGTAATCACCAGTTCCTCGTCCTTGGCCAGCGCGATGGCGAGCACGTCCCATCCCGTTTCGGCCAGCGCGTCCCGAGCCGCGCCCAGTTGCCCGTCGCCACCGTCGATGAGCAGTAGGCCGGGGTCCGGTCGGTCGTCCCGACCCTCGATTGCGCGCACTGCCCGCCAGCGGAGGAGTTCGCGCATGTTGGCGTAGTCGTCGTTGCGCTCGGTGAGTTTCTTCCGGCGGTACTCGCTTTTCTCGGGCGTGCCGTCGACGAGGGCGACGTTCGACCCGACGACGCTCCGGCCCTGTGCGTGGCTCACGTCGAAGGCCTCGATACGGCGGGGCCGGCCGATGCCGAGCGCGTCGGCCAGCGCCCCGACGCCGTCGTCGGCCCCGCCGCGCTGTTGGGCGTTCTTCAGCGCGAGGTCCACGAGCGTCGCCTCGCGGCCCGCGCCGGGCACTCGGAGCGCAACGCCCTCGCCGGCGAGCCACGCCTCGATGTCGGCATCGGCGGGGGCTTCCGCACAGAGGATTCGGTTCGGAAGTTCGCGTTCGGCGTAGTACTGGGGAATGAATGCCCGATAGACGCCCGCCGGCCCCTCGCCGTCGGGGGCGTCGAGGGTGTGGCGCTCGCGTTCGACCAGTTTCCCGCCCTCGGCGTGGAGACGGGCGACGACGGCGCGGTCGCCCTCGACGACGGCCCCGAGTACGTCCGTCGTCTCGGCCCCGCCGGCGTCGCTGACCGCGGTGTCGCGCTCACCGTGCAGCGCCTCGACCGCGCCGAGTCTGTCACGGAGGTTCGCGGCGCGCTCGAACTCCTTGTCCTGTGCGGCCGCCTCCATCTCGCGGCGTAGCGGGTCCGCGAGCACGCCGACTTCGCCCTCGAAAAAGCGCTTCGCGCTCTCGGCGTCGGCGGCGTACTCCACGTCGCTAATCTCGCCGGTACAAGGCGCGGTACAGATGCCCATCTCGTAGTCCAGACAGGGCCGCTCGCGGTGCGCGTACTTGTGGTCCGAACAGCCCCGCAGACCGTAGGTCTCCCTGAGGGCCTTGACGACGGTTTCGACCCGACCCTTGTCGGTGAACGGCCCGTACACCGTGGCCCCGTCGTTTGGGTCGCGGGTCACTTCGATGCGCGGGACGGCGTGGTCGGTCAACTGCACGAGCGGGTAGGATTTGTCGTCTTTCAGGCGGACGTTGTACGGCGGGCGGTGCCGTTTGATGAGGTTGGCTTCAAGCAGCAGCGCTTGGGTCTCAGTGTCGGTCACGGCGAAATCCAGCGTCGCGGTGCGCTCGACCATCTTGGCGATGCGACGGCTCCGGGGGTCCGTGTAGGAGCGGACCCGGTCGCGCAGGTCGACGGCCTTCCCGACGTACAGGACTCGGCCGTCACCGTCCTCGAACTGGTAGACCCCGGGCTCTCTCGGGAACTCCGCGGCCCGCTCGCGCACGCTGTCCGTATCCATCGCTCTCGGGTTAGCGCTCGGCGGTGTTGAACGTCACGCCAGCGGGTCGTCGTCTGGGGCGCTCTCGCTCGCCGCTCCCGGCGGGGCGTCGCCGGGGAGAAGTGCGGCTTCCAGTCGGTTCAGCACGTCTTCGTCCTCGGGTGCTGTGAGTTCGATGTCGTCGTCGCCGGCCACCGAGATGACGAGCAGTCGCTCGCGGCTCCAAAGGTAGACGCCCAGTACGACGACACCGAACACCAGCGCCAGCGCGCCGAAAATGCGAAGCAGGTCGTCCAGTCGGGCCATCAGCGTGAGCATCGTCTGGAGCAGCCCCATCATCTGCCCGAGGCCGACGGCACTGGCCGCACCGCCGCCGCTGTCGAGCGAGATGCCCGAAACGAGGCCGTCGAGGCTGACGGTCATCCCGGCGACGACGAGGGCGATGCCGACGACGATGGCTTTCACGGCCTGTTGGAGGAACTGGAACTCGCCGCTGGCCGTCGTCGTGACGCCGTCGACGTTGGGTCGGTCGACCGCTCGGTAGTTCGCGCCCTCGCGGTCGGGCGTGAAGGCAAGCACCCGGTGGCTCGTGACGACGACGCCACCGCTGTCGACGCGGACCTGTGCCTCGACGGACTCCCCGTCGTACAGCAGGTCGTTGGCCCGTTCGACCCAGTCCATACGCGAGGTACGATTCCCGAGTGGTTTCAATCTGCCTGCCCCAGTATCGCGTTTGAATATTGGCGCACCCAAACGGCTAACACGTCGTCGCTCTCATGTTTCGGTATGGTTTCGGACCCCCGCTGCCCGGCGTGCGACGGGAAGGTCAGTGCAACGGCACGGTGGTGTATGCACTGCAGCGCGGACTTCGACACGCCAGTGGAGGCCGACGGCGGCGCGCCGGTCGAGGGCCGACGACAGACCGACCGCACGGCGACGGACGACGACGACGCGACCACGGGTGCCAAACTGGTCGGCGTCGTCCTCGCCGTCGTCGCCCTCGGGACGCTGCCGCTAGTCGCGCCGCCGAACGCGCTCCTGTTCGTCTTTGCGAGCGCGGTGGGCGTCGGCCTCTACGCGACCCGCCAACCCACGCCGACTGACGCGGTCCGCGCCGGCGGCACCGCGCTCGCTGTTGCGCCCTTCCTGCTGTGGTTCGTCTCCCCGCTGTTGAACGGACTCGGAAGCTTCAGCCTCGGCACCCTCTTCGGGCCCGCTGTGTACGCCGCCGTCGTCGCGTCGATTTCCCGTCGGTTCGGGTAGGGCGTTCACAGTCGCGAACACTGCGCCACGGCCGCCACAGCGTCAGTTCACCTCCACGCCGAGTTCGGAGAGTTTCGCCGCGAACGCCGCTTCGTCCAGTTGCTCGACATCGTTTTCCTCGGCGTCCTCGCGCTTTCGCTGGCCCGGATTCCCCCCGACGACGAGGTAGTCCGTGTTACCGGAGACACTCGACGTAGCCGAGCCGCCGTGGCGTTCGACGATGTCCTGTGCGTCGCCGCGGGTCATGCCGTCCAGCGAGCCCGTGAACACGAAGGTGAGTCCCGCCAGCGCGTCACCGCCCGACTGCTCGGCGTCTTGGGGGTCGACGTGGTCGAGCAACCGGTCCAACACCTCGCGGTTGCTCTCGCTCCCGAAGAAGTCGACGATGCTTCGGGCGACCGTCGGCCCCACGTCCGGTACGGCTTCGAAAGCGTCGGTGTCGCCGTCGTCGGCCGCCTCACGAACAGCGTCGAAACTCCCGAACTCGGCGGCGAGGTTTCGGGCCGTGACGCCGCCAACGTCCTGAATCCCGAGGGCGGTCAGGAAGTCAGCGAGCGGTGGCTCTCCGGCGGCGTCGAGTTCGTCCCGAAGGTTTCGTGCGCTCGCCTCGCCCCACCCCTCCAGTTCGGCCAGTTCCTCGGCCGAGAGGTCGTAGAGGTCGGCGGCATCAGAGACCAGTCCGGTCTCGAGCAACTGCCCGA
>Ga0102936_1001159_pt1 | contig 10419 bp, 9 predicted proteins | sample SalPon2_A_H2O_MG_FD_78502 | JGI IMG/M metagenome (GOLD analysis project Ga0102936, IMG submission 78502) | Salt pond water microbial communities from South San Francisco under conditions of wetland restoration - Salt Pond MetaG R2_A_H2O_MG | ecosystem: Environmental > Aquatic > Non-marine Saline...
CTCGATGAGTACCCCTTCGCGGTGTGTCTGACCCACGACGTCGACCGGCCGTACAAGACCTACCAGTCGCTGTACTACGCCGTGATGGACCGGGAGCCGCGCCACCTGCTCGACGTGCTGCCGTGGCGTGAACCCTACTGGCAGTTCGAGCGCATCATGCACATCGAGTCCGAACTGGACGTGCGCTCGGCGTTTTACTTCCTCAACGAGCAACACCTCACCGAGCGACCGTTTCGGTCGTGGCTCGACCCCGAGGCGTGGAAGCTGTATCTCGGCCGGTACGACATCGAGAGCCCCGACATCTCCGGCATCATCCGGCGGCTCGACGAACGGGGCTGGGAGGTCGGCGTCCACGGCTCCTACGAGTCGTACCTCTACGAGGACCGACTCCGCTACGAGAAACGCGCCCTCGAATCGGTGCTGGGCCACGAGGTGCTGGGCGGGCGACAGCACTACCTGAATCTGGAGCGCCCGGAGACGTGGCAGCGACAGGCCGCCGCCGGGCTCCGGTACGACGCGAGTCTGGGCTCCAGCGCCTCCTTCGGTTTCGAACACGGCTACGAACCGCTACGGCCCTTCGACGACGACTTTACCGTCTTCCCACTGACGCTGATGGAGCTGACGCTGACCTCGCCAGCGACGCACCCCGAACGGGCGTGGGCCGAGTGCGAGCAGTTGCTCACGGAGGCCAAGGAAAACGACGCCGTTATGACGGTGTTGTGGCATCCCAGCTACTTCAGCGAGCGGGACTACCCGAACTTCGGGAGCATCTACGAGCGACTCATCCGTGAAGCGCTGGAGATGGGGGCGTGGGTTGGACCGCCCGGGGAGTTGTACGCGTCTTTTGAGTACGCCGATGCGGAGTGGCCCACCGAGCGAGCGATTGCCGACTCGACACCCAAGCCACACACACACTAACCATGGAGATAACAGAAGTCTCGACCGAGGAGTGGGACCGAGCGCTCCCGAAGACCGGGTTCGAAGTCTTCCACACGCCGACGGCGCTGTCTGTCGTCGACCGCCACACCGACGGTGAGTTACGGCTGTTCGTCGGCTACAAGGGCGACAACGCGGTCGCGATGTTCCCGGTGTTCGTCTTCGAGCGCGCGGTCGGTCGAGCCGTCCTCTCGCCACCGCCGGGAATGGGCATCCCGCAACTCGGCCCGCTAGTCATGCCCGCGAGCCCGAAGCGGCGCAAGCGCGAGCGGCTGAACCGGGAGTTCGTCGAGACCGTCGTCGAGCGCTGTGGCGTCGAGCGTCGGGGGTCGCTCTGTCGGGTGGTCTGCTCGCCCGAGTACGCCGACCCGCGGCCGTTCGCGTGGGCGGGGATGGACGTCGGAACGGAGTTCACCTACACGCTCGACACCGCCGACCGGTCGCCCGACGCGCTACTGAAGGCGGCGAGCAAGAGCCTGCGCCGGGAGGTGGGCGACGGCCGGGAGGCCGACGTGACCGTCTCCGTCGAGGGCTCCGACGCCGCCGAACGGGTGTACGAGCGGACCAGCGACCGCTACCGTGAACAGGGCGAGGAGTACGCCATAGAACGGGACTACGTCACCGACCTCGCGTCGGCGCTGGCCGAGACGTCGCGGTGTCGGGTCTACGTCGCCCGCGACCCCGACGGGGCCTTCCTCAGCGGCGTCACCGTCCTCTACTCCAACGACGCCGCGTACTTCTGGCAGGGCGGCACCCGGGCCACCTACGACGGCATCAGCATCAACAGCTTGCTGCACTGGCGCATCGTCGAAGACCTCGCCGCGGACCCGCCCCGCCCCTCGACGACTACGTACGACCTGCTGGGTGCGAACACGGAGCGGCTCTGCCGGTACAAGAGCAAGTTCGGCGGGCAGTTGGTCCCGTATCACGTCGTCGAATCCGGCGGCGCGCCGATGAACATCGCGAAAAAAGCGTATCAGCTAGTGGGGCGGTAGCGATGCACGTCCTCAACCTCGTCCCGAACCCGAACTCGTCGTTTTTCAAACATCAGGTGTCGGCACTGGCGTCGATAGGCGTCGACGGGACGACGCTGTCCGTCCCCGGCCAGCGACGGCAGGACGACGAGGAGACCGACAGCCGGTCCGTGGTGGACTACCTGCGCCTACATCCGGCCGTGTTCAAGCGGTCGTTCGGCGAGTACGACCTCGTCCACGCGAACTACGGACTGACGGGGCCGGCAGCGCTGACACAGCCCCGGTTGCCGGTCGTGCTCTCGCTGTGGGGGTCGGACCTCATGGGGAAGTACGGCCACCTCAGCAAGCTGTGTGCGCGCCGGGCCGACGCCGTCATCGTCATGAGCGAGCCGATGGCGGACTTACTGGAGACGGAGTGTCACGTCATCCCACACGGCGTCGACGCCGAGCGCTTCGAGCCGACGCCCCAGTCGGTCGCGAAAGAGCGGGTCGGCTGGGACCGCGAAGGGCCACACGTCCTCTTTCCGTATCCCAAAGAGCGCGAGGTCAAGGACTACCCGCGAGCGAAGGCGGTCGTCGAGCGGACCAGCCAGCAATTGGACGCCGACCCGACGTTACACACCCTCCACGGCGTGGCCCACGAGCAGATGGCCGACTACTACAACGCCGCCGACGCGTTGCTGTTGACCTCCAAACGGGAGGGGTCACCGAACTCGGTCAAGGAGGCGCTGGCGTGTAACCTCCCGGTCGTCTCGACGGACGTGGGCGACGTGACCGAGCGCCTCGACGGCGTCGACCCGTCGTTCGTCTGCGAGTCGGACGGGGAACTCGTCGACTCGCTCTGTCGAGTGCTTCGGCGAGGCGAGCGCTCGAACGGCCGCGAGACGCTCGGGGACCTCCGCCTTTCGCAGATGGCCGAGCGAATCAAAGCCGTCTACGACTCCGTCCTCGACGGGTCGTCGGCCGCGACGCGCGAGCGGGAACTCAGGCAGTAAATCGAGCGGCGTAGAGAGCCGCGAGCGTCGGGCACCGGGGCGGACAAAACCGCACTACTCCAGTTTTACCGCGTATAACAAAGCCGCTACCGCCGGCAAGCCCGACGTAATGTCACGAGGGTACGCGCGGGCCACACGTTCGAACCGTGGCGTGCTGTTCGTCGGGTTTCTCGGGCTGAGTATCGCTGTCGCCACCGCCTTTGGCTCGCCGGCGACCGGCTACGAGCCGTCGATATACGCGGCGACGCCGGTGGCCCTCTGGGTCGGCGTGGCGGTAGCCGTCGTGGCGGCGGCCGTCGTCGCCTTCGGGGCCCCGGTGTCGGCGCTGTCGCGTCGATTGGCGCTCGTCCTCGCCGGGGCGGCCGGGTGGACAGTCGCCGCTCTGCCGCTGTTGCGGGGGTACTACTTCTACGGACAGGGCGACGCGTTGAGCCATCTGGGCTACGCCCGGTCGTTCGGTAGCGGGGCGCTCGAACCCACCGAACTGCTGCATCCCGGCGTTCATCTGGCCTCGTTGCTGGTCGGGGCGGGGGCCGGTATCCCGCTGCAGCGGGCGATGCCGCTCGTGGTCTTCGCGTTCGTGCTTGCCTTTCTGGTGTTCGCACCGCTGTGTGTCGACGCTATCACGGGCGGGGACGGTGGAGCCGTAGTGGGCCTGTTCGCCGCGCTCCTCCTCCTGCCCCTGAACGGCGTGGGCACGCACATCGTCGCTCACCCCACCTCCCAAGCGGTGTTGTTCCTGCCGTTCGTGCTCTACCTGCTCTTTCGCTACCTCCGGTCGGACGCCGACGGGTGGCCGTCGGTCAGCCCGGTGGGGAGCCTACTCGCACTCTCGACCGGGGCGTTCATCCTCGTCCACCCGCAGGAGGCGCTGAGCCTCGGCGTCATCCTCGGAAGCGTGGCGGCCGTGCAGTTCGCCGTCAGGCGGTATCGCCCCGGAAGCACCATCGCGAGCCACCGGGTCGTCTACGGCCAGACCGCCTTCCTCGCCGGGCTCTGGTTGCTGTGGGCCCCGCGCAGTCCGCGGGTGCAGGGTCGGCTCGAACGGGCGGCCGGGATACTGTCCCAAGGGAACACGGCGGCAGCCGAGACGGCGGCGGGCCGCTCGGTGGCGCTCTCGGCGGTGGGCGGCAGTCTGGAAGGGCTCTTTCTGAAGCTGTTTTTCGCGTCGTTCCTGTTCTCGCTGTTGGCCGGGCCGGTGATGCTCGCCAGCGTGCTGGGGTGGCTCGACGGCATCTTCCCGGAGGACAACGCCCTGTTGAAGTACCTCTCCGTTGCGTACGTCCCGCTGTTGGCCGGCACCGCGTTCGTGTTCGTCGGCCCCTTCGGCGACCACTATCTGCGCTTCATCGGCCTCCTGATGAGCATCGTCACGCTCGTCGGCGCGGCGGCGCTCGTCCGGGTCGTGCCGGCGGTGGGAGGCCGCCTCGGACGTCGGACCATCCGTATCGGGACGGTCGCGCTCCTCTTGTTGTTGCTCCCGGTGGCGGCACTCGGGTTACACCCGTCGGCGTGGATATATCAGGACACGGAGCAAGTCACCGACCAAGAGATGACCGGCTACGAGGCCGCCTTCGAGCACAACCCCGGCGACGTGACGATGGTCGGCATCAGGGGGAGCGGCGAGCGCTACGCCGCGGCCATCTACGGCCCGAACTCGACGACCGCGCGGACAGTGCCCGGCGACCCGATACCGTATCGCGTCTTCGGCACCAACGTGACCGAGTACTACGACGACGCGATATACGTCCCCGTCACGCCGGCAGACACCCACCGGGAGGTCGGCATCTACGACGGCCTGCGCTACAGCGAGCGGGGCTTCCAGCGACTCGAAACGACGCCCGGCCTCAATCGCGTCCAGAGCACCGACGGCTTCCGCCTCTACATGCTGCCGGACCAGTGACGGGGCGGCTGCTCGTCGGATAGTGGCCAACGGCAGGACGAACAGCGTGTGCGAAGAGGGGGATGCGCTGGGCAGGAGTCGAACCTGCATCACGACCATGGAAGGGGCGTGTGATACCCAGTTACACTACCAGCGCGGAGTGGGGCCGTTTGGCCGCGTCTAAACCGTCGAGGGAGTTCCTATTCGTTATACTGTGTTTAGGGCGGGTAGGCACCTCCCTACAGGGCGGTCACGCTTGCGGCTCAAGACGACGGCGTCGTCTGGTTCGTCTCGTTCGTGCCACCGGAGCCCTGCGGAGTGAGAACGCCCGGTACGGTATCGTCCGGAGTCGGCGTCGGCCCGGCCGGACCGCCTGACGGCGTCAGCGGCACGCCCGGCGTGTCGGCGGGCGTCGCCGTCGCTTCCGGCGTGTCGGGTGAGGCTCCGGGTTGGGCCGTCGGCGTCGCTCCCGACGTGTCGGTCGGAGTCGGTGCGCCCGCCCCACCGGTGACGTTGACCCAGAGGAACAGATGTTCGTCGGCGTCGGCGACCGTCGGATTCTCGGGTGGCCCATCGGCGTACAGCAGGAACGCCAGTCGCATCCGTTGGCCGGTGGTGTCGGGGGTGACAGTGACCGGTCGAGTCCACGTCTCGCCGGCCGCGACAGTCGGATTCAGCCTGAGCAGCCGCGAGCGACTCGACACCGACTCCGTGGACTGGTCGAACCGCTGGAGTTGGACCACCACGGTGTAGCCCTGCGCGTCCGCCCCGCGGTTGGCTATCTCCACGACGACGTTCTGTCCTTGGCCGGCGGTGAACTCCGTGGGGTAGCCCGAAGCCACCAACTCACCGGATTCGTTCTCCGTGAGCACCGAGAAGCTCGCGTACTGGGGTTGAGGTGCCGGTGCGACTACCGCGAAGACGAGGCCGCTCATCGCGGTGACAACGGCCACGAGCGTGAGGGCGTTGACCAGCAGGTCGGCCGCCGGCCGGTCGAGCGCCCCGCCCAGTCCGCCGACCCACCGGCGGGGGGCGGACAGCGAGCGCTGTTGGCGGTGGACCCGACGGCGGCCCGCAGCGAGGAGGCCAACGACGGTGATTGCCCCGCTGATGCCGAGGACGTACGGGGCCGTAAACAGGACGCCGGCGAGGCTGAGGGCTAACCCGAGCGGCGGCAGCATGGCGAGGCTGACGCCGAACGGCAGCGCGAGCCGACGGACGACCCACCGGTCGGGAGGACACGTCGGGAACGCGGCTGCGACGACGGCGTAGCCCTGTAAGAAAAACACGAGCAACAGTCCCAACGCCGCACGCGCTACCCCGGCGGTGGTCAACCCGACGACGAGAGTGAGGGCTGTCGCCGCCGTCCCGAGCAGCACGTCGCCCGAGGGAACGATAACCGAACGGAACGCGCTGAGAAAGCCGCCGTCGTCAGTATCGAAGCTCACATCGAGTCACCGGCTTCGTGGCCATCCGTCTGCGTGTTTCCCCGTCGACGAGACGCGTTCCACATCGTAGCGTCTCAAGCCGTGGTGCACCGATTGTAAGTCGGTTCCTATGGCGACCGTGGCCCCGTCTCGGGGAGGTCCGGGTGGCCACGCAGCGCCGGGTCGAGGTGGGCCCGCAGCGAGGGGTCGTTGGCGACGGCCGAACGCAGCCGCTGCCACTGGGGGTGACGAATCATCACCCAAACCGGAATCGAGTCCAGTCCCAACACTTTCGCGATGGCCAGTCGGTCCCGGCCGTCCTTGAACAGGATATCGCCGTCGCGGCCGACACACACTGCGAGTTCGTGGTTGACGAGTCGGAGGTGATACGGAAGCGACCGCTCGCCGTGGACTGGGTCGTCGACGGGGTTGCGGAGGAGTTCGGCTTGGGATTTGTAGCCGTGCCGGCGGATGGCGTCGTAGAGAGCGTCGAGTTCCCGACAGCGGTCCCGAAAGGCCGCTTCGTCGGTACAGCCCCACAGCGGGGTGCCGGCCTCGATGTAGCCGACGACGGTGTCGTACAGCGCCGTCTCGGGCCACGGGACGCCATCCCCGAAGTGCGCCTCGAACGAGCGGTACAGCTCCGACTCCTCGAAGAGACGGTCGGACCGGTCCCAGTCGCCGCCGATGACGCTGCCGGCGTACTCGAATCGCGACCCCGGGAACACCTGTCGGTCCCGGGCCTGTCGAGGCATGGCGCTGACCTCGACGAGCCGTGAGATGTCCGCCGGGTCCGCGCGGATAACGGCAAACGGTGGGGCGCTCTGTCGCGGTAACGCGGACAGGACGGCGTTCGTGTGCCCGTACAGTCGGACGTACGCGTTCCACAGTTCGAGGAGGGGGCCGTCGAGGCCGGGAACCGTACGGGCGATGTCGCGACCGAGCGACCGGAGCGTCGATTCGAACTTCGAGAGCATGCCCTGCGTGACTCGGTTCGACCGACGATATCGGTCCGAATAGTTAGCTCCTACCTACGAACCGTGTCGCTTGATCGGTTCGTTTGGGCCGGTGGTCGGCCGGACCACACGTGCGACTCAGGCTTCCGTTCCAGTCATTGGTAAGTCACAGTGGATGTCGAAGTCCCGGGGCTCGGTCGTCTCGACGTACACGCTGTCGCCGTCCGCTGTCACGTCGAACTCGACGGTGTAGCTACCAGTGGAATCACAAGTAAACGTGGCCGACGGCTCGAACGAGCTGCCAATAGCAACGGGATCGGCAGCCGTCCGCTCGCCCGCAGCAACCGTCGAGCCGTCCGAACTCGTTATCTGGTAATCGATAGTGATATCGACCGGTTCGGCAAACCGATTCGTGACAGTCGCGGTCTCCACGGTGATTTGGTCGCCATCGGTGGAAATAATACTGCCTTCCTCTATCGACATGTACGCATTCCCGTCGCTGGCAGTCTCGACGGTCACACCCCGGTCTGAGTCGACGGCGGTGAACGCGTTGGTGCCGACACCCAGCCCAGCCGCCAACACCACGGCGATGACGAGTAGCCGGCTACGCATCGTCGACCTCTGGGGGCGTCTCGCCCGCACCGAGTCGCATCCGTCGTGTCAGTACGTAGTGCGAAAGCGCGGAGACGAACAACGACACCAGCAAGAACACCGTCCAACCGGCGTAGGGAACGGTGCCGAAGGGGCCGATATGCAACCACGAGAACGTCACGAGTATTGCACCCACTGCACTGAACGCGATGTAATAGAAACTCCAGGGGATATCGTACCGGTCGACGACTTCCAGATAGAGGTCTAGCTCCTCCGCAGCGTCGGTCAGTTCCACCTCGCCGGCCCGCTGGTCGAACTCGACGGCACCCGTCTCGTCCATCTTCGGGAGGTGGAACTGCTGGAGGGACGTGTACACCGTCTTGCGCTCGCTCGCGGAGAGCGCAGCGATGTCGATGTCGTTCTCCCACGCGGCGACCTGCTCGGAGAGGTCCGAGAGCGTAGCGGCCGCGTCCTCGTCCTGCAGATAGTGGATGATGTAGCGTCTGCGCCGGTTGCTCAACATCTCGAACGTCTCGTCGCGCGACAGCGAGGGTTGCTCACTGGTCGATGGCTCCGGCTCGTCCGGCGATAACTGTTCCCTACTCGTTCCCGGTGACGCCTTACTCATCTGTGGTCCACCCTGTGGCTACCCCCGTTGGTATCCATATCCTTACATAATGTGTTGGTGAAAGCAACCACTTAATTATTTTCATCCCGTCTGATATTTCATGCCTGTAATAACTTCAGTCAAGACAGCAATATCTCAGCTCTGCTCGGCTTCAAAGAGACATATACCAGTTAAAACTCGGTTTAAGGCCGTTTACGTACCGTTCTATGATAGGCGGCAGAGTCGGCCGACACGGAAGCGACGAGCGTATATCGGTGTTTGATGTGGCAGCCACCCTGTGTCAAAGAGGTCACTACAAGGACAATACAGATACTGAACCAGAGTAAGCACGTCCGGCCTCGGTGGGTGAGGCGTGCGGGGAGAGAAAATGAAACGACGCAAATTCCTCATCGGCGCAGGATCGGTTGCAGTTGGATCGGCCGCGGCAACAGGTACCGGTGCGTTCACGAGTGTGGATGCTAACCGTACGATTTCAGTTAATACCGCAGCTGATAGCGATGCGTTGTTACAGCTGACCCCTAGTGGCGGGGAGAACGGAGCGTTTGCTGAACAGAGCAATGGGACTCTAGAAATTGCAATTGATGGTTCCAATACTGACAGTGACGGACAACCAGCAGGGAGTGGCATCAACGACAACGCCAACACGATAATCAGGGACATCTTCGACATAACCAGTCAGGGCACCCAGCCGGTCTTCGTCTGGATTGAAGGTCTGGGTGATGACCCGGTTGGTGTGTTCTCAGATGACCCTGCCAGTGGGGACTCTGTTGGGAACCCGGACACTGGAATGGGTCCTAATAACCCGGGAGCTACCCCCGACCTTCCCCCAGTCAATGTACCGGCAGACCACCGCGTTGACCCGGGTGAGACCCAAGGCGCAATCGGATTTTCATTCGACACAACCGGGAGCAACACCGTTGCTAGCAGTCTCGATATAACCGTTGTGGCACAGGCCGTTAGCAAATATCCCGATGGAGAGACAGTCGCAAACAACTAAACAGTCAAATGAAACGAAATAAGACCCATATCCAACGACGACTCGACTTCGCTGGGTGTCCTCTTCAGGGGGAAGACCACAACTCATGAATCGACGCACGCTTCTTACGACAATCGGCTCGATTTCCGGAGGCGCAGCGGTCATCGGCACCGGTGCGTTCACGAGCGTAACGGCGAACAGAGATGTGTCAGTGCAAGTGACTGGTGACGCCAGTGCCTTTCTCCGAATTGACGATGCCGGGAATGCAAACAGTGAATATATTACCGAAACCAACGGTGAATTCGGAATCGCACTGACGAGCGATAACGATACTGAAGAGGGTGGTGAAGGCGTCAACGCGAACTCGACGACTGTGATCGAGGACCTGTTTATAATCCAAAATCAGGGGACGCAAGAAGTCGAAGTCGGCGTGACGCCACTGTCGTTCGTAGACGCCGAGGGCTCAGACACGCTGATTGCCCTCGTCGTCCCACAGTCGAGCTTCCCGACAGTTACTCTCACACCCGGCGAAATGGAGACGTATAGTCTTGTCGTAGACAGTTCCCCGGGCGGGACGGGACTCGAAATCAGTGATACGATAACCATCAATGGGGAGGCAACGCAATGACGCTCAATATCGAGGACTTCGTCGAGGCGGCAGAGCAAGATGGTCTTGAAGCGTCCGATATCCCACCGGCCGTTCAAGAGCGCCTGAACAACGCGCTTGCGGACCTGACTGGCGGTGATAATCCCACGGCTGGCGGCGATGACGCCGAACTCGCCAATCTGGTCGTCTCAGCGGCCAACGGGAACGACGACGACGGTTCGAGTCCGTTCGCTACGATAGGTGCAGCACTCGATGCAGCTAGCGCTGATGATGTCATCTTCGTCGAACCGGGAACGTACGGGCAATCCACTGACTCCATCTCCGTTGATAAGAGCGTGACGCTCGCGTCCAGTGACGGACCCGACGGGACGACGGTAGAGAGCCAGATTGTGGTCAGCGCCGACGACGCGACGCTTGATGGGCTCACGGTTTCGCCGCCGGATGCGA
>Ga0102936_1001163_pt1 | contig 10410 bp, 9 predicted proteins | sample SalPon2_A_H2O_MG_FD_78502 | JGI IMG/M metagenome (GOLD analysis project Ga0102936, IMG submission 78502) | Salt pond water microbial communities from South San Francisco under conditions of wetland restoration - Salt Pond MetaG R2_A_H2O_MG | ecosystem: Environmental > Aquatic > Non-marine Saline...
CGGGAGGCCGAGCGGGTCGCTCGACCGCGCCAGCGGCCACAAAAGAAACAGCGCGTGGCCGGGGCGGCCGTTGAGCACGACGTGGACCGCATCGAGGAGGAGATGCGAGGCCCACCCCGCAGCCACCGCCACCGCCGCCGTCGCCGGCGGCGCGGGCGCCAGGGGCGCGCCGGTGCGCGAGTACAGCGCCACGGCGAGAAGCGCCGCGAGCGCGAGCGCGCTGTGGCCGACCGAGTGGTACAGTTCGGTGACCCCCGCGGCCCCGAGGGGCTTGTCGACGAGGTCGGGGGCGGCCGCGCCGACGAGGAGGGGGGCCGTCGGCAGCCCCGGGCGGCGGCCGATGACCGCGGCCGCGGCGAGGTGGGTCACGAAGAGCATCCGTCTCGAATCGGGTCCCGACGGACTTAGCTCTGGCCGTGGGTGCGCCGGTAGAGCCGGCCGCTGACGGCGAGGTAGTCCCGCGCGAACACGACCAGCGAGGGCGCGAGGACGACCGGGGCGACAGCGTGGACGAGAGCAGTCGGCGTAGCGGGGACGAGCGCGACCGTGAGAAACGCCATCTGGACGCCGGCGAGGTACTTACCGAGGTCGCTGTCGGGACGGTCGAAGACGGGACGCCCCCGGAGCCGCCGCCAGCGGATCCCCGCCACGAAGACGTACCGCGCGGCCGAAATGGAGAGATACCAGGCGGGCAACAGCCCCCACGCCACCGCCACCACGGGGGCGGCGACGAACCCGAACGTGTCGAAGGCGACGTCGAGGCGCTCGCCGAGGTCGGTCTCCCGACCGACGCTTCGGGCGACAGTGCCGTCGAGTTTGTCGAGGGCGACCCCGACGCCGTAACACAGCGCCGGCACCCACGCGAGGTCGGTGTCGGGCGGCAGGACGACGAAGCCGGCCGCGACCGCGTACAGCGCCCCCCGAAGCAGCGTCACGGCGTTCGCCAACCCGAGGAGGCGCCGGACGCCGCCGAACGGCGGGGACCCGAGGCTGTAGCCCACGTACCAGAGCTGTCCCGCCCAACAGACCCCGGCGACGACGGCCGGCGAGAGCCCCCACCGCCCCGTCGGCCCCATCGGCAGTGACAACCGGACCGCGGCGGCGAGCGCGACGGCGGCGAGCAGCGGCACCCCGACCCCGAGGCCGAGATGTACCGGCCGGCTCCCCCGGAGTTCAGCCATCGAGCCCCCCCCGGACGCGTCCGTTTCGGCCCGCCCCGCCGCTCCCGCCGGGCGGGGCGGACGGGACCGGCTTCCGGGTTCGGCGCGGGGCGCTCACGTGGGACTCACTCACACATCGTACGGCCACGCCGAACTAAAACGCGGGTGCGGCGGCAAGATTCGGGCGGGCGGTTGGAGTCGAGGCGGACGGCGGGGTCCGGGTCGGGCGATGAAAGCCGGGACGGGCGATGAAAGCCGGGACGGGCGATGGGAGCCGAACCGCTCCCCGAAGTCGGGTCGCACCCGGGGCCGGGTCGGCTGGGATCCCCGACTACCGCAGAAGCGCCACGAGCACCGCCAGGAGGACCAGCTGTGCGACCTTGTCGACGGCCCCGAGCGCGCCCACGTCGGCCGGGAACGACTTCGGCCCCGCGGCGAAGTTGACGTAGTACCACAGGACGACTTGGACGAGCGTGAAGGGAATGCCGACGGCGTACACCGCCCGGCGGCGGTAACCGAGCAGGACGAGCGCGATCGCACCCAGGAAGCCGAGGCCGGCCAGCACGAAACTGATCCCCATCCCCGAGGGGAGCATCCGGACGCCGAGCAGGAGGTGGATCGCGGCGGAGACCAGCGCGGCGAGGATGCCCACCCAGTGGAGGCCGCCGAGGGTGTCGGTACCGAGTTCCGATCGCCGTGAGTCGGCCGTTGCCATACCGGACGTACGACACTATCTCACATAGTTGTACTGCCGTCCGAAGCCGTCGAGCGCCCCGCGCCGGGCTCGGCGCTCTCGCCCCGACTCAGCGCTCGAACGCCGACTCAGCGTTCGAAACCCGGATCGCGGAGCGACTCGATCCGCGCACACTCCTCGGGTCGCAGCCGCGTCGCCGCCGCGGCCAAATTCGAGACGACGTGCTCGGTGGTGTTGCTCGAGGGGATCGGGACGACGCCGTTCGTGACGTTCCAGGCGACGACGACCCCCGCCGGCGAGAGGCCGCGCTCGGCGCCGATCCGCTCTAAGATAGGCTCCTCGAGGAGACCGGGCGCCGACAGCGGCGAGTGCGCGAGGACCCGAATGCCGCGGTCGTGACACACGGAGACGAGACCCGTCCGCGGCTCGTAGGGGTGGCGCTCGATCTGGACGATCGCCGGCTCGACGCTCCCGGCCTCGAGGATCGTCTCTAACTCCGCCCGCGAGACGTTGCAGACCCCGAGGGTCCGCGCCCAGCCGCGCTCGTGGGTCGCCTCGAGGTTCCGCCAGGCCGTGGCCAGCGGGACGTCGGCCGTCTCGAGGTCCCCGTCGTCGTCTCTCGGGAAGGTGAGCTCTTCCTGTCGCTCGATCGGCTCCTCGGCCAGCCGGGAGAGCTCGCCGCGGTGGGCCAGCGCCGAGGGCCAATGCAGCATAAAACAGTCGAAGGCGTCGATCCCGAGTTCCGACCGACTGCCCGCACACGCCTCCAGGAGGTGCTCGCGGCGGTGATTCGTGCGCCAGGCCTTGCCGACGACGAACACCCCCTCCCGATCCGGGGCGCCCGGCGCCGCCAGCAGGTCGCCGATCCGGTGTTCGTTGCCGTACAGCTCCGCGGAGTCGAGGAGCCGGTAGCCGGCATCGAGGGCGGTCGCGATCGAGTCGGACCGGTCGACGTACTCGCCGTCGCGGTAGCGCGAACAGCCGAACCCGACCGGCGGGAGCCGGAGCGCCCGCGCTCCCGCGGTCGCGGCGCCGTCGCGCGTTCCCGGCGGCCCAGCGCCGCGCTCCGGCGGTCGGACGACCGGTGCGGGGACGGGGTCGGGTTCGACCCCTCGGGCCGGGACGGCGACCGGCCCCCCGCCGTCGGCGGCCGCCTCGATCGCGTTGCAGACGGCGACGACGTGGGCACCGCGACGGCCCCCCGAGCGCGAGGGAGTTCCCTCGGCGACGCTCGCGGCGAGGCGCTCGATCGGGTCGGCGTACCGGTACCCGCGCTCGGGTGCCCCCGGCGGGGCGCTCGTGTACCCTCGACCGAGTCGACCGAACCGGACGTCGCCGACCTCGGTGTCCATCGCGCCGGTCCCTTCGAGGTACAGCGACCCGTCGTCGCCGTGCAACTCCAGCCCGTAGAACTCCCGGCTTCGGTGGGGAGCGTAGAAGCTGGCGGTGAGCCGGACGACCGGCCCCGATCCGAACGCCAGCGTCGCCTCGACGTGGCTCGGGGTCGAAGGCCGCCTCGTCTCGCGGTCGGGCCAGACGTCGAGGCGGTCGGCGACGCGGACGCGCTCGACGGGGCCGAACCACGAGACGAGGAGGGCGAGGGGATAGACCGCACCGTCGTACAGCGGGCCGACCTCCAGAAACGAGTCGGGGTCGTCGTGCCAGTCGGTGACGCGGCCGACGTGGGCGTGGGCGTACCCCAACCCGACGGGGCCGAGCCGGCCGTCCGCGAGGAGCCGCCCCGCCCGGCGCTGTGCGGGAGCCCGCGGGGTCCCGGGGGCACAGCCGAGCGCCAGCCCGCGCTGCCGCGCCGTCTCCACTAGCTCCCCGGCGACGTCGGCGTCGAGCGCCAGCGGCTTCTGGGAGTAGACGTGCCGGTCAGCCGCCAGGGCGGTCCGCGTCACCGGCGCGTGGGCGGTGTGACCGGTCAGGTTCACCACCAGGGAGGCGTCGACCGACCCCAGCGCCCCCTCGAAATCGGTGAAGGACGGACAGCCGCACTCGTCGGCCAGCGTCGCGGCGCGGTCGCCGTCGAGGTCGCAGACGCCGGCCACGGAGAGGGAACTCGCCGCCAGGTCGGCGGCGTACTCGGGGGCGATGGCACCCGCCCCCACGAACAGACAGTTCACGCTCGTACCGGCGGCGCCCGGACACATAGCTCTCCCGGCGACGGCGCTCGACCGACGTGTCCGCCCGGCGGTGGCGTTTAGTCGACCGCCGGCCAAGGCCGGGTATGACAGAACCGGGGATGGGCCGTCTCGGCACCGCCTATCTGCGATGCATTCAGGCGGTCGGGCGGCGGCTCCCCTACGGCACGAACGTCTTCGACCGCGAGTGGGACGTCCTCGTCGTCCTCGACGCCTGCCGCGCCGACGCCCTCCGTGAGGTCGCCCCGGACGCGGGCTTTCTGAACGACGTCGGGACGGTCCGGTCGGTCGGCAGTTCCTCCTCGGAGTGGCTCGAAAACACCTTCGGCGGCCGCGAGGAGACCGCTCGAACGGCGATGGTGACGGGCAACACCTGGACGGATCGGTATCTCGACTCGGACTCGTTCGCCGTCCTCGACGAGGTCTGGAAGTACGCCTGGGACGACGAGTTGGGCACAGTCCCGGCGTCGGCGATCACCGACCGGGCGGTCGCGACGGCCCGCGAGCGCGACCCCGACCGGTTGATCGTCCACTACATGCAGCCGCATCACCCGTTCGTCCCCGATCCGCTCGCGGGCGACGACGGCATGGCCCGGACCGGTAGCCACAGCAGTGACGCGAACCCGTGGGTATCGCTCCGACGCGGCGAGGTGTCCCGAGAGCGGGTGTGGGACGCCTACCGGGCGAACCTCGGGTACGTCCTCGACGAAGTCGGGACGCTCGTGGGGAACGCCGACGGCCGGATCGCGATCACCGCCGACCACGGCAACTGCTTCGGGGAGTGGGGGCTCTACGGCCACCCGATGCACACCCCCCTCTCGGCCCTGCTCGCGGTCCCGTGGGCGGAGACGTCGGGGACCGACCGCGGGACCCACACGCCGACGCTGGACCCGCCCGAACCGCTCCCGGTGGGTCGCGTGTACGGCGCCGAAACCGACGAAGAGCGCCTCGCCGCGCTCGGATACGTATGAGCCGCGTCCAGGGATCCGGTACGAGTATCTTTTAGTTCGACAACGCGTATATACACTCCGTGAACCTCCAGAGGACGCGCCGACGCGACCGCCACCGTCGTCCCGCTTCCCCGATCGAGGCCGAGGCGACACCGGGACGACGCGAGGGGCGATGACCCGCCGGGCGGTGTGTTTTACCGGACCGGGGTCGGTCGAGGTCCGCACGGAACCGACCCCCGAACCGGGTCCGGAGGAGGTGTTGGTGCGAACGGAGCGATCGGGCGTCAGCCCGGGCACCGAGATGTTGCTGTACCGGAACGAGGTGCCCTCCGAGATGCGGGCCGACGAGACGATCGAGGCGCTCGAGGGCACGTTCTCGTACCCGCTGCGGTACGGCTACGCAGCGGTCGGCCAGGTGAGCGCCGTCGGCGAGGGGGTCGGGGCGGAGTGGCTCGACCGCCGGGTGTTCGCGTTCAACCCTCACGAAAGCCACTTCCTCGCCGATCCGACGTCGCTGATCCCGACCACGCTCGCGCCCGAGCGGGCGATCTTCATCCCCAACGTCGAGACGGCGGTCAACTTCGTCATGGACGGGCGGCCGCGCATCGGCGCGCGCGTCGTGGTGTTCGGCCAGGGCCCCGTCGGATTGTTGACGACCGCTCTGCTCGCGGAGTTCCCGCTGGCGGAACTCGTCACCGTCGATCACTACGGGGTCCGGCGGGCGCTCTCGGAGTCGCTCGGCGCGGATCGGTCGGTCGCGCCCGGGGAGCTCGACGCGGCACTGGAGGCCGACGCCGACCTCGTGTTCGAACTCTCCGGCAACCCGGAGGCGCTCGACGACGCCATCGACGCTGCGGGCTACGCGGGGCGGGTCGTCGTCGGATCGTGGTACGGGACGAAGGACGTCTCCCTCGCTCTCGGGGAGTCGTACCACCGGAGCCACGTCCGCATCCGGAGCAGTCAGGTGAGCCGACTCGATCCCGACCACGCCGATCGGTGGGACAAAGACCGGCGGATGGACCTCGTCCGTTCGTGCGTGCGTGACAACGACTTCTCCTCTCTCGTGACCCACACGTTCGACGTCGAGCGCGCGGCGGAGGCCTATCGACTGCTCGACGAGCGGCAGGACGAGGCCGTGCAGGTCGTTTTTACGTACGACTGACCGACGACAAACACCCGCTGCGGAGTTGTAGAGACCAGAGCGTCCCCCGCTCCGTCCACGACCACACTTTTTTATGTGGGTCGACAACGTCCGACGATGACTGATGGAAACGGGAGCCGGTTCGATACGCGGGTCGAGACGAACCGCTGGGAGTCGTTCACCCGGCTGACGTTCGCCTACTTCGCCGACGAGGGGTACGAAGTCGAGCAGTCCCTCGACGGCGGCCGCTACACGCTCACATTCGAGGACGGCGATCGCGGCGAGCGCGCCGTCTTCGTCTACGAGGGGGGGCCTCCGGACATGGCACAGGAGAGCCTCCAGGGGATGCGGGCGCTGTTCGAGGGGACCGACGAGGTCGCGCGGTTCTGGGCGAACGCCTTGGAGTGACGCCCGGACACGGACCACGGCCCTCAGTGGCGCTTCCCGCGCGTGCCGAGAGGGGTCCAGTGGGTTTATGCGCTAGTTCTTTCAACGATGACGTCATGGGCCGTCAAGCGTGACGAGCCAGTTGATACCCCTGGTAGCGGCGATCATCGCGATCGGGATCCTCGCACAGTTGCTCGCTGATCGATTCGAAGTTCCGAGCATCGTGTTCCTGTTGATCGCGGGCATCGGGCTCGGACCGGAAGGACTCGGGGCCATCACGTCGGACACGTTCACGTCCCTTCCGGCCATCGTCGGGCTCTCCGTCGCCGTCATCGTCTTTGAGGGCGCTTTCCACCTCCGCATCGAGAACATCCGACGGGCTACGAAAGCGAGTCTGCGTCTCGTCTCCGTCGGGGCAGCCATCTCCCTTTTCGGCACGGCGCTGGTCGTTCGGTTCGCGCTCGGCGCCGACTGGGATCTGGCCTTTCTGGTCGGTGCGCTGTTGGTCGCGACCGGCCCGACCGTCGTCACGCCGATCCTGCAGGTCGTTCCGGTTCGTGACCGGGTGGGGACGGCGCTGGAGACGGAGGGGATCGTCAACGACGTGACCGCGGCCATCCTCGCCGTCGTGGTGTTCAAAATCATGCAACTGGAGGAGCCGACGGTGGGGGCGTTCCTCCAGCTGTTCATCGAACGGATCGGAACCGGCGTCGGGGTCGGCGTCATCGTCGCCCTCGTGATCTGGTTTACGCTCCGGTACATCGATCTCTCGCCGGGCGACGCCCCGCGAAACGCCCGACTCGTGGTTCTCGCCGGCGCACTCGTCGCGTTCGCGGCCGCCGACACGGTCGCCAGCGAGGCCGGAGTGGCCGCCGTCGCGACGGCCGGCGTCATGCTCGGTAACGCGGATATCCCGTACGAGGAGGAGATCGCCAACTTCAAAGGCGACATCACGCTCATCGTGCTCTCGTTCGTCTTCATCGCGCTCGCGGCGTTGCTCGAGTTCAGCGACCTCCTCGCTCTCGGCGTCGGTGGCCTGATCGTCGTCGTCGCCATCGTCCTCGTCATCCGGCCCCTGGACGTGTTCGTCTCGACCAGGGGCACCGATTTCACGTCCGCCGAGCGGCTGTTCGTCAGCTTCGTCGGGCCGCGCGGCATCATTCCGGCCTCGGTCGCGACCCTGTTCGCGGTGGAGTTACAGGCCGGCGGCGAGTCCGAGGCCGCGACGCTTCTGGTGGGGACCGTCTTTCTCGTCATCCTGTCGACCGTCGCACTGCAGGGCGGGTTCGCCCGCCGGATCGCGGAATACCTCGACGTGATACCAATGCGTGTACTCATCATCGGCAGCGGACGGATCGGCCGCGAGGTCGCCGCCCGACTCGAACGGAGAGGAGAGAACGTCGTCGTGATCGAGAACGACGAGACAGCTATCGAACGGGCCCGAAGCGAGGGACTGACCGTTCACATCGGCGACGGAACCGACGTGGACGCGCTTCGTTCGGCCGGCATCGAGAACGCCAAGATCGTCGTCGCGGCAACGGGTAACGACGAAGTAAACCTGTTCGTCGGTCAGCAGGCGACCACGAACTTCGGCGTCGAACGGGTGATCTGTCGGGCCAACGACCCGGACACCCTCGACGCGTTCGAGGATCTCGGCGTCGAGACGATCTCCTCGACGCACGCGACGGCCCAGGCCATCGACGACGTCATCGAGCGTCCGGCCATGGCCCGGTGGACCGATATGCTCGGCCAGGAGGGGGACGTCCAGGAAGTGACCCTACGGAACGAGGCGTTCGTCGGACGGCAACTCAACGAGGTGAGTTCCGAGCTTCCGGGACGGTGTCTCATCGTCCTCATCACGCACGGGACCGAGACGTTCGTGCCCGAGGCGACGTACGCCCTCCAAGAAAACGATCACCTCACACTCGTCGGCGAGCGCGAGGCGGTTCAGAGCGGCGTGTCGATCGTACGTGGCGAGTGAGGCGCCGGTAGCCGTCGTCCCCGGGGCTCGCCGCCGTCGTGAGCTACGCCCGCGCTGTGCCTTCGGAGCCCCCGTTCACGTCGCTCACGAGGATGGGAGACAAGTCAGCCCACGGTCGACTTCGAATCGGCTGCAAACCGAGTCCGCCCTCCCCGATTTGAACAGATGCCAGACGGTCGCGCTCACTTCGTTCGCGCGCTGCGACTGGCGTGTTCAAACCGTATCGGTTGGACGTCCTCTGATCCCAACGCTGCTCGCTTCGCTCGCCGGTCGGGATCAGAGGAGTCCGCCCTCCCCGATTTGAACGGGGGACAAGTCGATCTACAGTCGACTGCTCTACCAGTCTGAGCTAAGGGCGGACGTACTCGAAAGGAGTGCGGTGCCCGACTTAACGGTTTTGACCTCCGGCCGACGGGCCGTCTGACGGACGGCTGTCGGACAGCGCGCGAAGATTGAAATACCGTCACACACAACTGTCGGACAACGAATGAGCAAGATCACCTTCCGGGCGGACGACGAGCTCATCCGCCAACTCGAGGAGTTCGACGCCTCCAAGAGCGAGGTGATGCGGGAGGCGCTCCGGGAGTATCTCGACGATACCGCCGGCGTCGGCGTAAACGCGCCCGATGAAGGTCGTACCGGCGGATCGGGCGGACCGATCGCCGAGGGATCGCTCGACGATCTCGTCGTCGAGCGCGTCGACGCCCTCATTGCGGACCGACTCGAGCGCGCGTATACGCCCCAACAGCCCCAGGACGTGAACGTAAACATCACGCTCGATGGCGATTCCGACGACGTGTCACACGAGTCCAGCGAAGAGCGTAAGACACCGACCGTCGAACGCGAAAACACGTCCGACGAACCGGGGCATACGTGTAAACAGTGCGGCGAAACCCTGCCGCAGTCTGCCGTTTACTGCTCCAACTGCGGGGAGAAATCGAGCCACCGAGTGTTCTGCGAGTGCGGCGACGAACTCCGGTCCGACTGGGGATTCTGTCCGAGCTGCGGTCGACGGACCCCCGCAGCGGACGTTCTCCAGGACTCGTAAACGCCGAAAACAGCGCCTTTGAGATCGTAAACGCCGTTTCGTCCCTGCTGTCTTACACTGTGGAAAAGGTTTAAGTATATTCCTTTTGTGGGTATAGCTGCGTAAGACGACGCGTCTTACACGCGGCGGGGGACCGGCATATGGCCGGTTTCGAACGCCCTGCCGGTGTAAACGTGATTCGGTCGCGTGTGCAACGTCGTCTTACTCACAAACCAGAGGGGAAACAATATGGAGCGTGTGACACTACGAATCCCGAAGCAGCAGATCGAAGAGGTCGAACGCATGGTCGATACCGGCCAGTTCCCGAACCGGAGCGAGGCGATCCGGTCGGCCGTGCGTGAGATGATAAACGAACAGGAGACGGAGACGGCCGAGAAAAACCGTCCCTGGGCGAAGGTGTAGACGATGCAGGACATCGTCAACTCCGCGCTGGAGAACGCCGAGGCCGAACAACGCGACATGGACGCCGATATGGACGGCGACGGGGAGTTCGGTGACCCCCGGATCGTCATCGTCGGCGCGGGCGGCGCGGGCAACAACACTGTCAACCGGCTGTACAACATCGGCGTCGACGGCGCGGAGACCATCGCCATCAACACCGACAAACAGCACCTGAAAATGATCGAGGCCGACACCAAGATCCTCGTCGGCAAGTCCCTGACGAACGGCCTCGGGGCGGGCGGCGATCCCTCGATGGGCGAGCGCGCGACCGAGATGGCCCAGGGAACGATCAAGGAGGTCCTCGGGGAGGCCGATCTCGTCTTCGTCACCGCCGGTATGGGTGGCGGCACCGGGACCGGCGCGGCGCCGGTCGTCTCGAAGATCGCCAAAGAGCAGGGCGCGATCGTCGTCGGGATGGTCTCGACGCCGTTCAACGTCGAGCGGGCGCGGACGGTCAAGGC
>Ga0102936_1001167_pt1 | contig 10403 bp, 16 predicted proteins | sample SalPon2_A_H2O_MG_FD_78502 | JGI IMG/M metagenome (GOLD analysis project Ga0102936, IMG submission 78502) | Salt pond water microbial communities from South San Francisco under conditions of wetland restoration - Salt Pond MetaG R2_A_H2O_MG | ecosystem: Environmental > Aquatic > Non-marine Saline...
ACGACTCGCTCCGTGCGAAGCTGGCGGACACGGACAGCGTTCAAACGCGACAAGAAGCGTGCGTTGTCCCACGGAATCACCCCATCAAGCAACTAGGAGTGGGACACTCCGAAGAAACGCCTGTGGAGACTGCACTCTCTGGTCGTGATTATCGCCACATGCTCAATCGAACAGGTTAATGGTCAGTACAGACGAAGAACTGAGCGAATGTGGTTGTGAAAGTGGCTGTCAGAGCAGAACGTATTTGAATCCGCTCAATGAGGTGCCAATATGTCCTTGCGTGATTCAACATTTCGTGGTCTGTATGTATTCGGCAGTTGTCTGGTGATTGTATATATCGGTATAGCGATCATCAGCGCGTTTCTCCTGCCACCAGCTGTATTGAGTTCAATTATCGTATTGGTGGCAAGCTTTGTTGGTGCGGTGATGGGTGCCGGGTACACCCGCTACCGGTCGAAACCACCGGACCGACTCGGCCAGTTCGCGCTTGCCGTCTTCGGATTGGCTGTAATTGTCGGCTTCCCGGTGAACCTTCTGTATCAGCGAATCACCGAGTATGGGTCCCCGATAGCGTGGCTTCTGACTCTTATTCTGCTCGGCAGCATCTATGGAGGTGGATACTCTCTCGTGTATACCGGCGCTTTCCAGCGGCTGAAAAACGAATTCGGGGAATCCACTGGGAAGGCCTAATCTCGTTCGTTCCTGTTTAATACGCCTCCGCAGTGAGCAGCATATTCGCTCAACAGACGCTGAAACAAAGAGGTCTTTCTAGTACCGGCTTGTTCGAAGGGGTTTGTGGTCGTGATTATCGCTGGATGCAGGAATTTTAGCAGATTAAAGTAAAATACGACCTTCAAGATATATCTTCGGATATTTTAGATTGTTTTGCACTTCTGTGCTGATCCCCTCCATGCCACCTGAACGGTGGTAGTTGTGATGAATGACGTAGTGGGGCTTCAGCCGTGATTTACTAGATTCAAGCTACAGACCGTCTATCAGTCGTATCTAGCAGTTCAGAGTTGAAGCGGCACTAGTCTAGTAAGTAGTAGTGTAGTGTACACAAAGACAGAAGACCAACTAGTACAGCTCTAGGCGCCGCTCTTCGGCGTCCCACCCTTCTTCTATTTCTTACTCCAAACTAGGTGTGTGTCTCCTCTCCTTGAGGGATTTTTCGTCAGATCGTTATCATCATACGGCGAAAAGAAAATCTCGTACTCACAGAGGGTGCTCTTGACGCGCGGATCCAATGAGTGCTTGAACATGTGGTTGTTCGAGATACCAATCACACCGACGCGTGTGTCCTCGAGCGATTCCATCTTCCGGGCACGAGGGAACTCATAGAGGAGCTTGTCGTTGTCGGCACCGAGCATATCGATTTCGTCCAAGACGACGACAGCGTCGTCGACGTCACCGACGACGAACAGCCCCGCCGGTACGCCACCCGGGAGATTGATCTGCCGGTGACGACGGTCGCCGGCGACCGTGAGTACACGATTACGCCGGCGCTCATCGACGCCGTCGGCCGCCGGGAGACGAACGCCGACATCGACACCTACATCCACCGCCACGGCGTCGCCGGCCTTGGAACGGCGCTCACCTACGCGGTCGCGCGCGCGAGCGCGGCGAGGTGACTCATCGGCTGATGGCCGACAATCTCGACATCTCCCCGCTGGCCGCGGAGATGATCCTCCAGGCGCTCCGGTCCCTCGTCCACGAGCACTACAACATCGAGGCCGCAGGGGCGTCGATCGAGGAGCTAGACATCGACGACGCCGACGACGCGTGAGCCGGCTCCACATCGCTGATACCGGGCTGGTCGTCGCGATGGGGCAGCCGTCGAACAGTCGCTACCAAGCAGTGCAGCGATTCGCCCGCCGGAACGACGTCACCTTCGTTCTGCCCGAGCGGGTGTATGAGGAGCTGATCGTCGACAATCCCGATGTCGAGGACGTGCCGGTCGACGCCGCGATCGGCAAGGGATGGGCGACCGTGGCGGCACCACTCGGATTTTCCGAGCCCATCGTCTTCCGGGTGATGGACAGCGTCCAGCGGTACATCGCGAACGCCGACGACCGGCCTGCAGACGAGGTCGAACGGGCGGACGCCGCACTTGCAGCACTTGCTGCCCAGAAGCTCAGCGCGGGGACGGCAACGGAGGTGTACATCTACACGACCGATATCGCGGCCGGCGAAGGCGCTGAAAACGTGCTCACGAGCGAAGGGTACGGTGACTTGGTGACGTTCGTGGACGGCTGCCGGTTCATCGAGGATCTGCGCTCGGCCGGTGATTAACCGTTACTGAGCTTCGATTGAGCGTACACGACACCCCTACAAAGCAGGGCAAGAACAGGGGAAGTGGGTAACGCAAAGTGACGTTGCAGTGTCCGGGAACGTCACGCCAACGACCATCTGGACGCATCACGAGACACTCGTGAACTAGCGGTCTAGACCAGCCAGGTCGGAAAAGAGGGCGTTCCATTCTCCCAGTGAATCACCTCCACTGCCGACGGGAGTTGCTGCAGTCGGTCATCGAGGACGGCGAGTGGATGCACATCGAGAAACGTCGCGCTATGCCGGTCGACCGGCGTGTCTTCATAATTGAGCTGGATGTGGCAGGGCCCAAGATCCGGATGGTCAGCGTCTTGATGGAAGCCGAGCATCAGGTTCCGAGTCGGTTCGATCCAATTGATTCGGTAGTATTCGTGGTCAACGCCAGCGGGGTACCAGAAGCGAATCTCCAGTCGTGCAGTCTCCGCGTCGTAGGAGTTACCCAGGAACGTTGTCGGATCGACATCCGCGCTGACGTATCGGGGTCGGCGTCGAGACGGACGATAACGTACGTCTTCACAACCCGCTTGGTTCGTCAATCGGTCATGAACGTCGCGGAGAAGGGTCCGCTGCGTATAGCGGTCGCGACCGGCGAGAAAGATCATGCTGTGAGAGAGAAAGATTAACTCGTGGCGCGGTCGGCCGCGTCGGTCATCTGTTCGCGAGCGGCTTCGACATCGGAGTAGAGTTCCAGTGCGTGCTTGATGAGGCCGCGATCCTCCTCGTTCTCGCGCCAGAACGCGATAACGTCGCGGCGTTCCCGGAGTTCATCACTTGCGAGGTCGCCGTCGGCGAGCGACTGTTCGAGTTCCTCCCACGTCTCGACGTCGTAGGTCGACTGCCACTCCTCGATCTCTTTGGTGATCACGGCCAATTCGTTGCGAAGCTCCTCGCGCGGGTTCTCCGCGATGAGCGTCCGGATTTCTTCGAAGAGCAGTCGCGTGTAGTCCGGCTGATAGCGTGCGGTCTCGCCGGCCTCGACGCGGCGCAGCTGACCCTGCTCGACGAGGGCCTGGAGTTCCTCGTTGGTCGTGCTCCAAGCGGCGTCGGCCTGTTCGCTGATCCAGTTGACCGACCGCGGTTCACGAAGCGTTTCGGCGACCGCTCGAATACGGTCGCGGGCGCTCATCGACTCAGCCCACGACTGGACGCCATCTCGCGAGGATTCGGACATGCTTGACACCTCTTGCAACAGTGTTGACGGTGCACTCTGATATATGTTTGTACCCTCTTGTATAATCGAGAACCCATTACAAACGAGGGCATCCGGATATTAAGATACGATGCCGATAGAATCTATGATCCAACCAATATGCTGACTTTGAGGAACTGCGACCGCTGGCGAGGCGTCCCACGTTCCGGGCGTGATACTCAACCGGGGGTGTAACGGCGACTCCCAGCGGCAACGAGTCGCGACGATCACGGGGGGGTACCCTGACAAGCCGGCGACCACCGACAGAGAGTGCCAGGTATGCAGAATCACTCGCTACGGGCCTGCTCCCGAGTAGTGCAGTAACACAGCGAATCGCTCTTATGCAAAGCTGTGGAAAGACCGTATAGTTACACTGGGGCGACACTGATCCGACATCCGGTGTCACGAGTGGCAAATCGATATCGATTGCTTCGTACCAAACCGATGGTCGCTTCGACTGACCGTCGTCGACGAGCTCAACGAGATGGAGTTGTTCAGTATGTCTCGACGTCAACACCGAGGCGTTCGAGATCATCGACGTTCCGCGTGAGGACCGGTTCGTCGACGACGTCGGCGGTAGTCCCGATGATGACATCACCGTCTGGGACCGTGTCCCCGTCGTTCACGAATCCGTCGCTCGAGCGACGCCATAGTACAGTTCAAAGAGCGTCATCGATGAGAGCCGTTGCTGGACGAGGTCGCTCTCCAGCTCACGCGCTTTCTCGACGGCGTCCTCGTCGCCGTTCATCAGGTCGATGAGAAACGAGGTATCCAGCAGCACGCTACGCGTCCTCTATCTCGCCCGCGATACCCTCGAGCTCGCGACCACGGCGTTCGCGACGCTCGTCGACGGCATCACGGAGTGACTCGGCTTCCTCATCGCTGAGGATACCCGCGAGTTCGAGGAGTGACCGCTCGCCGGCGAGGCGAAGGACGACCTCGGAGAAGGTTTCGTCCTCGCCTTTGTGCGCGGCGAGGCGCTCGTAGGCGTCCTCGGAGAGACGGATGCTCTTCGATATGTGCATACAGTTGTATGCAGAGATACAAAGCACTGTTCCTCAGCGTTCGGTCGCGTAGCCGGACGACCTACTCGTCAGCGTCGGCGCCGTGCTTGTCCGCGACCTCGTCGAGATTACATATATGCAGTCAGTCGCGCTTGGTCTGCATCCTCAGGGTCCGGAACGAGATCATAGCGCTCGAGCATCGATTCAGCCCCCTCCTGATCGTATTTCAGCCCCTCGAAGACGAGCTCAGGTGAGACCTCCAGCGTATGGATGTATGAGCGCCCACCTGCACGGCCAAGATTGCGTTCGTTGCGCTCAAGGAGGCCATACAGACGAATCGAATCGAGGAAGTCGTTCACGCGACGCTTCGAGCGGGGTTCGTAGCCACAGACTGAGCAGATGTTCTCGTAGACGTTGTAGATGTTCTTGGCCCGTGGCGAAGATTCGTCGTCGAGATTGAGGAATGTCGTCGCGAGCAAGGCGAGTTTCATTTGGGAGGTGAGCTGGTCACGAACAATGGTGAGGACGCGCTGTTCCTCGACACGGCTGCCAGCCTCTTCGACATGTGCCTGTGTGACTTGCGTTGCGTCTTGTTTCCGCGCGATGTTCCCTGCTGTTTCCAGGAGATCGAGGGCTTCGCGAGCGTCACCTTGTTCCTGGGCAGCCCGGGCCGCACAGAGTTCGATGACCCCCTCATCGATTGTCCCCTCGCGGAACACGAGTTCGGCGTAGTGGTCGAGAATCTCGGTCAGCTCGTTGGCGTCGTAGGGTGAAAAGAAGATTTCGTACTCACAGAGCGTGCTCTTGACGCGAGGATCCAACGAGTCCTTGAACATGTGGTTGTTCGAGATGCCAATCACGCCAACACGAGTGTCTTCGAGCGAACCCATTTTCCGCGCTCGAGGGAACTCATAGAGGAGTTTGTCGTTGTCGGCGCCGAGCATATCGATTTCGTCCAGGACGACGACAGCGTCGCCATCGACTTGGTCGAGTTCCTCGTACAGCGTTGACCAGAGAAAGCCCTTCGTCGGCCCCTGTTCGGGAACCTGATCATCTGGTGGCCGAAGCTGGTTGATGAGCGAAATAAGGACGTTGAAGATGCTATCGTCCTTGTTGCAGTTGACCTCCAGAATAGTGAGTGGGATATCGTGTTGCGCGGTTTCCTCGCGGAGAAAGCCCATCATCTTCTTCGTGACGACGGTCTTGCCGTTGCCCGTCTGCCCGTAGATGAAGACGTTATTCGGGCCGAAGCCCTCGACGACGTCCTGTAGCGCTTCGGAGTAGCGGCTGATCTCTTCATCGCGACAGAGGATTGTCTCCGGTGTGTACCCTTCTTCGAATGGCCGCTTGTCAGCGAATATTTTCCCTGGCTCGTCGAACGGCGAATCCATCTTGTGTGAGACCATATCATGATGGTACATAAAATGCTAGTTCGAGTGTTTCGAGTGTTTCCGGTGTTCATGAGTTGGGTGGAATCAGAACACCCCCCATTTCAAGTGTAAACATCCGCATGAGGACCTGTAGACGGCCTTTCTTCCGCTCTGCCGTTCGTATCGAACTGTTGATAGAGGTGTGTCCCCCCGTTTCGAGTGTTATCTATGGAGGAGTGGATGAGCACACACACCCCCCATTTCGAGTGTTCTTGGTGTGAGGAGGGTAAGCCCACATATCGAGGTCATGGTGGTGTCGAGACCAGGCTGTAGAAGTCTCCACAGTCGTGAATTCAGATTATCGGGAGTGGCGCTGTTCCGGGAGAGCTGTCTGTCGTTCTTTCCTTTGTTTATATTTCTTTCTACTAGCTAGTGTTAGTAGTAGTAGTAGGGCGCTCTACTGCTTGGTAAACACTCGAAATGGGGTGTGGTGTATCCACTATTTATATACAAATCGACGTTCTCGGCGCTACTCCCCCACCTACGGATTCTCACCGGTTAACACTCGAAACGGGGGGTGTGTGTGGTGGGGATCCTCCCAGTCTCGCTCTTATGTAGAACTACGGAAAGACTCGATAACGAGACAATCAACGATTGACTCGGTGGATTCGCCAGCCAGAGTGAGTGATCGAACAATACCGAAGGTGTGAGCGGCCTGTTCCAAGCTTTTTTGATTGTCTCGTTATCGGGCCTTTCGGCAGTTCTACATAAGAGCGTATCTCGACTTTCAACTCCTATGCCGACGTTATCACTCATAATCTGGTCCCAAAATTTTATTTCGCTGACTGCAGTCCAGTCTCGACCGCCTGCTCGAACTCATCTCGGGGCTTCCACCCCACAGCAACCACGTCTTGGTCGCGCTAGCGAACCTTACACAAAATCAGCCGGACCGAGAGTGGTTCCGAACGATGCGAATCCGCGAGCGGTATCTCGACGTCTGCGAGCAAAATGGGGCCGATCCGCTTTCAGCTGAGCGGACGCGGCAATTGCTCAACGAACTCTGCTTCTTGGAGATCGCAGGGAGTCGACGAGGGACCGGGGAAGGAAAGGGTCACTACAGCCAGTACACGCTCCTGTGGGATGCAGATATTGTCCTTACTCTCGACACCTGACGTTCTTATCTCCGCTGGAGTTTCGAGAGATAGCGTATCTGGGGTCAATCCAAATCTCTAGTTACAGTATGAGTGATTGAGTTATGCCGACCCAAGTCCGTGGGTTGTCAGATACTTATATCTGTCCTGTCAATTTTAAAATTAATTTATATTAGCGAAAAACTCGTAAGACCAGTCGGCTACCGCCACGAGATGTGATACCCATGAGTGATCCTAGCCCAATCTCGATTTACCCGGATAATGCAGCCCAACGCCAATTGATTGTTTCATGGGCGGAAAAAAACGATGAGAGTGTCTCGGAGTTTTGCCTCAGGGCGATTGAAGAACGCCTCGCCCGGGATACGGAATCTGAGGACACTGACGATTTGGACGTTGATGAACCGCTGGACGATCTGAAAGCGGAGTTCCTTGCCGATCTTGAGTCGGCGACGGAGGCCGATATCAACGGACAATTCTATCCTGAAATTGCCTTGTGGCTCCTCCTCGGCAACGAGTATTCCAGTGAGGAACGTCGGCAGGCGATGAAAGAGGCACCAGACACTATGCGGGAGAAGCTCGCAGCAATAACCGAGAAAGAGGAGGGGGATGATTGATGGGACGGGATACATCTATTCAGGTGTATCTGTCTGATGAGAACGCTGCGTGGCTCAAAGAACAGGCCGAAGCCGGTGGTAAATCCTGCTCAAAATACTGTCGTGAGGTTATACTCGATCATATTGACCGCGAACACAACGAGCGTCCATCCAGGCGGTACGGGGTCGATCAACAGATAGAGCTGGTCCTGAACCAGCTTGAGGAGGAGGCGATGTCCCTTCTCAATGACTTCCAGTCCGAGACGGGGGCGAAATTGGATCGTCTCCAACGTATTCGAACAGTGTATGCTATCGCTACCTGGCGGCTGGTCAAACGCAACTATCCATCGGAGCAGCGAAAAGCTGCGATGAAATCCGCTGTCGACCATGTTGGTTTGGCCCCTACTGAGGACCCAGAGATTCAGACGGCGATCTCGTCGTTTGATGACGCTGCTGGAGCTGAATAAATAGTTAGAAAGTGAACATATTTCTGGTTCACGACAGAACTGAGTTGGAGTCTACGATTCAGAAGTGGTCTGTATGGCGCTTGCTTCTTAGCGTCATCTAGCAACTAGATAATTTCATACTATCCAACTTATTTATCGCGATATTCGCGTAAAATCGCAGGACAGCGGACGAATAATGTGTTTGTGAATCAGTTAGAATAGCAACTGATTCGTATAAAATCGCAAGACAGCAGTCGGATATAACAGAAATAATGTGTCTCTTTATCTTGCCCCATAGAATCCTGCTCATTTCTGAGGTGAATCAGAAACAATGTATTAGGAAACGAACAAAGGAAATGGGGCGTCACGTCGATACCCATCTCTTAGTGGTCGGGCCGAAAGCTCAACGGGAACGATATGTTGTGAAGGTGAGGTTTATGCAGGCCACTCCCGCACGAGTGGGGTGGGAGTGCGCGCAGCGAAGCGAGCACACTGGACCGACGCGAGGCGCGCGATTGCGCCGAGCGGAGCGCCTCGTCGGCGCCGCGCGCCGACACGTTCCACCTGGAACTCGGACGCTCTTCGACACGGCCGGCTGGCCAACGCTGACGACCATCCAGCCACCGATCAGCCCTGACGCCCGGCGTGACTGATCCACGCCAGCGCGGTCTAGCAGCCCCAGTCCGTGCGCGTGGTTGCGGCCCGCGTGTCGCGCTCGGTCCCGAGGCCAACGGCCGGGTCGTCGGTCCCGTGCTCGGCCTCGTAGGCGTCGAAGAGCTCCCGGCCGTACCGGCCAATCCGACCGGTCGACGTCTCGACTACCGTGCTCGCTGCCTCGGCGACCTGTGCCTGAGTAAGTTCTTTTCCTGGCAGTAGTCGGTCCGCAGCGTACAGAGCTGCCGCCGCGACGGTGAGCCGTGGCGTCCCGGGGTCGACTGGCTCGTGGTCACCCAGCTGCAGCAGGTGCCGGGCCAGTCGGTAGGTCCGCACCGCTCGAGCCCCGGGAAGCGCATCCTCGTCGAGTCCGTCAGCGACGGTCTGGACGGCGTTCGGTCTGGTAACTGGCACGTTGAGGCCGAGTTCACACCGGAGTTTTCGCGCGGCGGCACACCCGCTCGCGGGGAGCCTTCGCGTGGGTCGCGACGGCGACGTCGAGGTCCTCGCGCGTTTCTCGGGCCTCACGCGTCGCGAGTAAGATCGCACCGGCGGCGAGCGCTTCCCAGGCCATATGTCCGCCCGGAAGCCGTGCCTCGGCTGCCTGTCGGAGGTACTGCGCCGCCGTCGTGAGGGTGTGCTCCGGCAGGTCCAGATTGTGGCCGATGAGTTCGATATCCCGCAGCCCTTCGTTGAGGTGCTTCGTCCGCCCCCGCTGGCCACCGAACTGGTAGCGCTTGTTCCACTTGCGCAGGCGCTGGACCTGCTCCCACCGCTCGCTGCTCAGGGGATTACCGTAGCCGTCGGTGGATTTGTCGATTCGCGTGTGTAGGCCCTTGTCCGTCCGGAGTGGGTTGACCGTCCCGATGCTGGCGTCGGCGTTCCCGACCTTGCCCAGGTCGACAAGCGTGGGGCTTCGGCCGACCCACTCGGCGGCGACGACGAGCCCGCAGGACTCGCAAAAGGATGTCTCGTCGGCAGTTCGGGTTTGCCCCTCGCACTCCGGGCACGTCGACCGCGCCGCCGGCTCGTGTTCGACCGTCGTCTCGACCCTTGCCTGCGTGGTGGGCGTCTCGGTGGCCTGTTGCTGCCGCTCGCCCCCGTGCTCGGCGTGGCGCTGGGTTGTCTGAACGCTGCGCTGCGATACGTTTTTGCCGCTGGATCGGCTAGTTGACATTGTCTTCCTGGTCCCAACGAGAGGGCACTTGTCGGGTGTTCCAGCACCCGATTTCCTGCGGCGCACCGCACATCCGAGAGCGCCGCGTGTAATGCCTTCCCGTTAGTTAATGCCATGAGCGAGCCTGTCACACGATAGTTCTCAACAGGTATAGTTCACAGCCTCGATTTTGAATAGAACTAGCAGATGGCGAAACTACGGAGTTGAGCGCGGATTTAGTTGGCGGAAAATCAAATTCCACCCGTCTCTGAGAGCGATCTCACCGAAGAGCTGTACGTTGGTCCAGCTACCCATGACTATCTCGCATTGGAGACCTTTATTCAGAACCATCCTGAGGAAGACGCGGAACTCCTCTAGGAAGATATCGTAGCGGTACAGATGAGTGACATTCCTGACTACGGTTGATTGATTCGTCACACCTGTTGTGAACGGTGGATTCGCTCCAATCGCTTCGTTCGTGTTAGGAACACTCCCTACGCTCTTGAACA
>Ga0102936_1001171_pt1 | contig 10389 bp, 8 predicted proteins | sample SalPon2_A_H2O_MG_FD_78502 | JGI IMG/M metagenome (GOLD analysis project Ga0102936, IMG submission 78502) | Salt pond water microbial communities from South San Francisco under conditions of wetland restoration - Salt Pond MetaG R2_A_H2O_MG | ecosystem: Environmental > Aquatic > Non-marine Saline...
CCCGCACGGGTCAGTACACCGCCGGGCTGGGCCATGAGCGGAAAGACATGACCGGGCTGGACCAGATCCTCGGGCCGTGCCTGCGGGGCAACGGCCGCCTGAATGGTGCGCGCCCGATCGGCGGCGGAGATCCCGGTGGTCACCCCCTGCGCCGCCTCGATGCTCAATGTGAACTGGGTGCCCTGATGATCGCTCGAGCCGGTGACCATCAGCGGCAGGCGCAGCTGCCCGCAGCGCTCGCGGTCCAGGGTCAGACAGATCAGGCCGCGGCCGTAGCGGGCCATGAAATTGACATCGTCCGGGCGCACCATGGAGGCGGCCATCAGCAGATCGCCCTCGTTTTCGCGATCCTCGTCATCGAGCATCAGCACCATGCGCCCGGCGCTGATGTCGTCGACGATCTCCTCGATGCTGTTGAACGCCATGATCAGTCCTTCAGAAAGCCGTTGCGCCGCAGCAGCGCCTCGCTGACCCCGCCACTCGCCCCGGCGGTGTCGCCCTGCAGCAGGCGCTCGAGATAGCGCGCCACCAGATCCACCTCCAGGTTGACCGGATGGCCGGGCTGATAGCTGCCCAGGGTGGTGACCGCCGCCGTGTGCGGCACGATGTTCACCTCGAACTCGTTGGCCTCGACGCGGTTAACCGTCAGGCTGATGCCGTCAATGGCAATCGAGCCCTTCTCGGCGATGTAGTGCGCGATCGACGCCGGCGCGCGAAAGCGCCAGCGCTCCGAGCGCCCCGCCGGTGTGCGCTCGACCACCGCGCCAACGCCATCGATATGCCCGCTGACCAGATGACCACCGAGGGGCGTCGACAGGGTCAGCGCCGGCTCCAGATTGACGCCATCGCCGGGCGCGAGCCGCCCGAGCGTGGTCCGCTCGAGGCTTTCCAGCGAGACATCGGCGGCAAATCTCTCGGCGTCGATGTCCACCGCGGTCAGGCAGCAGCCGTTGACCGCCAGGCTGTCGCCGATCTGCACAGCCCCCATGTCGAGCCCCGGCGCGGTAAAGCGCATGCGCCGGTCCTCGCCGGTCTCGCGGCTTTCCTGCAGCACGCCCATGGCCTGAATAATGCCCGTGAACATTCAACCGTCCTCCGCGTCGTCCCGCAATGCCATCGTCAGCCGCAGCTCGTCGCCCACCGTGCGGATATCCTGCCAGCGCAGCGCGACCCGCTCGCTCATTGCCTCCAGGCCCGGCAGCGTCAGCAGGGGCTGGCCGTCATGGCCCATCAGATGGGGGGCCAGGTAGACGATCAGCTCGTCGACCAGTCCCGCCTGCAGCCACGCGCCGGTCAGCCGCGAGCCCGCCTCCATCCAGACCTCGTTGACCGCGGCAGCGCCAAGGGCCTCGAGCGCCGCCAGCGGCGCGACATGGCCATCCTCGCCCGGCGCCACCTGCCAGAGCTCGGCGCCGGCATGAAACCGATCCGCCTCGCGGGCAGGCATGGTGCCGCCGTGGATCAGCACCACGCCGCGCTCGTCGGCCAGCAGCCCGGCATCGGGTGGCGTGCGCAGATCGGTGTCGATCACCACCCGGCGCGGCGCCCGCCAGTCACCGTCCACATCGCGCACGGTCAGGGCCGGATCATCAGCGATGACCGTATCCACGCCGGTCACGATGGCGCTGCTCGCCGCCCGCCAGCGGTGCACATCGCGGCGCGCGGCGGCGCTTGTAATCCAGCGGCTCTCGCCGCTTGCCATGGCCGTGCGGCCATCCACGCTGGCGGCCAGCTTGGCACGCACATAGGGCCGGCCCTCGCGCATGCGACGGAAAAACCCCGGGTTGAGCGCCTCGCTCTGAGCCGCCATCAGGCCCGAGGCTACGGCCACACCCGAGTCGCGCAACCGCTCGAGCCCGCGCCCGGCCACCCGCGGGTTGGGATCACTCGCCGCGGCCACCACCCGGGCCACCCCCGCTTCGATCAGCGCATCGGCGCAGGGCGGCGTGCGTCCGTAGTGGCTGCAGGGCTCGAGGGTGAGATACGCGGTGGTCCCGGCCGCCTCGCCGCCGGCGGCCCGCAGTGCCAGCACCTCGGCATGCGGCTCGCCGGCGCGCTCGTGCCAGGCCTCGCCAATACACACCTCGTCGCGCACCAGCACACACCCCACCCGCGGGTTGGGGTCGGCCGTCCAGCGGCCGCGCTCGGCAAGCCGCAGGGCGCGGGCCATCCAGCCGTGGTCGGCGGCGCTGAAATCACTCAAGAGCGCGGCCCGTCGTCCGTCGACTGCGGTTCGCCCCCCTCGAGGCCTTCGATCACCTCGCGAAAGGCGCTCACGTCCTCGAAACTGCGATACACCGAGGCAAACCGCACATACGCCACCTGATCGAGCTCGCGCAGCTCCTCCATCACCCAGTCACCGAGGGTGCTGGCCGGCACCTCGCCATCGCCCACGGCCTGCACCCGCTGGCGGATGCGGCTCAGTGCCGCTTCCACCGCCTCGGTGGCCACCGGGCGTTTTTCCAGCGCCCGCAACAGCCCGTTGCGCAGGCGCTGATCGTCAAACTGCACCCGCGTGCCATCGCGCTTGACCACCCGGGGCATCAGCAACTCGGCGGTCTCGTAGGTGGTGAACCGCTCGTTGCAGCCGGCGCACTCGCGCCGCCGCCTCACCTGGTCCCCCTCGCTGGCGAGTCGCGAGTCGATCACCCGGGTGTCCTGCATGTGGCAGAAGGGACAGCGCATGCGCCCGGATCAGCCCTGCAGGGCTTCGTAGACCGGAAAGCGCCGGCAGATGTCGGTCACCTGATCGCGCACGCGCTGGCGGACCGCCGGGTCATCGATGTGATCGAGCACATCACAGATCCAGCCGGCCAGCTCGCGGCTTTCCGCCTCGCCGAAGCCGCGGGTGGTGATCGCCGGCGTGCCGATGCGAAGCCCCGAGGTCACGAACGGCGACTGCGGGTCGTTGGGCACGGTGTTCTTGTTGACCGTGATGTGTGCGTCCTCGAGGGCCGCATCCGCCGCCTTGCCGGTGAGCCCCTTGTTGACCAGATCCATGAGCAGCAGGTGATTGTCCGTGCCGCCGGAGACCACATCGTAGCCCCGGGCCATCACCGTCTCGGCCATGGCCCGGGCGTTGGCCACCACCTGCTCCTGGTAATCGCGAAAGCCCGGGTCCTGGGCCTCGAGAAATGCCACCGCCTTACCGGCAATGGCGTGCATCAGCGGTCCGCCCTGGGTGCCGGGGAAGATCAGCGACTGCAGCTTTTTGGTGACGTCGGGGTTTTCCCGCGCCAGGATCAGCCCGCCACGCGGCCCGCGCAGGCTCTTGTGAGTGGTGGTGGTGACGACATCGGCATGGGGCACGGGGCTGGGATAGACCCCGGTGGCCACCAGCCCGGCGATATGTGCCATGTCCGCCACCAGCCAGGCCCCCACGGCATCGGCGATGGCTCGGAAGCGCGCCCAGTCGATGACCCGCGAGTAGGCGGAAAAACCCGCGACGATGATCGTCGGGCGGTGTTCCCGCGCCAGCGCCTCGACCTGCTCGTAGTCGATCTCGCCGGTGTCCGAGGTCACGCCGTACTGCACGGGGTGGTAGATCTTGCCCGAGAAGTTGGGCTTGGCGCCGTGGGTCAGATGCCCGCCATGATCGAGACTCAGCCCCAGCAGCGTGTCGCCGGGCCGCGCCAGCGCCATGAACACCGCCAGGTTGGCGCTCGAGCCCGAGTGCGGCTGGACATTGGCATAGGCGGCGCCGAACAGAGTCTTGGCCCGCTCAATGGCCAGGTTCTCGGCAATGTCCACGTACTGACAGCCACCGTAGTAGCGCTTGCCCGGGTAGCCCTCGGCGTACTTGTTGGTCAGCACGCTGCCCTGCATCTCGAGAACCCGCGGGCTCGCGTAGTTCTCAGAGGCGATCAGCTCGATGTGCGTTTCCTGGCGATCGCGCTCGTGGTCGATGGCGGCGGCCAGCTCGGGGTCGAATCCGGCAACACTCATGTCCGTGGGATACATGCCTGTCCTCGTCGTGTGGGGATGACCGTTTGGAATCCGGCAGTCTAGCGAAATTCCCCTTCACGTGCATTGAGTAGGTGTTCTCTCGGCGCCCGAGAGTTCGTAGACTGAGGGGATGGCACAATATATCTACACGATGAACAAGGTGGGCAAGGTTGTCCCGCCCAAAAAATCCATCCTGCGCGACATCTCGCTGTCATTCTTCCCGGGCGCGAAGATCGGCGTGCTGGGCCTGAACGGTTCGGGCAAGTCCACCCTGCTGCGGATCATGGCCGGCATTGATACCGAGATCGAGGGCGAGGCCCGCGCCCAGGCCGGCACCCGGGTGGGTTATCTGCCCCAGGAGCCGGCGCTGGATCCAGGCAAGGACGTGCGCGGCAATGTCGAAGAGGGCGTCGCCGAGACCAAGGCGCTGATCGATCGCTTCAACGCGGTGTCGGCGCAGTTCGCCGACCCCGACGCCGATTTCGAGGCGCTGATGGCCGAGCAGGCCAAGCTCCAGGATCAGATCGACGCCGCCGATGCCTGGGATCTGGAGCGCAAGCTCGACCAGGCCGCCGAGGCGCTGCGGCTGCCGCCCTGGGAGGCGTCCGTGGACACCCTGTCCGGCGGCGAGCGCCGGCGCGTGGCGCTGTGCCGGCTGCTGCTGTCCCATCCCGACATGCTGCTGCTCGACGAGCCCACCAACCACCTCGACGCCGAGTCGGTGGCCTGGCTCGAGCGCTTTCTCGCCGAGTTCGACGGCACCGTGGTGGCGGTCACTCATGATCGCTACTTTCTCGACAACGTCGCCGGCTGGATCCTCGAGCTCGACCGCGGCCATGGCATCCCCTGGCAGGGCAACTACTCGTCGTGGCTCGAGCAAAAGGAAAAGCGCCTTGCCCAGGAGGCCCGGGAGCAGGCCGCGCACCACAAGGCCATGCAGGCCGAGCTCGAGTGGGTGCGCTCCAACCCCAAGGGCCGGCAGTCCAAGAACAAGGCGCGGCTCAAGCAGTTCGACGAGCTCCAGTCAAAGGAATTCCAGGCCCGCAACGAGACCAACGAGATCTACATCCCGCCGGGCCCGCGCCTGGGCAACGTCGTGGTCGAGGCCGATAGCGTGCGCAAGGCCTTTGGCGATCAGCTGCTGGTGGATGATCTCTCGTTTACGCTGCCTGCCGGCGGGATCTGCGGGATCATCGGCCCCAACGGCGCCGGCAAGACCACGATGTTCCGCATGATCGTCGGCCAGGAGACCCCCGATGACGGTCAGCTGCGCCTGGGCGACACCGTCGATCTGGCCTACGTGGATCAGAGCCGCGATCACCTCGACGACAGTCGCACTGTCTGGGAGGAAATCTCCGACGGGCATGATCTGCTTCAGGTCGGCCACTACGAGGTCAATTCGCGGGCCTACGTGGGGCGGTTCAACTTCAAGGGCCAGGATCAGCAAAAGCGCATCGGCGAGCTCTCCGGCGGCGAGCGCAACCGAGTGCATCTGGCCAAGCTGCTACAGCGCGGCGGCAATCTGCTGCTGCTCGACGAGCCAACCAACGACCTCGATGTCGAAACCCTGCGGGCGCTGGAAGAGGCGCTGCTGGTGTTTCCCGGCTCGGCCATGGTGATCTCCCATGACCGCTGGTTCCTCGATCGCATTGCCACGCATATCCTCGCGTTCGAGGGCGACAGCCAGGTGACCTTCTTCGAGGGCAATTACCAGGAATACGAGGCGGACCGGCGTCAACGGCTCGGTGACGAGGCGATGAACCCGCACCGCATCAAGTACCGCAGGCTCGCCGGCTGATGGCCGGCGCCGCGCCCCGCACCGCCATTCTGCTCATGCACTGCCCGGATCGGCCGGGCGTGGTGGCGGCGGTGACCCGGTTCCTGGCCGGGCACGGCGCCAACATCGTCGACCTCGATCAGCATGTTGATCGCGCCGAGGGTGTTTTCTTCATGCGGGTGCGCTGGGAGCTCGAGGGCTTCGATCTGGATGCCGAGGCATTCGCCGCGGCATTCCGGCGGGATATCGCCGATCGGTTCAACGCCGTCTGGCAGCTCCACCACCGCGACCGGCCGCTGCGCCTGGCACTGTTCGTCTCGAAGATGTCGCACTGCCTCTACGATCTGCTCTCGCGCTGGCAGTCCGGTGAATGGCCCGTCGACATCCCGCTGATCATCAGCAACCACGACACCCTGCGCCCGGTCGCCCGGCAGTTCGGCATCCCCTTTCACTGCTTTGCGATCAGCCCCGAGACCCGGGCCGCCCAGGAGGCCGCCGAGATCGAGCTGCTCGAGCAGCACGGCATCGATCTGGTGGTGCTGGCGCGCTACATGCAGATCATTGGCCCGGACCTGATTAACGCCTTTCCCCAGCGCATCATCAACATCCATCACTCGTTTCTGCCCGCGTTTGCCGGCGCCCGGCCCTACCACGCGGCCCATGCCCGCGGGGTAAAGATCATCGGCGCGACCAGCCACTACGTGACCGAAGACCTGGACGCCGGGCCGATCATCGAGCAGGACGTCACCCGCATCACCCACCGCGACTCCATCAAGTCACTGGTGCGAAAGGGCCAGGATCTTGAAAAGCTGGTGCTGGCGCGCGGCGTCTGGGCGCATCTGCAGCGCCAGACCCTGGTCTATCGCAACCGCACCATCGTGTTCAGCTAGGGCAGTCGGGCCGGCGACCGGCGGCCCGGGCCTGTTCGTAGCGATAGATCGCAGCGGGCAATTCGGCGCGCAGATCGGCGATGCGCGTCTCGCGACGGATGGGTGGAGAGGAACCCGGGCGGCGCATTGCCACCGGCGTCGGCCATGTTCTGCCACAGCGCCACGCTGGCACGGGGGTCAAAGCCGGCATCGGCCATCAACCCCAGACCAATCTCATCCGCCTCGGACTCGTGGGTGCGGCTGAACGGCAGAATGATCCCCACCTGCGCGCCCACGCCCAGCACCGCCAGCGCGCGCTGGCGCTGCGGATCATCGCCGGCGGCCACCTGCAGCGCCCCCAGGCCGATGGCCGTGGCCATTTCGGTGGACATCCGCTCGTTGGCATGTTCGGCCATCACATGGGCGATCTCGTGGGCGATCACCGCGGCCAGCTGATCGGCGTTGTCGGTCACCGCCAGCAGCCCGGTGTAGACGCCGATCTTGCCGCCGGGTAGCGCGAAGGCGTTGACCTGATCGCTGTCAAAGACCGTCACCGCCCATCCATCGCGGGCGTACTCGTCGGGCACCTGCGGGATAATGGCCTCGGCCACGCACCCAACCTGCGCCACCTGCGGGCCATCTTCGAGGATCGGCCCGGCGTCTTTCATCTCGCGGTAGGCCGCCACCCCCATGCTGCGCATCTGCGCATCGGGCATGAACTGCAGCTGCGTCCGACCCGTGGGTGATGTGGCGCAGGCCGTCAGCAACGCCACCAGCACGACAGCTGCCAGTACCCGCGAACCGCTAGCGATCATCGGCGTCTTCGTTATCGTCTTCGCGATCGCGATCGCGGCCGGGGAAGCCCACCGGCGGCTCGATGGGCGGCAACCCGGCGCGGCGCTGGGCGAGGATCTGGCGGGTCAGCGTGGCCATCCCCACCGCCAGTGCCAGCAGCCCGGCAATCCCGAGGGGCACCAACGCCACGAACGGCGTCATGAACAGCAGCCACAGCGCCGCACCCAGGCCCAGCCAGCGCCCGGCAAAGGTCCCGGCGTTGTCACGGCACCAGCGCGCCCGCTCATCGGCGTCGGCATCGGCCAGCGGCGGCCGGTGCAGGTGCCAGGTGAGCGACCAGAAGGCCAGAATACGAGCAATCCAGTAGGTCATGACCGCATTATGCATCGCCACTCGCTGGGGTAAAGCGCCGGATGGCGTATACTATTCGGCTCAATCCTGTATGCGGAGACGACTTGATGGCGGATCGCGTCCAGCGACTGCGCGAAGCGCTCAACCAGCGCATCCACCTGCTCGACTGTGCCATGGGCACCATGATCCAGGCCTGCGACCTCGCCGAGCCCGATTTCCGCGGCGAGCGTTTCGCCGATCATCCGCAGGATCTCAATGGCAACAACGACCTGCTGGTGCTGACGCGCCCGGACATTATCGAGCAGATCCACCGGGACAACCTGGCGGCCGGTTCGGATATCGTCGAGACCAACACGTTCTCGGCCACCACCATCGCCCAGGCCGACTACGGCCTCGAGCCGCTGGCCCGCGAGATCAATGTCGAGGCCGCGCGCATCGCCCGCCGCGCCTGCGACGAGGCTGAGGCCCGCACGCCCGATCGGCCGCGGCTGGTGGCCGGCGCCATCGGCCCCACCAACCGCACCGCCTCGATCTCGCCCGACGTCAACGATCCCGGCAAGCGCAATGTCACCTTCGACGAGCTTGCCGTGGCCTATCGCGAGGCCGCCGAAGGCCTGATCGAGGGCGGCGCCGATCTGCTGCTCATCGAGACGATCTTCGACACGCTCAACGCCAAGGCGGTGATCTACGCCCTCGAGGGGCTGTTCGCCGACCGCGGCGAGCGCTGGCCGGTGATGATCTCGGGCACCATCACCGATGCTTCGGGGCGCACCCTGTCGGGGCAGACCACCGAGGCCTTCTGGAACTCGGTGCGCCACGCCAACCCCTTCACGGTGGGGCTCAACTGCGCGCTGGGCGCCGATCTGATGCGTCCGTTCGTCCAGGAGATCAGCCGCGTCGCCGACACCTTCGTGACCATCTACCCCAACGCGGGCCTGCCCAACGAGTTCGGCGAGTACGACCACTCGGCCGAGTTCATGGCCGGGATCATGAAGGAGTTTGCCGAGAGCGGCTTTGTGAACATCATCGGTGGCTGCTGCGGGACCACGCCCGAGCATATCCGCGCCCTGGCCGAGGCCGTCGACGGCATCCCGCCGCGGCCCGTCCCGTCGCCGGAACCGGCCATGCGCCTGTCGGGACTCGAGCCCTGCAACATCGGTGACGAGGCGCTGTTCGTGAATATCGGCGAGCGCACCAACGTGACCGGCTCGGCGCGCTTCAAGCGCCTGATCATGGAAGAGGACTACGACACCGCCCTCGAGGTGGCGCGCGACCAGGTCGATGGCGGCGCCCAGATCATCGACGTCAACATGGACGAAGGCATGCTCGATGCCACCGAGGCCATGGAGCGCTATCTCAAGCTGGTTGCCACCGAGCCCGAGATCGCGCGGGTGCCGGTGATGGTCGACTCCTCGAAGTGGGACGCCATGATCGCCGGGCTTCAATGGATCCAGGGCAAGTCGGTGGTCAACTCCATCTCGCTCAAGGAGGGCAAGACCCCGTTCCTCGAGCAGGCCACCGAGCTCAAGCGCCACGGCGCGGCGGTGGTGGTGATGGCCTTCGACGAGCAGGGCCAGGCCGATACCTACGAGCGGCGCATCCAGATCTGCCAGCGCGCCTATGAGCTGCTCACCACGCAGGTCGGTTTTCCCGCCGAGGACATCATCTTCGACCCCAACATCTTCCCGGTGGCCACGGGCATCGCCGAGCACGACCGCTATGCCGTCGATTTCATCGAGGCCACGCGCTGGATCAAGCACAACCTGCCGCGCGCCAAGGTCAGCGGCGGGCTGTCCAACCTGTCGTTCTCGTTCCGCGGCAACAACGCCGTGCGCGAAGCGATGCACTCGGTGTTTCTCTATCACTCCATCCGCGCCGGTCTGGACATGGCGATCGTCAACGCCGGCCAGCTCGAGGTGTACGACGACATCGACCCCGAGCTGCGCGAGCATGTCGAAGACGTGGTGCTGGCGCGCCGTGACGACGCCACCGAGCGCCTGCTGGATCTGGCCGAGCGCTACAAGGGCCAGGGCGGCAAGAAAAAGGAAGAGGATCGGGCCTGGCGCGAGCAGCCCGTGGCAAGGCGCCTGGAGCACGCCCTGGTCAAGGGCATCGCGGATTACACCGACGACGACGTCGAAGAGGCGCGCCAGCAGTTCAACCGCCCCATCGAGGTCATTGAAGGCCCGCTCATGGATGGCATGAACGTGGTCGGCGACCTGTTCGGCGAGGGCAAGATGTTTCTGCCCCAGGTGGTCAAGTCGGCACGGGTCATGAAAAAGGCGGTGGCCTATCTGCTGCCCTACATCGAAGAGGAGAAGGCCGCGAATGGCGGCGGCGACGACGAGCCGGCCGGGCGCATACTGCTGGCCACGGTCAAGGGCGATGTCCACGACATCGGCAAGAACATCGTCGGCGTGGTGCTTCAGTGCAACAACTTCGAGGTGACCGACCTGGGCGTCATGGTGCCCACCGAGCAGATCCTTGATGCCGCCGTCGAGACCAACGCCGATGTCATTGGCCTGTCCGGGCTGATCACTCCGTCGCTGGACGAAATGGTCAACGTCGCCAAGGAGATGCAGCGTCGGGGTATGTCCACCCCGCTGCTGATCGGCGGCGCCACCACCTCGCGGGTGCACACGGCGGTCAAGA
>Ga0102936_1001172_pt1 | contig 10387 bp, 13 predicted proteins | sample SalPon2_A_H2O_MG_FD_78502 | JGI IMG/M metagenome (GOLD analysis project Ga0102936, IMG submission 78502) | Salt pond water microbial communities from South San Francisco under conditions of wetland restoration - Salt Pond MetaG R2_A_H2O_MG | ecosystem: Environmental > Aquatic > Non-marine Saline...
GAACAGGAGAACCAGGACCTGGACGCGGATTTCGACGACGACAACGGAGTCCGCGCGGCCGAATCGGCCCACGAGGGGTCGGTCGACTACGAACCCGGCGCGTCGAACAACGAGCTGCTCGACCGCCTCCAAGACATCAAATCCGAGGAGACCTGATCGGGTGAGACCGCCGAGCCGGACGCTCGGAGTCGCATTTTCTGACGGCACCCGACACAGCCGCGTAGCCGGCGCTGTCGTCAGGGCCGACGCCACCCTCGACGGCCTCGGCTTCGAGCGGTGTACGGTCGGCGGCACCGACGCGACCGACGCCGTGGCCGATCTCGTCTGCGCGCTCGGCCGCGAGGACGTTCGCCACGTCGCCTGCGACGGGATCGCCCCCGCTTGGTTCAACGTCCTCGACCTCCGGCGGCTTCACGAGGACCTCGACGTTCCGGTGTATTCGGTGAGCTACGAGCCGAGCCCAGGGCTCGAACCGGCGCTCCGCGAGGCGTTCGACGGTGACGCGCTCGCGAACCGCCTCGCGACGTATCGATCGCTGCCGCCCCGGGTTCGGGTCGAGACCGCGGACGGGAACGAGGCGACTCCGCTGTTCGTCCGCGCGGTCGGGCTCGATAGCGACGAGGCGGCGGCCGCGGCCCGCGGGCTCGTCGGCGAGGGGTTTCGGCGGCCGGAACCACTCCGGGTCGCCGGTCTCGCGGCGAGCGCATTCCGCGAGGCGACCGAAGAAGACGACTCGACCGAGGCAGACGAGGCGGCCGAGACAGACGAGGCGGCCGACGGCGGCGACCCGGACGGCCCGGAGTGACGAGACGGTGAACGGGGGCCACTTATGTTGTGACCGCGCCGATACGGTTGCATGAGTGAACTCGACTGTGACCTCCGCGTCCCCACGTGCGAGCGCTGCCCGTCGCTCGTCGAGTCCCGGAGTCAGATCGTCGACGGCGTCGGCCCGACGGACGCCGACCTGCTGTTCGTGGGCGAGGGTCCGGGAGCGAACGAAGACGAGCAGGGGGAACCCTTCGTCGGGCGGTCCGGCGACGTGCTCGACGAGGCGCTCCGGGACGCCGGGCTCGTGCGTTCTGACGTCCGGATCACGAACTGCGTCCGGTGTCGGCCGCCGGAGAACCGCGATCCGACGAGCGAGGAGTTGGCGAACTGTCGCGGTTACCTCGACGCCGAGATCGACCGGCTCGCGCCCGACCTTATCGTGACCCTCGGGAAGGTCCCGAGCGAGCACCTGCTCGACCGGTCGGTCGCGATCACGTCCGAGTCCGGCGACATCGTCGACGCTCGGATCGCGGGCGCGTCGCGCCGGGTGCTCCTCTCCGTCCACCCGGCGGCGACGCTGTACGACCGGAGTCAGCGCGAGGGGTTCTTCGAGGGGATCGCGCTGGCCGCAGCGGTCGCCGGCGTCGGCGGCGCGACGGAATCGGACGGTGACGGCCAGTCGCGCCTCGGCGAGTTTTGAGAGTCGATTTTGAGAGTCGAGATCCCCTGAACACGGGGAGATCCTCGACTCAGTCGTCCGAGACGCACTCGGGCCGCCGCGTCGCTCGGGCGACTGTCACAAGGGAAACCGATTTTTCCGTGCCCCTCCGAGTGGACGCATGAGCACCTTCGAGCCGCCGGCCGAGACGCTCGCGGACGTCGTGCTGGTCGACTACGGCCTCGGGAACCTCCGGTCCGCCACCCGCGGCCTCGAACGCGCTGGCGCGTCGGTGGAGATCACCGACGACCCCGAGTCGTTCGCCGAGGCCGACGGCGTCGTCCTCCCCGGCGTCGGCGCGTTCCGCGAGGGGATGGAGAACGCCGGTCCGCTGCGCGAGGCGCTGACGGACCACGCCGACGCCGGTCGCCCGCTCTTCGGGATCTGTCTCGGCATGCAGATGCTTCTCACGTCGAGCGAGGAGGCCGACCACGAAGGGGAAGGCGAGGTGACCGGTCTCGACCTCGTCTCCGGGACGAACGTTCGGTTCGACGTCGAGCGCAAGGTACCGCACATGGGGTGGAACGAGCTGTCGGTGGAACGCGAACACCCCATCGTCGACGGGGTAGACGGCCGATACGCCTACTTCGTCCACTCCTACTACGCCGAACCGGACGATCCCGACGCCGTGGTCGCCACCGCCGACTACGGGGTCGACTTCCCGGCTGTCGTGGCCAACGACGCGGGCAACGTGTTCGGGACTCAGTTCCACCCCGAAAAGAGCGGCGAGACGGGGCTGCAGATCCTGCGAAATTTCGTCGAATACTGCGCGGACCGCTAGGTTCGGAGCCGTCGGTCGCCGCGGCCGTGTCGTTGAACCCTCACGGTTTCCAGAGCATCTGGACTGTTTTGCGATGCGTGTGCGACTTCCCGACACTGTGGTTCCGTGAGAACCACGACAAGATATATATGCTCGCATGGCATTAACTAGCATGCATGTCTAGTAGTGCACCCAGCTCGGACGACGACGTGTTCGACGAGTTCCTGTCCGATCGCGGCCACGAAACAGAGATCGTACGCTGGGAGCGATCCTATAACAAGCTCCAGTGCCCGGAGTGCGGTGCACTACACCCCGAAGGGACGGCCCGGTGTGGCGTCTGCGACTGGCGGCCGACCTGAGCGTCTGCCCGCCAGTCGACCGTGAGCGGCTTTCTTTCCGACGCGATCGGCGGTAGCATTATATAGTATCAATCGTGAGTCACGACTATGCCGACCTGCCAGAACTGCGGCTCGTTCGTCACGGCCGACTACGTTCGGGTGTTCACTCCGAACGAGGTCGACCGGCCGCGCGTCTGTCCGGCCTGCGAGAACCTCGTGCGCGACGGGGGCGACGTCCGCGAGGCCCGCGCGACCCGCGGCAACTGAGACGGTCTCCGCCGATACGTCACCGAGCGCACCGCGGGCGAGTGCTCCCGCGTCTCCACGAGCCACGGCGTTTAAGAAGAACCGGAATCTGAAGTAGATAATGACCGATCCCACGGTGACGCGACTCTTCGGCGGTCCGGGCAGCGGGAAGACCACGGCGCTTCTGGACCGCGTCGAGGGGATCCTCGCCGACGAGGACGCGGACGTTCGCGACGTGCTCGTCGTCTCGTACACGCGCGCGGCTGCGGCCGAGATCCGCGAGCGGCTCGCAGAGCGGCTCGACATCTCCCCGCGGAGCCTCCAAGGGAACGTTAGCACGATGCACGCGAAGGCGTACGAGCTGCTCGACCTCTCTCGCGGTGACGTGGTCGGTGACGACGACAAGGAGGCGTTCTGTGAGGAGTACGGTATCGAGTTCGAGGACCAGCACGGCGGGGCCGGCCGCCGGACCGCGCGGTCGACGACCATCGGCAACAAGATCATCGCCACCTCCCAGTGGCTCCAGCGCACCGAGCGCGACGTGTCAGACTGGTACGACGTGCCCTTCCAGTGGAACGTCGAAGAGGTCCGACTTCCGCCCGAAGAAGACCCGAACGCCCAGAAGGGTAACAAGTATACGCCGACGTGGCCCTCCGACGACGACCGTATCGACATCCCGGAGACGATCCGCGCGTGGCGTGCGTACAAGGGAGACAACGACCTCGTCGGCTTCGCCGACATGCTCGAACGCGTCGCCCAGCGGTCGCTCGTGCCGAACGTCGACTACCTGATCATCGACGAGTTTCAGGACATCACGACGCTGCAGTACAACGTCTTCGAGGAGTGGCGACCGCACATGCGGAAGGTGCTCATCGCCGGCGACGACGACCAGGTCGTCTACGCGTGGCAGGGTGCCGACCCCGACCTCCTCTTGGACACGGACGTCGACGAAGACGTCGTCCTCCCGAACTCCTACCGGCTCCCCTCTGAGATACTCAACGTCGTCAACGCGGAGATACGCCACATCGACAAGCGACAAGAGAAGGACCTCCACCCGCGCAAGGAGGGCGGCACCGTCGAGGCGATCGAGTCGCCGTCGATGCTCGAACTCGTCCGGAACGTCCGGTACACGGTCGACGACGACGAGGGGAGCGTGATGTGTCTGTTCCGCGCGCGTTACCAGATGTTCGACTTCATCGACGAGTTCATCGACCACGGAATCCCCTTCACGATGCTGACTGACGGACGAATGTGGACCGACCGCATCCAGGACTACGTCAGCGCAATCGAGAAGGCCGACGCGGGCGATCCGGTGAACGGACTGGAGGCCCGGCGGCTCGCCGACATGTTACAGGACTCCGCGTTCGGCACGCACGACCGCGACGAGTTCTACGACTTCCTCGACGACCGCGAGGAGGCTGCCGACACCGACGACATCGCGCAGATCGAGGTGACGACGGACGAGCTCGACGACTTCATTCCCTTCATGCCGGACGCGGCGAGCGCCGACGACATGGTTCGGAAGGTGACGAGCTTCCAGCGGAAGTCGATGGGCGCGTACTTCGGCGGCGACTACGAGGGGATGGACCCGACACGCGTCCGGGTCGGTACCATCCACTCGGCGAAGGGGCGCGAGGCCGATCACGTGTTCGTCGCGACCGACCTCACGGAGAAGGTGGTCGAGCAGATGGCCGCTTCCATCGACGATCCGGCCGACGTCGACGGCGTCGAAGAGTTTACAAAGACGACGAGCCCGGTCCCGCTCCTCACCGACAACGAACGGCGCGTCTTCTACGTCGGGATGTCCCGTGCCCGCGAGCGGCTGGTCATCATGGAGAGTCTGATAAGCGGTGCGCCGACCCTGCCGATCAGCGTCCTGCTTTTCAACGAACTGCGCGACGAGCCGGCACAGGAACTCGTCGAGGAGGTACAGGCGGAGCTCGCGGTCCCCGAACCCGAGCCGTGAGCGACGGGAGCGACGACGCCGCGTCCGACGAGAACACCGCCACTCCCCGACCCCTCCGAACCGATCTCACACAGATCACCGAGGCGGTCGCGGCCGCGGACGCAGACGCTTTCGTCGCAGTCGGCGATCGGTTTGACGCCGACCTCCGGTATCTCACGCGCGTCGCCGGCTCGGACCGCGCGTCTGCTGTGGTCGTCGCACCGTCGGAAGACACCGGCGGACGCGCCGTCTACTGCGTTCCGTCCGCGCTCCGCGAGGAGGCCGATCGGCAGTTCATCACGGGTGCGCGCACCCGGGGCGGCGACGGGTTCCACGACTCCGTCTCCCGCGAGGTGCGAGCCGACCGCGACGGCAGCCACGTGGGCGAGTTCGCGGCTGCGGTCGTCCGTGACCTGCTCGGCGACGCGGACGGCGACAGGAGCCTCCTCGTTCCCGCGTCGATCCCTCACGACGCGGCGGTCTACCTCGAACGCGCCGGCAACGACCTCGCGTCGACCGACGCGGTCGCGACGGCCAGATCGCTGAAGACGGACGCCGAGGTCGACCGCCTTCGCCGGGTCCAGCGCGCGGCCGTCGCGGGCGTCGCGCGCGCCGAGACGGTGCTGGCCGAACGTGCAGTTGACGACGCGGACGCCGCCGACCGCAAGCGTTCGAATCGCCGCCCGCCGCTCCGCTGGGACGGATCCGCCTTGACCGCCGAGCGCCTGCGGCGGGCAGTGAACGTCGCGCTCGCGGCCGAAGGCGTGGGTGACGCCGGCGACACGGCGATCGCCGTCGGTGGGTCGGCGAACGGCCACCCCGCCGCATCCACCGAGATCCGCCCGGGCGAGACGGTCGTCGTCAGCGTCTCGCCGCGCGGACCGGACGGGTACCGCGGCGACGTGACACGTGCGTTCGTCGTCGACGGCGACGGCGGCTGGGAGCGGCGGGCGTCAGTCGCGGTCGAGGCCGCTCGCGAGGCCGCGCTGGCGGAGATCGAGCCGGGCGTGTCGGTCGCGACCGTCGACGGCGAGGCGACCGCGGAGCTCGCGGCGTACGGGTTCGACCCGACTCCCGGGCCCGACGAGCCCGGGGCGACCCACGAGACGGTCCACGGCGTCGGACTGCGTCGCCGCGAGGCTCCGTCGAGCGGAACGAACCTCCGACCGGGCCACGTGATCGCCGTCGAACCGGGCGTCCGCGACCCGACGGCCGGCCGCGTGCGCCTGGGCGACCTCGTCGTCGTCACCGACGACGGCTACGAACCCCTCGCCGCGCATCCGCTCGGGATAACGCCCGAACCGCGGTAGACTGCCGAGCACGCCGGAGGGCGTTACTCGTCGTTCGCGCGCCCCGGCTGATCCTCTGTCGCGTCGTCTCCGGGTGGTTCAGCGGCGTCGTCGGGCGGCGCACTCCGGAGCTGGCGGGGAAGGAGGCCGGAGAGGAGCCCGCGGACGAGCCGCCCCGGATCGAGGAAGTACTGCGGGAGGACGACCATCGCGGCGGCGACGGCGAGGAGGCCGACGCCGAGTGCGAGTTCGCCGGCGAGAAGCCGGACGACGGCGTAGTTCGCGAGCGGGAGGGCGAAGACGAGCGACGCCGCCAGTCCGATCATGTCCATCACGCCGAGTCTCATCGCGGTTCGGTTGATTCCCGGGAGACAAAAGGGGCTCGTCGCAGGCTGACCGCCACCGAACGAAGGCCGAGTTGAGCGTCGTCACCGGACGAAGGCCGAACCGATATGTGTCGCGCGCGTCGATGTCGAGTATGTTCACCGGCATCGTCGAGGACACCGGAACGGTTCGCGCACGGACCGAGTCCGCGGACGGGCTCCGGCTACAGATCGGCGTCGACGGCTTCGACGACCTCCACCACGGCCAGTCGATAAGCGTCAGCGGGGTCTGTCTCACGGTCGAGGCGTACGGCACGGACGGGGCCGACGAGACGGGCGACGACGCCGGCTGGTTCGAGGTGTTCCTCGCGACCGAGACGGTCGAGAAGACGTATCTCGGCGAGCTTCGCGAGGGCGACGCCGTCAACGTCGAGCGCGCGATGCCCGCCGACGGCCGGTTCGACGGCCACGTGGTACAGGGGCACGTCGACACGGTCGCCGAGGTGACCGGAATCGAGCGCGTCGGCGAGGACTGGCGGTTCACCTTCGCGATCCCGGAGGGACACGGGCGCTACCTCGTCGATAAGGGCTCCGTGACGCTCGACGGGACCTCCTTGACGGTCGCGGAGAAGCGAGACCGCGAGTTCGATGTCGCGATCATCCCGACGACCTACCAACTCACGACGCTCTCGGAGAAGTCCGTCGGCGACCCGGTCCACCTGGAGGTCGACGTGATCGCGAAGTACGTCGAGAACATGCTGGAAGGGTATTAGGGAGTTCGTCGTGAGCGGACAGTACCGAGTATAGGGGTGCATTTCAGAGCGAGCCATAGAAACATTAAATATTTTATAAGACGTGATGTATCTGAACTAAATTTTATTATGGGTTCTATAGATAATGGTTGGTATGGCAATCTGTTCGGAATGCGGTGCCACAATTAGCACAGATCAGGACTTTTGCCGTGAATGTGGTGCTGAAATAACTGATGTCGGTGGTGTCACTCCCGACGACGATGGGGATGTGTATCTCCATTTGGAGGGAAAAGACACACCACTGAAAGCGAGTCGGATTCGCTATCATCAGGGCGGTGGTGAGTGGGTAACCGTCACACTGAAAGACGGGGCCGTCCGGATTTACCCGCGAGAGAACGTGGAGTACATTGAAGGTGGTAGTGTTGGTGTGATGGGACAGGGGATCCGTCCAGTTGCATCGAAACACGAAGTCAAAGACGTGAACTCGTTCAGCAAGGCCGCACAGCTGCTTGGTAACCTCGGTAACTAATCTGATAATTCATGTCGTTTTACTGCCCTGAATGCGGGACGGAAGTAACGGACGGTGTAAAGTGTCCGAGCTGCGACCACATGGACGAAGAGTGTACGCAGTGTGGAAGCCACGTCGGCAACAACACGTGGTACTGCGCGAACTGCGATACACCACGGACGCACTGCCCTGATTGTGGCAAGCAACTCGATGATGATGGGTGTCCGCACTGCGGATCAGAGCGCCCGCCGGTGTGTGAATCTTGTAGCACCCGTGTGTCCGAAGATGCTGTTGTCTGTGACTCATGTGGATATAATCCTGGTAAGAAACTCCGATCACGTGCCACCAAGACACGGTACGTCGGCTATGGACTGTTCGTCCTGTTCACGATCTCTGGCTGGGCAAGCCAGATAACGCAGGGATCACTAAACGGAGAGACAGCTACTGTTGTGGGAATGATAAACGCATCTTTTTTGATTGTACTCGTGTTGCCGACCTATCTCCTTGCTCGTCGGTGGGAGAAGAAGTCGAACTCGAAGACAGTTGGGACTGTGCCAACCTGATTCTCCAACGACAACGAAAATCGACGCCACTCATTACCGTTCTGTAAGGGCCATACAACGTTCATAAGCCGTTATTTTCATAGATAGTGACAACTGTGATGTCTCTCTCCAGAAAATCGAGCCGACGATGTACTCCCCGATTGCTGCGCCAATTACCTGTATAGAGCATCTGCGAGCGAAGCGAGCGGTTCACCGCCCGCGAGGCGAACGCCGGCCGGCGACTTTTTTCATCGGGCTTTTCGAGGGAGAGATCGCCTCGCTCACTTCGCTCGCTTCGCGAACCCGACGAGAAAACGGTGGTTAGGCGTCTTTCGCGCCTCGCACCGTCTCGCGGACCGCGTCGACACCCTCGTCGTGGAGCAGGTCGCCGACGACGATCACGTCGCTGTGTGCGGCCATCTCGTTCGCCGACTCGTAGTCGTGAATACCACCGCCGTAAAACAGGGTGGCGTCGTCGAGCGCGTCGTGGGCGGCGGCGACCTTCTCGGTATCTCCGAACATCCCGGAATACTCTACGTAGACGATCTCTTGGCCGAACATCCGCTCTGCGATCTTCGCGTAGGCGGCGACGTCGTCGGCCGCGAGGTCACAGTTCGCCTCCGTCAACTGCGCGACCGAGGCCTCCGGGTTCAACACGATGTACGCCTCAGTGTGCGTGCGGCTCCAGTCGAGGTCGTCGATGCGGACCCACTCCTTGTGCGCGCCGGTGATCCAGAACGGGCCGCCGGCGTTGAACACCGTCGGGATCAGGTAGCCGTCGAGGGCGGGCGAGTCGATGACGACGCCCGGGTTCGACGGTTCTTGATACAGCGGCACGTCGTACTCGGCCGCGGCGTCGACGACTCGCGTCATCTTCTCCGCGGTGACATCGAGGGTCCCGCCGATCTCGATCGCGTCGGTTCCGGTCCGGCAGACGTCCTCGAAGGTCTCCCCGTCCCGAAGTTCCTTGTCGGGATCGACTTTCAGCACGTGATCCCAGTCGTCCCACGGATTGCTCATCGGACACGAATCCTCCGGGCGGAAGTAAAAAGGTGCGGAACCTTCCTCGCGGCGGGAGCACTCCGGGCTCGTCCGCGATCTGTCCTGCGAGCGTTTATGTACCGAGCCGCGGCCAGCCCCCACGTGACAGAGACAACCCGATCCGACGACCGAGCGACCGGCGGCGAGACGCCCGCGATTGACGAGCGGCTCAGCGCCGTCGAACGGGCGCTCACCGGGTCCGACGCCGCGGTGTCGGACGTGACCGACGGCGCGGAGGCGGCCGCCGAGCGACGGGCGATCGGTTCGCGTCTGTCCGATCTCGAGGCGCGCGTCGAGGAGCTGGAGGCGGCGACGCAGGCGCTTCGGGGATACGCCGGCGCGGTCCGCGCGGTAAACGCCGAAGTCGAGCGACGAGCGGACCTCGCGCTCGCCCGATCGAGCCGCGGTCAGGAGTCCGACGACGCGCAGGGAGAGCCGGCGGCGAGCTCGGAGCGGAGAGCGGAGGTGCCGACGCCGTCGGCGCTCGACGCCGCCGTGCCTCCCGCTCCCGTCAGCGAGGGGGGCGATGCTCGGCTCGAAGCGCCTCGGCCCCACGGTCGCACGGACGGGGCGGACGCGGCGGACAGGTCCGGTGAGGCCGGCGACGGCGACGAGAGCGACGGGAAGGCGTGGAGCTGCGACGCGCTGGAGCGCCTCCGTGAGACGCTGTAACGACTCGACGCCTTTCCGCGACGCGTCGCGATCGGCGTGGCCGATACGGACGAATCGATCGGGGTGGTCGGGGCGATTGATCCGAGCGGTGGAATCGCCGTGATCCGGATCGTGTTGACGGTCGCCGTCGCCGTAGCGCTCCTCGCCGCGTCGATGCCCGCCTTGGAGACGGCCCGCGCAACCACGACGGCGGAGCGACTCGACTCCGAGGTGGACCGGATCGAGCGGGCGACGGCAAGCGTCGTCTCCGGCTCGGTCGCGGTCACGGATCCGTCGCTCGCCGCCCGCGCGAGCGTGACCGTCCGCGTTCCGAGCGGCGTCACGGCGGCGTCGATCGGCCGGATCGCTCTCGTCGAGGTCGGTGGCCCGAGACCGGGGACCCGCATTGCGCTGCGCTACCGACTCGTCGGCGGACGCGACCGGTACCTTCCCCTCCGTGCCGACGCCGTCGCCGCGAGGATCGAACTCGCCACCGGCGTCGTCGA
>Ga0102936_1001173_pt1 | contig 10367 bp, 3 predicted proteins | sample SalPon2_A_H2O_MG_FD_78502 | JGI IMG/M metagenome (GOLD analysis project Ga0102936, IMG submission 78502) | Salt pond water microbial communities from South San Francisco under conditions of wetland restoration - Salt Pond MetaG R2_A_H2O_MG | ecosystem: Environmental > Aquatic > Non-marine Saline...
CTGTCTGGAGACCGGCGCCGATCCGACGCCGGCGAGCGAACTGTCGACGCTCCGGCTCAGCGTCCCGGTGACCGAAACGAGCAACGACATCTGTGGCGAGCTGTCCGTCGCCGGCGACACCGTCACCGGCTCGCCGACGGATATCCTGACCGCCGTCCAGGGGGCGCTCGACGCACACGATCCGGACGTCCTCGTCTGCTCGACGAGCGAGATCGTCCCAACCCTGTACGAGATGGCGACGGACGCCGGCGTTGACGACTTCTCGTTGAGTCGGTGGCCGGACATCGACTACCAGCAGCTTGCGAGCCGGTCGACGTACTCGAGCTACGGTCGCATCGGTCACTCACCGGCGCGGTACAACGTGCCCGGCCGGGCGATCATCGACGAATCGAACACGTTCTTCTATGGGGAGACGAACCTCGACGGCGTCCTCGACCTCGTGTCGCGCTCGAAGAAGCCCGTCCAGGAGCTCGCGTGGGCGTCGATCGGGAACGTCCTTACGGCGATCCAGATCTGCGAGGCCCACGACCGCGGCGTCCTCGTCCCGTGGAACTCCTGGCGCCACGAGTTCTACAAGCAGATGGAGACGCTCCACGACGCCGACCGCGGTGGCTTCATCTTCGCGCCCGAGGTCGGCCTCCACGAGAACGTCCACGAACTCGACTTTTCGAGTCTGTATCCGAACATCATCTGTACCCGGAACGTCTCACCGGATGTCATCCGGTGTGACTGCCACAGCGACCGCGACGACGTCCCCGGCCTCGGGTACTCGATCTGCGACGACCGGGGCTACCTCGTCGACGTGCTACAGCCGATCATCGACGCTCGCGACGAGATCAAAGCGGCCATTCGTCACGAGGAGGAACGGGACGACCCCGACGAGAACCATCTGGCGGAACTTGAGGGACGGTCGGGAGCGCTGAAGTGGATCCTCGTCGCCTGCTTCGGGTATCAGGGGTTCAGCAACGCGAAGTTCGGCCGCATCGAGTGCCACGAGGCGATCAACGCGCTCGCTCGCGAGATCCTGCTGACGGCGAAACAGCGGCTGGAAGCGGGCGGCTGGCGCGTCGTCCACGGCATCGTCGACTCCATCTGGGTGACTCCAGACCCTGACATCGACGACGAGAACCGCGAGGACCTCAAAGCACTCGCGACGGCAATCACGGAAGAGGTCGAGATCCGGCTCGAACACGAAGCCCACTACGACTGGGTGGCGTTCGTGCCGCAGCGCGAGAGCGACGCCGGCGCGTTGACGAAATATTTCGGGAAAGAAGCTGGTAGTAGGAGGTTCAAGATTAGAGGAATAGAAGCCCGCCAGCGCTCAACCCCACCGTTCATCGAGGCCGTCCAGCGGGACTGTCTCGAAGCGTTCGACGCGACTCGATCCCCGGATGCCGTCCTCGACTGTCTTCAGGACGCAATCAAGCGCCTCCACGCTGGAATGGTGCCGGTCGAGCAGCTCGTCGAACGGAATCGTGTCTCCAAGCCGCTGGAAGGGTACACACAGACCACCCGGAACGTGGCGGCGCTGAAGCGGGCTCGGGACCAGGACCTCGCTATCCACCCGGGACAGGACATCGAGTACGTGGTCGTCGACGACGAGAAGAGCTCGCGAGAGCGGGTCGCGTTAGCCCACGAAGAGATAGAGTCGTACGATGCGTCGTATTATGAGACGCAACTCGTCAGAGCCGTCGAAAGTCTGCTATCGCCGCTTGGCTGGGATCGGTCGAAGATCCGTTTGGAGCTCGGAGAGACCCGGAGGCCAGAACTGACCGCGTTCGCCGATGGCAAAGAGTCTTAACCAACAACCCCGGAGTAGTCCTCGTTCTGTAGGTTAAGCCGTGACGGCATCTATGTGAGTGAGACGTCGGCAAAGGGGCCGATTCACGAGAATATACACCTCTATCGAAGTGTTCACGGTTGATCCCGGAGACAGACACCCCTCTATCGATGTGTTCCGAATCATAAGTCCGGGAGGTCGATTGAATGAAGCCTGAACTCCCGTTACCGGAGTCGTGCCGTCGTCATCCGTGCAAATTCTGTTGTTTTACAAAGGACGAGTATGACGGTCGCGAACACATCGATAGAGGGGTGTGTGAGTGTTCTTTATAGAACAGTAAGTAAGAGTAAGACGGTGGACCCCCCCTCAACCGCCAAATACGGGCTACTCGTGAGTTCGTGGCGTGTTGGGCTATGGATAACTGCGGGATCGGGCTCTGGTCACCCCCACCCCTTCGTTGTAGCGAACACATCGATAGAGGGGTGTGTCTCTTCGAGCGATCTGATCCGACACTTCGTCAGAGGATCCAGATGAACGTCCCGACTACGTGCCGTTTTCCGATGGAAAGCGACGTATAGTGGATCAAAGCTACGATCACACTTCGATAGGGGTGCGAAATTTTTTATGATCCGGTTGTATGTGCCACTGTATGGAACCAGACGGCGCCGACACCCCCGACGCCTCACAACGCCCTCCCGCGGCCGACGACTCAACGGCACCAGTTGACGGGTCTGGCTCCGTCCCGTCGGGAGACCCATCGACATCACAGGGGAGATCACCCAGCTCTAATGCTGATTCCGCCTCGAAATCCGACGACACTGACCCCGATGGGACGTCCCAGTCGATCGAAGAGATGCTCCTCGCGTTCGACGAACAGGAGGGGCTTATCCGGGATCGGTCCCTGCTCGATCCGAACTATGTCGTCGAAGAGGACCGGATCGTTGGTCGCGACGAGCAGCTCCAAGAAGTCACGAAGATGCTCCGGGTCGCCCTCGGCGATAACCGCCCTCCCAATCTCTTTCTCTACGGGCCCTCCGGGACGGGCAAGTCACTCATCACCAAGGCCGTCTGTAACAACATTACCGACATCTGCGAAACTCGGGATCTCAGCTTCGGGACCATCGAGGTCAACTGCCAGGATCTGGATACATTGGGGGTAGCCGTCTACGAGTTAGCCCAGCAAGCTGCCGAGGAGGCCGGCGTTGAAGCCGAAGTGCCGAAACACGGTGTTGCGACGAAGGAAAAATGGGACGAACTCTACCGAATCGTCAATCAGAATTTCGATTCCGTTGTGTTCGTCCTGGATGAACTCGATATGCTAATTGGACGCCGTGACAAACAGGACCCGGCGTTTTCGCGACTGCTGTATCAACTGTCTCGGGCCGGCGCCAATGATGAACTCACCGCATACATTTCGGTGGTCGCCATTTCCAATGACACGAAGATGATGGAGTCAGTCGGGAGCCGTGCGCTGAGTTCATTCACCCCTGAAGACGTCCACTTCGACGATTACGATGCGAACCAACTTCAGTCGATTCTCCGACGACGACAGGATGCGTTCTACGAGGATGTCGTTGACGACGATGTGATCCCGTTGGCGGCAGCGTTCGCCGCCCAAACCCACGGTGATGCGCGGAAGGCGATCGACCTGATGCGGGTTGCTGGGGAGCTCGCTGAACGTGAGGGTGACGCCAACGTGAGCGAGAAACACGTCCGGGAAGCTCAAGAGAAAGTCGAAAAGAACCGGGTCCTCGAAGTCGTCCGGGGAATCAGCACTCAAAAGAAGCTGTGTCTCTACGCGACCGCGGCGGTCGCCGCCGAGATGGACGACGGCACGGCCCGGAGCACCACCGGCTACCGCGTCTATCAGTTTCTCACCGACGCCATCGACGCCGAACAGTATCATCAGGAAACGTACGTCAACAAAATGAAGGAGCTTACGACATACTCCTTGGTTGACTTCGAACGCCGGAGTCACGGTCCCAGTTCAGGAATGTTCCTCGAATTCCAGTTCGGCGAGCGACCGGAGACGATTTTGGAGACTCTTCGCGAGGACTCCCGGCTGGAGCGGGTCAGTCCAGAGGAAGTCAAATCGGTCGTGGCAGCACAGATCCGGAACCAGACGTAGTTCGGACTCTCCTCCTCTATCGAAGTGTAGGTACTGATTTCAGCCATTCAGCGGGCCGAAAACCACTCTCTCGTACTCGATATGCTTCCCTCATAGCGAGGTAATGACTGACCCCTCTATCGATGTGTTATTACAGACGTTGCTGTTCCACACCCCTCTATCGAAGTGTACTCTCTCGGCTAAGTACCCCCTTCGGTCCCAAGCGTGGTTCAATCCTTTTTCCCCCTGATCAACTCATACCGTACACGGTTTTCACCCGGAGGGTGTAATCGAAGGAGATTCGCCGGGAGCTTACCGAGGAGCGCATCCCGGATGTGACCGTATCTATAGGCGTGGATGTATCTTAACCAACGACCGGGCGACGCGCTGTAGAGTGTTGGTTAAAGTATCGAGTGGTCACGAACACACCACGTTTCCACTGAAAGTGTCAGAAATCCTATTAGAAAACCAAGCCGCTTAATTAACGAACAGACCAGGTATGGATTCGCAGGACACACCGTGTTTCCGGTGAACCGAGAACTACCCTACACTGGAAAGGAGCGTAGGAGGCGACACACCTCGTTTCCGATGAACTACAATCGGTCAGTCCGACAGCGCTGCCGGCTCGACGTCGCCCTCCAAGACGTTCCGAATCACCTCGGGGTCTTCAAGCAGTTTGTGTTTTGTGTAGGCTCCTTCCGCACTCCCGCCACTGTACCGTGTCTGTTCGATAACGTCGAGAAACGCGTGTTCTTTGAGCAGGTCGCGGACCCGACGTAGCGACAGTGTATCGGTCGCTTCCTGCCGGCAGATCTGCTCGTAGATGTCGTAGATCCGCGTCGTCCGGAACCCATCGTCGGCGGCGTCGGAGTCGTTCAACGACAGGAGTGTCAGTGCTTGGAGCACGTACCGGGAATGTGGCGTCGACCCGCGGATGAGTTCACGGAACCGATCCGTTTCGGCACGTTCCCGAGCCTGAATCACGTACTCCTCACGAACCAGACTGTCACCTTTCGACTGGGCGATTTCACCGGCATACCGGAGGATGTCGATTGCCTTGCGCGCATCACCGTGTTCGCGAGCGGCCAGGGCTGCGGCCTTCGGGATAACGGATTCGGCGAGAACACCGTCACGGAAGGCATCACTGCGCGCCTGCATAATCGCGTTCATTTGTTCGGCATCGTACGGCGGGAAGACGAACTCGCGTTCACACAGCGACGATTTGACGCGCTCGTCCATCCGCTCTTTGTATTTGATTTTGTTACTGATGCCGATGACCCCGATCTTACAGGACGTGATCTTCCCGGCTTCCCCAGCACGGGAGAGCTGCATCAGGATGGAGTCGTCCTCAAGTTTGTCGATCTCATCGAGAATGATCAACGCAACATCGTACTCACTATCGAGAATGGTCCATAGACGCTTGTAGTAGGTTGCAGTGCTGATGCCTTTGTCGGGGATATTGACCCCTGTGACGGGTTGGTCGTTAAGCGAGGCTGCGATCGTCTGGGCAGTTTGGGTTTCAGTCGTATCCTGCGCGCAGTCGACGTACGCCGTCCCGACAGTGACGCCCTCCTCGTCGGCAGTATCGACGAGACGCGAAGTGACGTATTTCGCACACAATGATTTGCCAGTCCCCGTCTTGCCATAGATGAGGACGTTGCTGGGGCTTTGGCCGAAGATCGCGGGATTCGCAGCGTTCGCGAGTTGTGAGATTTCATCGTCACGACCGACGATCCGACCTTCCTCAGGGAGGTGGCTAATCTCGAGGAGTTCCTTGTCGATGAAGATCGGGTCCTCCCGGGTGAAGAGGTCGTCGGCGTCGGACATCGGTATGCACCTCGTTTCCGGTGAAACTACTTCAACTTATGGCTGCGACACACACACCACGTTTCCGGTGAAAGAGCCTCCGAAAGCGGTCAGGGTGCGGCAGGACGCACCAATTTCTCTCACTGGAAACACGGTCCCTCACAAGGAGACCGCGATGAGGCCACAGTAGAGTGCTTAATTGACGTAAGTAACAGCTAAACGCGATCGGTATTGTGTCGTCCAGACTCGCCTGAAATCAGCACTCTCGTGTGTACACGTTCGGGAGCAGTAGTAACTGCTCCCTCAAAACCGTAGTAAAATGGAGTCAATGGTCTGTACCAGCACCACCCACTTAAGTCTATGTCAGACAAGTATCTAGTAACTGGAACGACCCCCCATCAACAACCGTGTTGGGTCAGCCACTTCCCGGTTTCACCGGAAACGTGGTGTGTGTGTCGACAAAGTCTCACGTGTTGAACACCCCATCCCCGTGTCCTCTGCGAGGAGGCGAATCTGGGTTACCGGAGCTTCCGGCAGGGAATGTGGTGACATCCGCGAGTCAGAGTTGGACCTACGTCTTCCCATCTACCACACCACGTTTCCGGTGAAGATGATATTTTGCTGGGACGATTGGAGTAGTTCACCGGAAACGCGGTGTCTGTCTATGGACCATATCGAACTGACGCGCCAGACCTCTTCTCGTTGCCGCCGGACCCCTTCTCGTTGCCTCTATCGTATCTCCATATCGCGAGAAGCAGTATGTGTCTCTTATCGCGAGAAGCAGTATGTGTCTCTGGGTGTCTACAGCGTATGCTCCACTACCGCTCCACGGTACGGTTTTATTCTTGTTAGACCGCTGTTGTGTGTATGGACGAACTGACGGCGAATATCTCGTTTGACAGGTTCGCGGATATGCCGGAGTTCTACGGATCCGGTGCTGCGGAATACCGCCTGGCGATGGTGAAAGAGCGGGCTGACTTTCTCGATCTGTTCGCGGGCGCTCGTCACGTGGACGCCGTGACGTACGCGGAGACGCCCGACCTGATGGTGAAGATGCTAACCGAGTACGACATCGGCTCACTTGACGTCCTCATCGGGAACGCCGAAGACTACGCCGACCAGGTCAACGAAGTCTCGACAGCGAGGGCGCTCGTCCGGCTGCGACAGGACGACCGACTCACGATCCGATTGAAGAACCGGAAGACAGTCCACTCGAAGATTTACCGGATCGTGATGCCGGACCACACGGTGAAGCTCGTCCAAGGATCGGCCAACCTCTCGCGGAACTCCTGGGAGTATCACACGAACCAGATCTCCGTCATCACGACCGATGTCGGGACCGAACTGGACGAAGAGTTCGAGCGGTTCATCGACGAGTACCGCGAGGGGTACAGCGACCACACGCTCCTTGAAGGGCTTGTCGAGGCACTGGAGGATGCCGATTCACCGGAAGAACGGGAGAACCGCATCGAGTATTGGGTTGGTGCCGGCGATCTCGACGTGAGCGATACTGCTGCCCTGAATCAGGACGCGGTCGAGGACCTGAGAGACGTCGCCGATCAGGTCACTGCCGTCGTCGACGACCCAGAGGAGGCCGACGAGACGGTTGCGTTCGTCGAAGAACCCGAGAACGCCGACCGCAACGTCGTCGAGCCGAACGAGCCAACGGACGAAGACGATTCGACCGACGCTGCGGACCACGACGAGTCACCGGACATTGGGCTCGTTGAATCGGATCACGAAACGGGATTGACGGACGGGCTTGACCGTCCGCGGGTTCGCGCGCCCGACGAGAAGATACGGATGGGAACCAGCAAGGTGGACAAAGACACTGCCGACGAGTTCGGGGCCGGGCTCCGTGACTGCGGCGCAACCGTCGAAGATCACAGTATTACCGCGCCGCTGAGCGCGTACAACAACCAAGTGAAAGAATCGACAGCCATCCCAACGATGTCTGTCCTTCCGGAAGCCGAGCAGATCGTGATCGGCGAGGACGACGAGATGATTCTTGTCGCCACCGACGAGCCGACCCCCGAAGTCTTGGATCACTGCCTCGAAACCATCGAGGACTACATTGAGACCGTCCAGAATCACGGCCACACGCAATCCGAGACCGCAGTGATGGCGCAGATGTACGAGGCGTTCCTCTACGGGTTCTGGGCCCCGTTCGCCAACCAGTACGCCGAGGCATTGTCGTCACCATCACGGACGCTGGACAACGTCCTGCAGCACCTCTACATCGAAGGAAAGAGCGACGCAGGAAAGGACAAGCTCACCGAGTACATCCTGCGGCTCGTCTCCGACAACACGGTCATCTCCGGTGTGGACGCAGACGATGTCGGCGTCAAAGAGGTCCGCGGCGTCCGCGAGTGGGACACGTGCTTCCCGTACGCCATCATCGACGCCGAAAAAGAGAAGATCCAGCGGTGGAGCCCGATCCGCAACTACTGGGGCGACTGGACACCCACCAGTGTCGATCAGTCGAAGCGTGCTGTTCGCGGACAGCGGCTGATCCATCGATCCCGACAGGTCGACCGCGACAAAGGTATCGCCGAATCCGCCAGGCACCGTCTCGACCGCGACGTCAATTGCGTCTTCGAGCCACCGCTCGACCGCCGGTGCCTGGACATCCGCATTCTGGAGCGCGGTGTACGCCTGGTAGTACCGGAACGGGTACAGCGGCGTATGTCGGACTGCCTCCAGGTCGAGGTGATTCACGACGGTGTCCTCCGGCACACCGGCTTCAAGCATGTTCCGGAGGTTCCGGATCGACGCGAAGATGGGCAGCGTGTACTCGTCGCCCTCGATGAGCAGTTCCCAGGCGGCTTGGGTGTTGCCGCGGTCGGAGATAACCGTCTCCCAGGTGTTGGGCGCCGGCAACGGGTCGACGTCGGGATAGTCGTCGAGATCGCCGCGTATGAATCGCTCGAACAGCACCTCTTGGTCGGTGTCGACGGGTGTGGGGTGGACGCGGTTGAACACGTCGTGCAGCGTCACCTCACGCCGCGAAAGCTCGTACTTGCCCAGCGTGTAGGCGTCGGCCATCTCCACCAGCGCGTCCTCGATCCCCCGTCGAAGCGGCCACGGGGCAGTCCCGCCGACCAACTGATCGTGGATTGCAAGTGCGGTCGCCGTTTCGTCCATTCGCTGGATGATCGACGGTGCCCACTCGCGGATGAGGGAATCGGGAGAGTCGTCCTTGAATCGGTCGTCGTTGGCTGCCAGTACGAGCAGCACCTGTGGAATGTCTCGCAGGTAGAGTTCCTGGCGCGCGTACGCGGCGAGTTTGAGGACGAACTCCGGATCCTCGTCTGCCGCGGCGTCGAATCGCTGGACGACAGCGGCGAGTTGCTCGTCATCGGTTTCGTAGAACGAGTCCTCCAGCAGCTGGTTGATCGTGCGCTTGTACAGTGCGAGTCGAGGGTCGGAAGGCTCGAACGCTTCTCCACCCTCGTAGTTGGTGGTTCGCGTCGCCTCTGCGACCGTTTGCTTTGGCTTGTTGAACTCCATGCTATCACTCGGAGCCGCAACAGGCGACTCCAATACCGGTGCTGCTCACACGGAGTGCAAGCAGCGAACGTCTCCGGCACGATTCGAACGTGCGACACTCGGCTTCGAAGGCCGGTGCTCTGTCCTGCCTGAGCTACGGAGACAAAGTCGTGGCCGGGAAACCGCTGGAGCCGGAACAGCGTGCTACCTGGTTACACTACGGTGGAACAGTGGGATTCCACCGCCGGGATTTGAACCCGGACTTCCGGCTCCTGAGGCGAAGGATGACTCCAACTCGATGGCCACGAGATGAGTGATGGCGACCGGAAAACTGTCGGGGCGGGACCGGTGTCGAGAGTACCCTCGTACTCTCTTTGTCCGGGATGTTATCGATGGACGGTGCCACCGACAGGATTTGAACCTGCGAGTTCCTGGCGAAGCAACGCCCCGACTCGACGGTCGCCACGTGCGGTCGGGGAACTGACGGTGCGACGGGCTATGACTCCCGTTGGTGTGCTTTGCGGGCGAAGGAACGCACCACCTCGACGACCACACGTTGGGGGAAGCCGACCGTGACAGCGCCACGGCTCCCGTGGCTGCCCGCTATGTCAGACACGGAAAAACGCTGTCAGAGCCAGCCCCCCGAGTGCTCCCGAGGGGAATCGAACCCCTGGCCTCCACCTTGAAAGGGTGGCGTCCCTCGCCAACGGAGACTCCGGGAGCGCTGTAGAGACGAAATCAAGCGGTGAGGTGCGGCGGACACGCACGGATTATCGCAGGCGTTCGAAGCCCTCGAGTTGCCCGTGCGTGAACGTCACTTGATACGTGACGACTGTATCAAGATTCTCGAAGGAGTGTGTGAGCTCGAAGCGGCCGTGGTAGTCGTCTCGTTCGATCCACCCGTCGTGGACTCGGTTCCGACAGCCGGCTATGTAGCGAAAATCGTCCTCGTCGACGTCGTCACGGCTCGCGTATGGCCGGTCTTCCGGCGGGACCGCTTCGGTGTGCCATTCCTCTTCGAGGAGCCGACCATCCGCCGTAATCCGAAATGTCGTCATGCTTGGTCGATCGATGCCTTTCGTCTGCCAGTCGACGTCCTCGGCAGGAGTAATCCCTTCGGGGTACTCCGGTAGGTGGACGTCGTCGTAGAGTTCGACTGTATCGAATAGTCCCATTGTTGTCCTC
>Ga0102936_1001174_pt1 | contig 10366 bp, 11 predicted proteins | sample SalPon2_A_H2O_MG_FD_78502 | JGI IMG/M metagenome (GOLD analysis project Ga0102936, IMG submission 78502) | Salt pond water microbial communities from South San Francisco under conditions of wetland restoration - Salt Pond MetaG R2_A_H2O_MG | ecosystem: Environmental > Aquatic > Non-marine Saline...
CACGCCCACGCGGCCATGTTCGGCGCCTTCGGCTTCCTCGCGCTCGGCATGGTCACCTACATGCTCCGCATCGCGGTCGATCCGGGGCAGTGGAACCCCCGGCGCCTGAAGTGGTCGTTCTGGCTCTGGAACGCCGGGCTCGCGGTGATGGTCTTCGGCTCCGTCCTCCCCGTGGGCTTCCTGCAACTCGAAACCGCGTTCACCGTCAGCTACGACGCCGCGCGGAGCCTCGCCTTCTACAACCGCGACCTGATCCAGCTACTGTTCTGGGCCCGACTCCCCGGTGACACCATGCTCATCGCGGGGACGATGATCTTCGCCTACGACATGGTGAAACAGCGGTCCGCGCTCCGTGACACCTCGGTCCCCTCGGGTATCCCCGGCTCGAGCAGTATCTCGCGTCGCGTCCTGCCGGAGGACGACTGACCGGCAGCCGACGCCCTCCGCTACGACGAGGCGCTCTCGTCGACCGACTCGTCGAGCGTCGACTGTCGATCCGACGGGCGGTCGCCCGAGCGGCGACGGTACGCATCTCGAAGGCCGAGAGTGAGCGCTCCGAGCCCCAACAGAAGCGCCCCGAGTTCCAGCAGGCCGCCGAGAATCGGCACCGCGCCGAGGAGAGCAAAGCCCACGAGGCCGACGACGAGCGCCAGCCAGCGACCCTCCCTGTCGACGGCGGCGAGGGCGCGAACGCCGACGGCGTACTGTCCGTAGACGAGGCCGGCCCAGACGGCGCCCGCGAAGGCCACGGCACCGACGACGGCGAGCGGAATTCCCACGAGCGTTATCACGAGAAGCACGAGGACCACCGGCACGCCGACGAGCGCCAGTAGCCCGACGCCGCCGGTCCGCGCGGGTGCCGACCCGACCCGCGACGCCACGCCCGCGGAGAAGTTCGGGAACGCGAACAGCAGGATGGCCCCGAACAGCAGGTTGGCCAGCAACCCGTAGACGGTATCGAGGGCGTTTCCGACGACGGCCACACCGCCAGGCTGACCCCCAGTCTCCCTGACGACCCGTCCCTCGACGGTCGCCCCCGGATCGCGGGTCAGCGTCTCGGCGTCGTACCGGAAGTCGCCGCCGACCCGCGCGTTCGGCCCGAGAACGACCGTCTCCGCGCCCACGGTCACGTCGCCGCCGACCCGGCCGTCGAAGGACGCGTAGCCGGCACCCGCCTCGACGCTCCCCCCGATCCGCGCAGTCTCGGTCACGTCGAGCGTTCCGGCGCCGGTACTCACGTCGCCGTCGACCTGTCCGTCGATCCTGACGGCCCCCGCCGCGACTTCGACGTCACCGCCGACGCGTCCCGTCTCCGTGACGTGGACGGTCCCGGCCGCGGCGGATACGTCGCCCCGCACGGTCCCGCGGATCACGACGGAGCCCGCCACCGCCTCCACGCTCTCGACCGTCTCGTCGGCGCCGACGACGACCGTCCCACTGGCGCCGCGGACCGACTGTGCCGCGGCGACGCCCGTCGCCAGCGAGCACAGCAGGACGCCCACGAGGACGAGCGTGAGGAGGCGACGCCGGATGGCTGCATCGGGAACCATACCGCCACTACTGTCACCTGTCTAATAAATTTGTGCGGTGGTCACAGCCGGCTCGGAAACGAACCGTTCAGGTAGGGGCACCCCCGACCACGGGGCGTGTTCGGATCGACGCTCGACGCCGTGCGCGGATTTCGTCGTCCCGTCTACGCCGTCGCCGGGGGACGCCTCATCAACGTCTTCGGCGCCGGCCTCGTCTACCCCTTCGCGACCATTCACTTCCACCTCGAAGTCGGCCTCGCGCTCTCCATCGTCGGCGTCGGCCTCCTCGCCAACAACGTCGCGACGGCGACGGGGACGGCCGTCGGCGGCTACCTCGCCGACCGCCACGGTCGCCGGCCGGTGATGGTCGGCAGCATGGCGCTGTCCGCCCTGACCCTCGCCGCCTACGCCCTCGTCACCACGGGCGTCGGCTTCGTCGCCGTCGCCACCGCCGCCGGCCTGACGACGGGGCTGTACGCCCCCGCGAGTCAGGCGATGATCGCCGACCTGACCGACCCCGGGGAGCGCGAACGCGGCTACGGCCTCCTGAAAGTCGCCAGCAACGTCGGCTTCGGCTCCGGCTTCGTCGTCGGCGGCGTCCTCTACGAGTTCGCCTCCACTGCTGTCTTCGTCGCCGACGGCCTCACCTCCGCCGTCGTCGCCGTCGTCCTCCTCGTCGCCCTCCCCCGCGTCCACGACGGTCGGGCGGCTGCGACCCTCTCCGAGAGCGTCGGCGACTGGGGCCGGGCCATCTCCCAGCGCCGACTCGTCTTTCTCGCCCTCCTCAACGTCGGCTTCGCGGTCATGTACGCCCAGATGCAGGCGACGGTGCCCGTCGTCGCCAGCGAGACGCTCGGCCTCGACTCCGCGGAAATCGGCACGCTGTACGTCCTCAATCCACTCGTTCTCGTCGTCTTCCAGATGCCCGTCCTGAGCGCCATCGGCGACTGGCGCCGCACCCGCGGCCTCGTCGCTTCGACGGCCTTCTGGGGCGTCAGCTTCCTCGCCGTCGTGCTGATCGATTTCGTGCCGACCCGCCTCGGCGTGGGCCTGGTCGGCGCCTTTCTCGTCCTCCGCACCGTCGGCGAGGTGCTTCACTCGCCGCTCGTCACGTCGCTCGCCAGCGACCTGGGCCACGCCGACGAACGCGGCTCGCGGCTCTCCCTGATCGAAATCGCCAAGCGACTCGGGATGGGGGTCGGTGCCGCCCTCGGCGGCGCCTTCTTCGACTACGGCGTCGCGGCCCTGCTCTGGCCGGCGCTGATCGTCGGGTGTGCCGGTCTCGCACTCGGCCTCCTCGCCCTCGAGCGGCGGGTGTCGCCGGCCGAGAACGGCGTTTAAGACAGCCGGTCGCGCACCGCTTCCCGATCGACCGTCCCCGAGTCCGTCCGCGGAATCGCGTCCGCGAACCGGAGCGTCCGCGGCACCTTGTACCCCGCCAGTCGCGCCCGGCAGTGGTCGTCGAGCGCCGCCACCGAGGGGTCGGCGCCCTCGCGCGGGACGACCAGCGCGGCCACGCGCTCGCCCCACTCCTCGTCGGGGACATCGACGACTGCGGCATCGGCCACGTCCGGGTGGTCGCGGAGCGCGTCGGCCACCTCGGCGGGCGCGACGTTCTCGCCGCCGGTGACGATCAGGTCGTCCGTTCGGCCGACGATCCAGAACCGACCGCCGTCGTCACGATAGCCCACGTCGCCGGTGCGGAGGCCGTCCTCGTCGAACGCCGCGGCCGTCGCGTCCGTGTCGAGATAGCCCGGCGACACCGTCGGCCCCGAGACGACGAGTTCGCCCGTCTCGCCCGGCGGGCGTTCGTCGCCGTCCGCGTCGCGAACGGTGAGATCGGTCCAGTAGAGCGGCCGGCCGACCGTCCCCGGCTGTGCGACGGCTTCCTCGGGCGTCGCCGTCGCTATCTGGGAGGCCGTCTCCGTCATTCCGTAGGTGGGGAAGACGGGGATCGATCGCTCGATACACCGGTCGAGCAGGGCCCCGGTCGCGGGCGCGCCGCCCAGAAGCACCGCCCGGAGCGACGGCCCGAGGTCGTCGGTCGTCGCGTCGAGGAGACGCGAGAGCGTCGTCGGCACCAGGGAGGTGGCCGTCACGTCGTAGCGCTCGAAGTCCGCGGCGACCGCATCGGCGTCGAACGACCTCCTGAGGACGACCGTCATGCCGTACAAGGGAGTCCGGAGGACGGGCGTGAGGCCGCCGACGTGATGGAAGGGGAGGGCGACGTGCCACGTCTCCGACCGGTCGAAACCGAGTCGGAAGACGGAGGCGACGGCGCTCGCGAGGACGTTCCGAAGCGTGAGGCGGACGCCCTTCGGCGCACCCGTGGTCCCCGAAGTGAACGGGATCAGGAGCGTCGAATCGAGCGCCCAGTCGTGCGGGACGACGGCGTCGGGCGTGCGGGCGTCGAGGGGGGTCACCGCCGGATCGACGGCGTTCGCCTCGGTATCGACGGAGACGACCGGAACGGGCGCATCGTCGCCGGCCGCCGCGTTCGCCGCCGCCGTCGCGTTCGCGGCCGTCGTCGCGTCACAGACGAGCGTCGTCACCGCCGCTCGATCCAGCCGGTCGGCGAGTTCGTCGGGCGTGAGCCTCGATCCGAGGGGGACGAGGACGGCGCCGAGTCGGACGGCGGCGTGGATCACCTGGACGGCGGCCGGGCGCGTCGGGAGGCAGACCCCGAGACGGTCGCCGGGGCGGACGCCGAGGGCGGCGAGACGGCCGGCGACCCGTTCGACGGCCGAATCGAGGTCGGCGACCGACCACCGTTCGTCCCGGTCGGCGTCGATCAGCGCCGTCGCGTCCGGCGCCACGGCGGCGCGGTCGGTGAGCGGGTCGTTCATCGCTCGACGAACTCGACGAGGACGCCGCCGGTCGAGCCGGGGTGGAGGAAGGCCACGTCGTGTCCCCACGCACCCGGACGAGGCCGGTCGTCCACGAGTTCGACGCCGTGGTCCCGCGCCGTGTCGAGCGCGGCCGCCACGTCCGGCGTCGCGAGCGCGACGTGGTGGATGCCCGGCCCCTCGCGGTCGAGATACCGCGGGATCGCCCCCTCGTCGTCGAGCGGTTCGAGGAGTTCGACGTAGCCGTTACCCAGATCGAGGAACGTCACGTCGAGGCCGTCGAACGTCTCGCGGTGTGCGACCGGCGCGTCGAAGAGCGCGCCGAACAGGTCGGCTATGGCGGCGGCGTCACGCGTGGCGACGCCGACGTGATCGAAGCGCATACCCGATCCCGGAGGCCCGCGAACAAATAGCGTCGGGTGTGTCACTGCGGACACGTGTGGGGGCACACGCCATCGGCCGGAGCGGGGTCACGGAGTCGTCACTCCGAGGTGGCGACCCATTCGGCGACGCACAGGCGGCAGTGTTACGACTCGTCGGCCGCGTCCGTTTCCTCGTCCTCGTCGCTCGCGAACGGCGACTCCTCGACGGGGACGTACTCGACTTTCCGCGCGCGGTCGGCGATTTCCTCCAGATAGTCGAGCGCGATGAAGTTGATACCCCGCTCGTTGTAGTTCTGGAACCGACCGTCGACGAATCCGAGATACTCGGTCTCCCCGTCGAGCGGCTCGATTTCGAGCACCCAGTCGGGGCCGTGCTTGTTCAGCCAGTTCGCCAGCGTGTTGTCCGTGATGGAGTCCCGATCGAGCTCGTCGCCGGACGGTTCCGTCTGACTCATGAAACCGAGAAAGCACGGGGGTAACTAAACGTTGTTCCCCCGATCGACGACTGTCGATCCCGAAGTGGCTGTGGGGTGATACGGAACCGGCTCCCGGCCGTTGCCGCCACCGTGGTCGGCGACGGCCGGCGGCGAGTCACGACTGTCAGGCCGGATCGAACAGCGTCTCGCCCTCGACCATGTGTTCCTCGACGGCGTCGGGGTCGAGCGTCAGACCGAGGCCGGGCTCTTCGGGAATGGCCATGCGCCCGTCCTCGATGAGGTCGTCCTCCTCGACGAGGTCCTCCCACCAGCCAAGCTGGTAGCTGTGGAACTCGACGGCGAGGCTGTTTGGGATGGCGGCCGCGACCTGTGCGCTCGCCATCGTCCCGATGGGCGAGGCGACGTTGTGCATCGCGATGGGGATGTAGTAGAGGTCGGCGTGGGTGGCGATCTTTCGCGTCTCGCGCATCCCGCCGACCTTCGGCAGGTCGGGCGCGAGGATGTCGACCGCCTGCTTCTCGATGAGGCGGCGCTGGCCGTGAGTGCGGTAGACGTTCTCGCCGACGGTGACCGGCGTCGTCGACGACTGGGTGACCTCGCGCTGTACGTCGTGGTTCTCCGGGGGCACGGGGTCCTCGAGCCACCACACGTCGTACTCCTCGACCGCCGCGAGCAACTGTTTCGCGCTTCCGGCGGTGTACGACCAGTGGCAGTCGAAGGCCACGTCGGCGCGGTCGCCGACCGTCTCGCACACCTCGCGGACGATGTCGACCTTGTGCTGGATCTCCGGGCCGCGCATATGGCGGTTCGCGCGATCGACCTCGTGGCCGGAGGGCACGTCGAGGTCGAATTTCAGCGCGTCGTAGCCCAACTCGGAGACGACGCGTTTGGCCTCCTCGGCGTTCGATTCGGGCTCGGACTCGTCGCCGGCGTGGCAGTCACAGTACACCCGCACCGCGTCGCGGTACTTCCCGCCGAGGAGCTGGTAGGCGGGCACGTCGAGGAGCTTGCCGGCGGCGTCGTGCAGGGCGATTTCGATCCCCGAGATGGCCGACACCACCTTCCCCGAGATGGAGCCTTCGCCCGACATCTTCTGGATCAGGTGTTCGTACAGGCGGTCGATGTCGAGGGGGTTCTCGCCGAGCAGGAAGGGGGCCATCCGGTCGACGATGTCGGCATCGCCGCCGCCCCAGTACGCCTCGCCGGTGCCGACGACGCCGGCGTCGGTGTAGACGCGGACGAGGAGCCACGGGTAGTTGCCGTCGACCATCGTGGTCTGGACGTCGGTGATCGCCACGTCGCGCGGGCCGCGGTCGGCCGAGAGCCCCATCGTCTCCGCCGAGAGGTCCCGCATCGTGTACTCCGCGTTGGGGTCGTGGAGCGTGCGGTAGTTGGGCATACGCCTTCCGCAAGCGCCACGGTAATCAGCGTATCCCTCGCCGGACGGAGTTCACGAGACGGCTATAGCTTCAAGAGCCGGCCGGTCGTGGGTGGGAACGATGTACGAGACGATCCTCGTGCCGGTAGATGGGAGCGCGGGCGCCGAGGCCGCGGCGGCCCACGCCGTCGACCTCGCGACGATTCACGGTGCGACCGTCCACGCGCTCTACGTGGTCGACGTCCGCATGAGCCCGATCAGCGCCGACATGGACCACGACGAGGTGGTGGCGCTGGTCGACGAGTCGGGTGAACGACCGACCGCGGCGGTGATCGACCGGGCGGAGCGCGCGGGCGTCCCGTCGGTCGAGGCGATTCGTCTCGGCATTCCCCACCGAGTCATCGAGGCGTACGCCGAGGACGAGGGGGTCGACCTCGTGGTGATGGGCACCCACGGGCGGACGGGCATCGAACACGCCCTCGTCGGGAGCGTCACCGAGCGGGTCGTCCGAACCCTCGACGTGCCGGTCCTGACCGTCCATCCCGGTTCGAGACGGGAATGAGACGGGTTCCGTGTCCCGGGGTTCGCCGCACCCGTCCGGTACGGACGCCGAGATGTCAGCGCGTCGGGGACGACGCGAGGTTATTTGGCCCGTGGTACCGTGTGTAATTCGTACGGAGACCACCCGTGACGCGCACGCTCGAAATCAGCGACGAACTCAAGGACCGACTCGACAAGCATCTCGAGGAAGACGAGACACCCGAGGAGTTCATCGAGGAACTGGTCTCGATGTACGAGACGGAGGGCACGTTCCTCCAGGAGGGCTACTCGGAGTAACGACGCAGCCCGATTGGTACCGGCCGTCGTCGTCGGTACCGACGTGTCGCAGTTCGTATTACGTCTCGCGCGTGTCGTCCCAGCCACCGGCGTCGACGAGTTCGAAGAGCTTGCCCCAGTTCTCGTCGTCCTCGCTCTCGGGGAGCTGGTCGCGAAGCTGCTGGAAATCCGATCCCGGCACCTGCGTGTGGACGAGGTCGACGATCACCTGGGCGTGATACGCCGCGTCGGACGAGTCGACGTTCTCTATCTCGGCCACGTGCTCGACGAACTCCCGCCAGTCGAACCGCTGACCGTGCTCCCGAACGGCGCCGGTCAGATACCACCGGATCTCCATCGGTAGCGACGCGGCGAGGTCCTCGGCGGCGCCGGCGGGGATTCGCCCCCCGAGCGTCGACAGCGTCGCGCGGATCGACCGAACCGTCTCGCCGGTGCCGGGGAGTTCGAGGCGATGCTGGACCGTCCCGGTGAACTCGTCGAAGTCCATGCCGCAGACATGTTATTAGCCTATCATCAATGCCGACGGCCATTCCTACGGCGTGAGAACGCGCGTCACGATTCCTCGACGCCGTCGAGCGTGAGCACCGGTCGGTCACAGAGCCGGACGACCCGTTCGGCGACGCTCCCGAGGAGGTAGCGGTCGACCCCGGTCCGCCCGTGGGTGCCCATCACCACGAGGTCAACGTCTTCCGCGTCGGCGTAGTCGACGATGGCGCGGTAGGGGGCCCCGGTCAACACCGACGCTCGAATCGTCGATACGTCGGCGTGCTCCGCCCGGTCGACGACCGAATCCAGCGCCTCCCGGCCCGCCTGTTGGAGTTCGTCGAGAACGGCACCCGACCCGTCGGCGGGGACGGCCCCGGCGTCGACGACGTGAACGACGTGAAGCGCCGCGCCGGCCGCCAGGGCGAAATCGACGGCGTGGCCCGCCGCGGCCTCGGCACAGTCGCTGCCGTCCGTCGGTACGAGCACTGCGTCTAGATCAGGGTCGACGACCGTCCCCTCGTGGACCGTGAGGACCGGCACCGGCGACTCGCGGAGCGTCCGTTCCGCGACGCTCCCGAGGACGAACCGATCGAGGCCGGTCCGCCCGTGGGTCCCCATGACGATGCAGTCGGCGTCGTGCTCGTCGGCGTACGCGAGGATATGCTCGTAGACTGGGGTGTCGGCGTCGACGACGGCCGTAGTGGTTCCGACGCCGTCGGCCGCCGCCCGGTCGGCAACCGCCGTCGTCACCCGTTCGCCCCCGTCGTCGTCGTCGGATTCGCGGACGTACAGCGCGTGGACCGTGGCGTCGAACCGCCTCGCGAGAGTCACCGCCGCGTCGGCCGCCGCGGCCGCCACGTCGCTTCCGTCGGTCGGGACGAGGATAGTGTCGTACATGATCGTTCGGTCCGAAATCGGACGGGAGTGTCAATAAACCGTCGCGTCGTCCCCACGAAGCGAGAGCGGCGACTCGCGACCCACCGGACGCCGTCAAGTATCACGGCGCAGTCTGCCGATTCGTGTCGACACCACAACCTATAAGAGACGACGATGAGATAATATAATTAAAGACCATGAAAGATGAACACTGCCCGCTGTGCGCCCGGGCCCTCGACTGCCGCACGGAGCTTCGAATCCACCTGATGGTCGAACACCGCAAGAGTACGGTCATCGACGAGTACGTCGACCGACTCGACCGGACGGTCGTCGTCTCGCCCTAGCGACCCGGCTGATACTCGCCGAACTCGTCGCGGAGGACGTTCGATATCTCGCCGACCGTCGCGTACGTCTTGACGGCGTCGACGATGGGGGGAAGGAGGTTGTCGTCGCCGCGGGCCGTCTCGCGGAGGGTCGCGAGTGCGGCCTCGACGGCTTCGTCGTCACGCTCCTCGCGAACCGACTCGAGGCGGTCGATCTGCCGGCGTTCGTCCTCCTCGGTCACCTCCTCTAGGTCTACCTCGGGGTCCTCCTCGACACGGAACTCGTTGACTCCGACGATGATCCGTTCGCCCGCCTCGATCTCCTGTTGGCGGTCGAACGCCACGTCCTGGATCTGCCCCTGCACCCACTGGGATTTCACCGCGTCGAGCATCCCGCCGCGCTGGTCGATTTCGTCCAGCAGGTCGAACGCTTCGTCTTCCAACTCGTCGGTCAGCGACTCGACGTAGTAACTCCCGGCCAGCGGGTCGATGGTGTCGGCCGCGCCGGACTCGTGGGCGAGGATCTGTTGGGTGCGCAGCGCGGTCCGCACGCTCTTCTCGGTCGGCAGCGACAGCGCCTCGTCCTTGCCGTTGGTGTGGAGGCTCTGGGTGCCGCCCAACACGGCGGCGAGCGCCTGATACGCCACCCGAACGACGTTGTTGTCGATCTGTTGGGCCGTCAACGTCGACCCGCCGGTCTGTGTGTGGAACTTCAACTGCCGGGACTTGGGATTCTCGGCGCCGAAGCGCTCCGCCATGATCGTCGCCCACATCCGCCGGGCGGCGCGGAACTTCGCCACTTCCTCGAAGATGTTGTTGTGGGCGTTGAAAAAGAAGGACAGTTGTGGCGCGAACTCGTCCACGTCGAGGCCGGCGTCGAGGGCGGCGTTCACGTACTCGATGCCGTTGCCGAGGGTGAACGCGATCTCCTGCGCCGCGGTGGAGCCGGCTTCGCGGATGTGATAGCCCGAGATGGAGATGGTGTTGAACTTCGGCGTCTCCTCGGCGCAGAATTCGAAGATGTCCGTGATGAGCCGCATAGAGGGCTCGGGTGGGTAGATGTAGAGGTTGCGCGCGATGTACTCCTTCATAATGTCGTTCTGGATGGTGCCCCGAAGCTCCGAGCGGGGGACGCCCTGCCGGTCGCCGATGGCGACGTACATCGCCAGCAGGACGGCGGCGGGGGCGTTGATCGTCATGCTCGTCGACACCTCCGACAGCGGGATGCCGTCGAACACCGTCTCCATGTCCCGCAGGGAGTCGATGGCGAC
>Ga0102936_1001186_pt1 | contig 10325 bp, 9 predicted proteins | sample SalPon2_A_H2O_MG_FD_78502 | JGI IMG/M metagenome (GOLD analysis project Ga0102936, IMG submission 78502) | Salt pond water microbial communities from South San Francisco under conditions of wetland restoration - Salt Pond MetaG R2_A_H2O_MG | ecosystem: Environmental > Aquatic > Non-marine Saline...
CTCGGGCGGGAGATCGGACCCGGCTCGTGTCGGCAGCTCCTCGACGTGGAAGATATCTTTCACGCCGACCGGCACGCCGTACAGCGGCGGCCGATCTGCCGGATCCGGGTACCGCTCGGCGAGCGCGGCCGCTTCATCTCGGAGACGATCCCACCGACCGTCTTCGGCGACGAGCGCTTCGATCTCGGGATCGACGGTCGCCGCCCGGTCTTCGAGTTTGGTCACGTACGCGTCGGGGTCGATCCGCCCGCTCCGCAGGTCGTCTGCGATGTCCGCCAATGGCTCTTGGTGTAACACGACAGTAGCTGTCACGCCGGCGTTTGTATATCGGCCGTATTAGCCATATATTGCCGCTACATTCTCCGCACCGTTAGTGAGCCCTACAGGCATCGGTCGAGACCGACTCTCCTCGCCGGAACACCTTTGGCGGCCTCCGTCGTTGCGTCGGACGATGAAGCCAGACTGTCCCGGCGAGGTGCGGTTCCTCTCACAGGAGGACGTGATCGAAGCCGGCGCGACGGACGCGGGGCGTTGCGTCGACCGGATGGACGCCGTCTTCGAACTGTACGACCGAGACCGCGTCGTGATGGGTGAGAACGGTCACTACCTGCACGGTCACATGACGACGTTTCCCAACGGGCTGGCCGACCCTGACGCGGAGCGACTTCGACCGGGGAGCCGCTTCGGTGCGATGCCCGCGTACGTCGGCGGCGATATCGACGCGGTCGGCGTCAAGTGGTACGGGTCCGTCACCGCCCGGCCGGACGAGGAGTCGGCACCGCGCTCCGGACCCATACTCGTCTTGAGTGACCCCGACACCAGTCGACCGCTGACCGTGATGGATGGCGCGGTCGTGAGTAGCATGCGGACCGGGTCGATGGCGGCGCTCGGAGCGCGGTACCTGCAGGGCGAGCGCGCGACGACCGCGACGGTACTCGGCCCCGGTGCCGTCGGACAGGCGTCGGCGCTCGCGCTCGACGCGATCCTCTCGCTCGCGGAGATACGGATCTACCATCCGGAACGATGGAAGGCGACCGCCTTCCGCGACGCGATGCGGGAGCGCGTTTCGGCGCGGATCACGGCGACCGATTCGATCCGAGAGGCCGTCAGCGGCGCGGACGTCACCGTCGCCGCGGCGTCGCCGAACCCGCCGCCGCGGATTGACGCCTCATGGCTCGGAGACGACTCGACCGTAATCCAGCTGGGAGACCTCCGCGTCGACTTGCACGGGTTCGACGCCGACCGGATATTCTGCGACGTTCGCCGGCACCCGCTGGAGTTCGAGCGGCAGGTCGGCTGGGAGTTCACCGCCGCGTACACCGCTGCCGTCGAGGGCGACGACCACCCGCTCGCGCTCTCCGATGTCCGCACACTGCACGAGCTCGCCGCCGGGATCGACACCGAACCGACGGCGGGACGATCGATACTCTCGTCGCTCGGGCTGCCGATGGAGGACATCGCGTGGGGTGCCGAGGTGTACCGAAACGCAGTCGCCGACGGACTCGGCCGAACGCTGTCGTTCCGATCGGAGCCACACTTCGGGACGCCGTACTGACGACCGCTCGGATCACTTGGTGTGTCTGCCATTGTGTTTTAGGTACTTTAATCAAAGCACTTTTGTACGCGTCTTTCCCCCGGATTGTTGATGGATATCGCCAAAAAAGTTTCAGATAATGTGCTAGTACGCACGATATCTGATCGGAGTCGTGTCGAAAACATCGGTGACAACTACATCGTCAGGAATCTCTGGGGGGGACTCCGATCGATGGTGAGCGACCGAATGACTGCCGTCTACTTCAGTATCCTCGTCACGATCCTCCTGATGGGTGTGTTCGGGCCCATGCTCGCTCCGTACGGCGTTGAGCAGATCCACTTCGATCCACAGACCGGTGAGATGCTCCGAGCCGAAGGGCCTTCGCTCGCCCATCCTTTGGGGACGACGTTCAACGGGTACGACGTGCTGACGAGGCTGCTGATCGGCGCGCGACCGACCGTTCTCACGGGCATTATCGGCGGCGGAATGATCCTGTCGATCGGCACTGCTATCGGCGTGACAGCCGGCTACGTCGGCGGACGGACCGAGACGCTGTTGATGCGCTTTACCGACTTCGTCTACGGCGTCCCGCTGATCCCGTTCGGGATCGTGCTCATCACGTTCCTCGGGGTGGGATTTATCCCATCGATCATGGTGATCGGGTTGATACTCTGGCGCGGTGCCGCCCGGGTGATCCGGGCACAGACGCTGAAGGTGAAACAGTACCCCTTCGTCCAGGTCGCCAAGGCCAGCGGTGCGAGCACGCCCCACATCATCTTCAAGCACATCCTCCCTAACGTCGCACCGATGGCGGTGTTCTTCCTCTCGCTCGGCGTCGGATACGCCATCATGCTGCAGGCGAGCCTGACGTTCCTCGGCGTCGCCGACCCGTTTATCCCCTCGTGGGGTGTCATGATCCGGAACGCGTTCAACTCAGGCTACATGTCGACCGCCTGGTGGTGGTCGGCACCGCCGGGTCTGCTGATCGCGATCACGGTGCTGTCGACGTTCATGTTCGGACGCGGCTACGAGGGGGGCGACAGTGAGACCGAAAACAACGCGATCGCTGCCTAACATGAGTGACCCACTACTCGAAGTCGACGACCTCACCGTACAGTACGAGACAGACAGCGGGATGCTGACGGCTACCTCGAACGCCTCGTTCACCATCTCAGAGGGCGAGTTCTTCGGACTCGCGGGCGAGTCCGGATCCGGAAAGAGCACGCTGGCGAAGGCGATCATCGGCGGGCTCGACGACAACGGACAGATATCCAGCGGGACGATCAAATACCGCGGCGAGGAGATCCAAGACCTCTCGGACACGGAGCTCAGCCAGCGAATCCGCTGGAAGGAGATCTCGTGGATTCCACAGGGAGCGATGAGCAGCCTCGACCCGCTCCAGCGAGTGAGCGAGCAGGCGCTCGAAATCGGCAACGTCCACACGGACCTGACGGACGAGGAGATCCGGGACAAACTCAAGGAGACGTTCGACATCGTCGGACTCCAAGAGAGTCGGATCGACGACTACCCGCACCAGTTCTCCGGAGGAATGCAACAGCGGGCGATCATCGCGCTCGCGCTGTTTCTCGAACCGGAACTCGTCATCGCGGACGAGCCGACGACGGCGCTGGACGTGATCATGCAAGACCAGATATTCAAGTACCTCGATCGGCTGAAAGACGAACTCGACGTGAGTCTGCTTTTGATCACGCACGACATCAGCGTGATATTCGAGTCGTGTGACAGCGTCGCTATCATGCACGCGAGTCAGATCGCCGAGCGGGGGACGACGGACGCGGTTCACGCCAACCCCCGGCACCCGTACGCGTTCATGTTCAAGGAGGCGTTCCCCGACATCCGCGAGCCCAAGCGGGAACTGGAGGTGATCGAGGGGCACCCGCCGGAGCTGATGGGCGATGTCGACTTCTGTAGCTTCGCGGACCGCTGCCCGTGGGCGGCTCCGGAGTGCCGGGCGGGAGCCCCGCCGACCGAGTCCGTCGGTGACGACGATCCGAGCCACATGACTGCGTGCGTCCGGAAAGAAGAGGCGTACGAGATGTACCAATCTGACACGTCTCCCTCTGATGACGGGGGCGGTGCACAGAGCATCGCGCGGATGGGGGAGGTGGACTGACCGTGAGCACCAATCAGCCCGTGTTAGAGATCAAGAACCTCAAGAAGTACTTCGAGGGCAACACCGACATCGTCGATATGATTATGCGCCGCGAGCCGCCGCAGATACAGGCGGTCGACGGCGTTTCGATGACGCTGGAGGAAAACGAGTCGGTCGCCGTGATCGGCGAGAGCGGCTGCGGGAAATCAACGCTGTTACGCACGCTTATCGGGCTACACGACATCTCTGCCGGTGATATCGTGTACAAGGGGACGCCCGTCTCCGAGTTCGACAAGGCCGACTGGAAGGAGTACCGGCGGAACGTCCAGGTGATATTCCAGGACCCGTTCAACTCCCTGAATCCGAAGATGACCGTCCGGGAGTCGCTGGCGGAGCCTCTGGATATCCACGGAATCGGCAACAAAGAAGAGCGGGTGAGAGAGGTGTTAGAGCAGGTCGAACTCCAGCCGGCCGAAAAGTACCTCAACCGGAAGCCGACGAACCTCAGCGGCGGCGAAAAACAGCGCGTCTCAATCGGCCGCGCGTTGATCCTCGACCCGGACGTTATCCTCGCCGACGAGCCGGTGTCGATGCTCGACGTCTCCACGCAGGCCGCGGTGTTGACGAAGATGAAGGAGCTGATCAGCGACTTCGACGTGTCGATGATCTACATCTCACACGACCTCTCGACGGTGTCGTACATCGCCGAGACGGTCAAGGTCATGTACCTCGGTCGGTTCGTGGAGTCAGCCCCGACGAAGAGACTCTTGGAGGACCCGAAACATCCGTACACCGAGGCCCTCGTCTCGGCGATCCCGGTGCCCGATCCGACGTACGACAGAGAGCGGACTGAGATGTCCGGCGCGCCGCGGGACCCGATCGACATCGGCGAGGGGTGTCGGTTCCGAGACCGGTGTCCGGAGGTTATCCCGCCTGACGACATCGACATCGACCAGCAGGCGTACCGGGAGGTCATGTCGTTCCGGGAGTTCCTCGAACGCGAGGAGGTCGGCCTCGAACGGATCGAAAAGATCGTTGAGGTGAACGAGCGGTCGGCGCTCGTCGACGCGATCCAGCGCGAGTACTTCGATCACGAACTCACGGGTAAAAACGAGTCGACGCTTCGGTCGGCACTCACGTCGCTGGCCGACGGCAACGAGGACCTCGCGATCGAGCGCCTTCGCGAGCGGTTCGAAAGTGTTTGTGAGACTACCCCGCCGGAGGTCGAAGCGGAACCCGAGTGGCACGTCGCGTGTCACCACCACACAGGGACCGATCGACGGACCGTCGCGGGCGGAGGCGGAACGAACGCCACGGACGATAGCGGATCGGACGCGACCGGAAGCGTGGCACACGCGGAGAACCAATGAGAACACGCACCACAGAAACGATGGACGCGGCGGAGAGCACCGGCGAATACGAACGTGACGGACGCGGCGATGGGGGTGAGCGGTAGATGTCGTCGCTGCGACGGTACTTCGCTGTCCGGTCGGTGCAGACAGTGATGATGCTGGCGCTCGTCATGACGGCGCTTTTCGTGTTGTTCCGGTCCATGCCGGGAGACTTCACCGCACAGATGGCGGCCTCGGGGGCGAACGAGGAGGCGCTGCAGGCGATCCGCGAGCAGTGGCACCTAGACGAGCCGCTGTACATGCAGTACTACCACTACCTCGCGAACCTTGCACAGGGGAACCTCGGGGAGTCTCCGGTGTACCGCGTCGATGTCTGGGAGTTCACGAAGCTCCGCATCTTCAACACGTTCATCCTCGTCGCGCCGGCGATGACGTTCACGTACGTGATCGGCGTCGTGATCGGAACCGTAGCGGGGAGCAACCGCGGGAGCGCCTTCGAGCGCTTCGGGACCGTCCCGATAATCGGCGTCGGTTCCTCGCCGGCCTTCTTCACCGCGATCATCTTAGTCATCGTCTTCGCCGTCTGGTTGAACCTGTTTCCCACCTCGGGGATGACGTCTCCCGGCTCGACCGAGGGGCTCGCGTGGTGGGAGCCGTACCTCACCCGCGACTTCGCGGCTCACTACGTCCTCCCGTTCGCGGCGGTGGTCTGTCGGTACCTGTTCATCCCGACGCTGATCATGCGCAACAGCGTCGTCGAAGTGATGGGTGAGGACTTCACCGAGTACTACCGGCTGACCGGACTCCCGACAATGACTCGCCTCCGCCACATCGCGAAACACGCCAGCATCCCGGTCATCACCATCTACCCCGTTTCGCTCGCGCGTGCTCTCGGGGGACTCGTACTCATCGAGACGGTATTCAACTGGCCGGGCATCGGCTTCACGCTCGTCGAGGCGGTGCTCGCTCGCGACTACCCGACGGTGCAGTTCGTGTTCTTCGTGGTGGCGGCGTTCGTCATCATCTCGAACTTCCTCGTCGACCTCGTGTACGGGGTGATCGACCCGAGAATTCGGATCGACGGATAGATCAAAATTCCTCTCGTTTGCTAGCTGGATGTCAACTAGCTACGGCTCTTAATTTATTTATGTGGTATGATTTTTCATAATGTGCTACAGTCCACTGGTTTTACCCGGTAAATTTATAAACTAATACGATAGTGTTGTGGTATGGCTGCTAACACCAAGCAAGCCGACGACGGTGAGAGATCGATCGAACGCAGAACACTTCTTCAGGCGCTCAGTGGAGCGACGGCAGTCGGGCTCGCCGGCTGTTCCGGCGGGGGTGGTAGTGACGGCGGTAGCTCGTCCGGATCCGGCGGCGACCTCGGCGAGCGCGTCTCTACGCTCCAGATGGAGTACTGGTCCGACTACGGCGGGTTCACGACCACCCAAGAGCAGATGGCCCCGATCATCAGTCAGGGGATCGAAGGGCTCGGGGCGGGCGTCGACATCGTACCGAAAGACCTCGGGACGAACACGGGCCAACAGGCAAACGACGAGAACCGCGCCAACAACATCTCGTTCACGTGGTGGGTTCCGGCGGCCGACCGGCTCGACCCGCAGGAGCTGTTGAACAACATGCGACTCGACTGGGCGGGAGCGAACGGCAAGGCCAACACGTCGAACTACGCCGACTGCGGGTACACCAGCCGCCTCATCGAACAGACCAACGCCGAGACGCCGGAGGAACGCGAGGAGGGAATGAACGAGACGATCGCCTACATGTCCGAAGACTGCGCGATCGACAACCTCTGCCCGGTGGCGAACATCGGCGCGTGGCGGACGGACATGGTAGAGATAAACGGCATCGGAACCGGCGGACTCGCCCGTTCGAACGCCGAGTGGCTCTTCAAATCCGAACTGACCGAGGGTGAGGAACTCATCGTCGGCATCGACCCGATCGCGACGGAGACGACCAACTGGATGACCCACACCGCGTCGATGCCGGAGGCGATGTGGCAACACATGATCCACTCGCCGATCCACAAGTACAACGAGGACTTCGAAATCGTCGAACTTCTCGGGTCGGTCGATGTCGTCGACAGTCAGGAGGTAGTCGTCGAACTGTTCGACGACGCGACGTTCACCAACGGCGACCCGGTCACCGCTCAGGACGTGAAGTTCACCTTCGAACAGATCCTCCGCGGCGGCGACGCGGGCGCATACCCTGGCGCAGCGCCGGTGCCGTACGACGCGATCGAAATCGTCGACGAGAAGACGGTGCGGTTCACGTTCACCGAGCCGTACATCCCGTTCGCCCAGACGACGCTCATGCGGTGGGGAATTCTCCACCAGGACTCGTTTGAGGAGGCCGGCGCGGTCGAGAGCCCGGGTGACGCTCAGTTCGAGACGCCGATCGTCTCGTCGGGACCGCTTGAAGTCACCTCGATCCAACAGGGACAGCGAGTCGTTACCGAACCGCACGACGGCCATCCGGTGTACGAGGTCGCACAGCCGGTTATCTTCAACGCGTACCGGAACGAGGAGTCGATGATCAACGCCTTGGGGGCCGGCGAGGCGCACGTCGGCGTCGAGATATCGCCGCCCAACGCGACCCGCGTGAACGAGGAGATCGACAACGCCACCGCGGAGTTCACCGGGACGCACACCTCCTACAACCTCCAGTACATCTGTCACACCGCGCCGTGTAAGTTCACGGAGTTCCGCAAGGCCGTCGGCGCGTCGGTCAACCGGGATCTGCTGGTGAACACCGCGTTCGACAACCGGGTCGAACCGGACATGTTCCCGACGTACATCTCAGAGAACCACCCGCGGTTCCCGCCCGAGGACATGTTGTACGAGCACCCCGATTCGGGCGGCGATGTCGAAGCGGCCCGCGCAATGCTCGAAGAGGAGGGATGGGGATGGGACGGCGACGGCAACCTGCACTACCCGCCGGACGCCGACCTCGACCCGCTCTGGCCGGAGGGAGAGGTCCCCTCGGCGGAGGACTTCCCCTGCATCGATGAACTCGGCTTGGACCCCTGACCGAGAACCGTGTGCCATCACATGAACGCCGACTCCACTCATCCGCGAAACCGATGACGACTGCCACTGAAACCGTCGCCGAACTGGTAACGACAGGCGTGGTAGAGGTGACGCCGACCGGGCTCGCTCCGAGCGACGAGTTCCGTGCGACCGTTTCGGAGCGATGCACCGCGATCGAAGACGGCCGAGAGGATGCGCCCGCGGATCTCCCGGAGGCCCTGAGCGCCGCCGATGTCGATCCCCGACTCCTCGCGACCTACGCGACCCTGCGCGAGCGTCACCCGGACGTGTCGACGACTCGGGCGCTCGTCGCGTCCGTGCTGCTCGACTCCTCGAAATCCGGTCCGCCGCCCGCGTCCGGTGCCCCCGAGGGCTTCGTTCCGGTCCACGGTGAGGACGCTGTTCGACTCGTCGATCTGTGTGCCCGCTGCGTCGTGTACGTCTGGCGCGACGACTGTTCGCCGTGTGAGGCGATCCGTCCGAACCTGAGCGAGGTGTTCGGCACGGATCCGCCCGAGGGCGTGCTCGCGCTGTCAGTTTACGGTCCCGACTGTGCGGCGCTGCTCGACGAGGAGTACGACGTCGTCGGAGGGCCGACGACGCTGTTCACGCTGGGGGGAAGCGTCGACGCCCGGTTCGTTGGCGTCGCCGAGGCGGACGCGCTCGAACACGAGATCGAGACGCTTCGAACGCGATCCGTCCGGCCGTCGTAATACGCCGGCAGCATCTGCACGCATCTCGGCGTCGCGGGCTGCACCGCACCGACTCATCGTCGTGACCACGACGATGCAGTCTCGACACGCGTGATCCGATCTAGGGTGTCGCGGGTGATCGACAGATGCGTAACGCTGACTGGTGACAGTCTCGGCCCGTGGCCTCGATCACCTGCTTCACAGAATCAATGGAACGACTGACCAAGGGTAAATTCGCAGACTACGACGTTCTCCTCCTCGTGTCTCTCATCTGGTTTCTCGGGAAGTTCATGCGGTACGTGTTTCCGCCGCTGTTCGCGCCCCTGCAGATGACGTACGGGATCAGTAACGCGACCATCGGGAGCGCGTTCACCGGATTCATGATCGTGTACGCGCTCATGCAGTTTCCAAGCGGCGTGGTGGCGGACTGGATCGGGTCAGTCCGAATCGTCGCCGGCGGTGTGACGGTTGCAGGTGTCGGCGCACTGGCGCTCGTCGTCGATTCGCCGTTCCCGGTGCTCGTCGCGGCGATGCTCGTCATCGGGGCTGGAACGGGCGTTCACAAGACCGTCGCCGTTCGACTCATCGCACGGGCGTATCCCGGGCAAACGGGACGCGCGCTCGGTATACACGACACCCTCGGGACGTTCGGCGGAGTGGCCGCACCGATGGCCGTCGTCGTGTTTCTGTCTGTCCCACCCGTTCTCGCGAAGGGACTCGATGCACTCCCAGGGGCCGACTGGCGTGCAGTGTTTCTGATCGCCGGCCTCTCGGCACTCGCGCTGGCAGGGGCGTTTGAACTCCGGTTCCGCGGGGGACTTCCGGATGAGAACCGCGACCGCGACGGATCGGCTGGAACGAATCCGAGCGTCGGGACGTACCTCACACTCCTCCGAGATGTGCGTTTCAGCGCGTTCGTGTGCGTCTCGATCGGTGTGGCGTTCGCGAACAACGGACTGCTGTCGTTTCTCCCACTGTATCTCTCTCAGGTGTCAGGTCTGTCGACCGCGACTGCGAGTCTCCTGTATTCGTTGTTCTTCTGGATGGCGTTCGTTCAGTTCGTCGCCGGTGACCTCTCGGACCGGGTCGGACGGTTTCCGCTGCTCGTCGTGACGGCCAGTATCGCCTCGGTCGCCCTGTGCGGACTCGTGCTCGTACCAGACGCCGGTTTGATCACGCTTAGCGTGCTGATCGCCTGCTTCGGCGTCGGTGCCCACGGGTTCAACCCGGTTCGGGGAGCGTATCTGATGGAACTGCTACCCGATCGGCTCACCGGCGGTGGACTCGGCGTCTTCCGAACGCTGTTAATGGGAGTGACCGCCCTCGCTCCGAGTGCCGTCGGACTCGTCGTGGATGCGTTCAGTTTCCGCGTTGCCTTCGGGATGCTCGCGACCGTGCTCGCGGTTGCCACCGCTGGCGCAGTTGGGTTATGGATGACTGACTGAGATGAGGACGACGCGCAGAGTTGATATATCGAGATATAATTTATTCGTCCCACGTCGATCAGAGTTCTGTCCTAATGCATAGTCATAATTTCTGCCACAGGTGATCTCACTTAATGACTGAATACATATTCGCCTCGTA
>Ga0102936_1001188_pt1 | contig 10317 bp, 13 predicted proteins | sample SalPon2_A_H2O_MG_FD_78502 | JGI IMG/M metagenome (GOLD analysis project Ga0102936, IMG submission 78502) | Salt pond water microbial communities from South San Francisco under conditions of wetland restoration - Salt Pond MetaG R2_A_H2O_MG | ecosystem: Environmental > Aquatic > Non-marine Saline...
CGGCTATGTCGTGGTAGCGAGCGATGTCGACGACGACCTCGGCGGCGTCCCGAACTGCATCCTGTACGTCGGCCAGTCGGTACTCCCACGCCCGCCAGAGCGTCGACTGGTCGGGGATGTCATCGAAGCCGAGCTGCGTGCAGAGGAACGGCTTCATCTTGAGGTACTTCTGCAACGTCGTCTCGTGTTTCCACCCTTTCACACAGCGGAGGACGTGAACGCGGAACGCTGCCTCAAACGGCTTCGGGTCGCCTTGTTCGTGGTCGTATGGATCGTAGAATCGAAGGTACTTAGCCGGGATCTCGGCGACCAGATCTTCGAGTGTTACAGACCGGTCGTATCGCTACTGTTGTTTACTGGGGTAACTCTCCAGAACACCCTCGACCATCTCTCGGAACGTGAGAGGTGACGGTTTGGCTCGAAATACATCGCCAGAATCCTTATCGCCGAGGATTCCTGCGACCGGGTAATCTCCCGGTGTTGTGGCATGGCTTGCGCTGTCGAAGTCAAACGGCTTGTAAGCGATCTGCTTCCATCGAGAGTCTCGTGGTGCCCGGACTGCGGTGCCTATCACTACTCGTGAATTATTTCGGGGCTGTATATAAACATCTAGCCAGCCGAAAAGCCATTACTGTTCGTTATCTGTCTACCGGACCTTCGCAACGTGAACGTTGACCGCCCGAACACGACCACACTCAGGGCACTTGACTAGCGCGTTCCCCTTGTCCGACGTTTCTTCGGTCTCGAACATTCGCTTCGATTCGTCGTGTTCATCAGCGAAGCAAGAGATGTCCAGATCGTATTCGACTGCTCCCGAAACGCCAGCAGTCTTACTCGGCATCGCTGACCTCCTGATCTGCGATATCGGCTAGATCTCGAACGCCATCGTGGATCGTGATGAAAGTTCCCTCGTCCCACTTGTCCCCGAGCTGATCGGTTGCCCACTCTCGGTCCCACACGACTTCACTGTAGACACCGACCGCAAGCACCCTCGGTGTGACTTCTAGATCTTCGATCTCCTCGTCGACTTCGTCGGCACTAGTCAACGGTAGGATCTCACAGACTTCGGAGAGGGTCTGACTTTCGGTGCGCTCCGCGAGTACACGGGCAGCCTTTACCGCCACCGGCTTTGCGAAACGAGGGGCATCGGGGTTAGGCCTGTGTGTGTCCTGCCACTCCCCGAAGATGTCTTTCAGCGTCCGGGCCGTCTTTTGGACGTACTCAGGATCGTCGTCAGTTGGTTTCGGATCGATACTACCCCAGTCGGGAAATGCGTGTGTTCGGTACATCTGTGTGTTACTCTTGTGTGAGGTCGATATCGATGTCTGGGTCGTCTTGTTCTTCCAGTTCGGGTGCGTGACGACCATCAACAGGCCGCCGCTCAGAGAGGCTGTTGAATGGTTTTCTTACGAGCGTCTCTTGGACTTCGCGCTCTTGCGGTTCTTCGAGTGCGTTGAATGCTTCTTCCCGTGATTCTGCACGCACTGTTACCCTTTCGCTGGTAACTTGTTGAACATCAATTTCAAATATCTGTTCGCCGCCATCGTCCTCTTCACCAGTAGTTTCTGGCATATGTTAATACTCATTTTGCCGCCACTTATTTCTTTCTGTGCATAGAAGAAATAACTGGCAGACTGAGCCATTGTTTCTATGCACCGAAGGAATCAAGCCACAGGCAGGACACCAGACGGTCAGATGGGTCGGGGACGGAAACCAAAGCTCTCCGAAGGCGAACTGGTCGGCGCTATCGAGTCGATCACCAGCCCCGCGTACCCGGTCGCAGATACCAGTGAGATCCGGGCGGAAATCGGGCGTGACGTGACTGGACGGACTGTTCGGGATACACTCGCTGGCTATGCTGATGATACGGACAGTCAGATTGCAGGACGAAAGCCGGGCAACCAGAAGGGGTGGGTCTGGTGGTTGGTGCCGGAGAACGACGACTGATTTTATCTCAGAATTTTGAGAATAGCCGGTGGTTTGTGTTGCATTCTGATTTTTCAAGAACAGTCAGTCGTCGTTACTGTCTACCTGTGACCTGTGCATTATTCCCCATCTTCGCAACACGTCCACAGATAATACTGACCTTCCAGCGGCAACATAATAGTAGTTTTTTCTTCAATCTTTTCACAGATTGTGGGGGTATTGCTATAACCAATCGGAGATACCGCTACAGCAAACACTGAATTTGCTTGTAGGCAAAGTCGTCTATTAGGTGCTGTATAACGGCGATAATAGCATTTTAGAAAGAGAGTTAGTTAGGCGAATTGGGCCATGGCCTATTTTGATGTAGATCTATGTTTTCCTCAAGATTCCTGACTTCGGTTCGTATATTTCTCCTTTGTGCCTCAGCGTTCTAATTCGCTTTGTGATCTCACTCAACTCAACGCCGTTCTCGTTCAATAATGTATAGACTTCCTTTTCTGGCACACCATCTTCGTAGATATCTTCTTCTAATCTGTAGATGATCCCTTTGACTGATTTCTCATCGAACTCATTAGTAACAACTGCTTTCGGCCCTGTTGTGACCGTGTGATCGGTGTATTGTGCGTGCTCTTCCTCAAAGTTTTCAGCTCCTTTTTTCGTTTCAAATTCCCATTTATCGTTGCAGACATCACATTCGATTTGCCAGTCTGGTCTGGGTTCGTCTGGCTCACCAAATTCTGCCTCAACCCACTCCATGTTGTGGCCTGTATGCTTGTGATGATTCGCTACGAACGATTTTATTTCAGTAAATTCGTCCGATGCTTGCTCTACATTACAGTCAGGACAGGTTACCCTGAAGGAAGCCATTGAACTTTCAGCCATGCTAAGTGACTCGAAATGAATGCACTTATTTCTATTTTATCTATCTTCCACTCATTTCATAGATAATGTTCAAATCTGTGCGTTCTCTCTATAGGGACCGAAACTCTAATCAGATTGTGATAATGAATTGCAATAGATGAGTATATTTGATCCAGTTATTAGTCAGATCGGGGATAGCCTATTTGTAGCTAATCTATACGCTATTGAGGAGTTGTCTGAGAATTCGCGATTTGATGAGGTTGTTACTGTTAATTACTGTGGATTTGATGGTAGGCCTGTTCCAGAGGCGTCGACGACTGAGCTGGAATTTATGATGGATGACGGTGGGAATCAGAATCATGCTACATTTACAAGGGCTGTAGATCACGTCGTACAGTCTATCGAGGATGGGGATGACGTAGTTGTTCACTGTCAGGCCGCTGTTAATCGTAGTCCGGCTGTCTGTATGGCTGCTTACGCTGCTATTCATGACGTTCCTATGGAAGAGGCATATGAGCTTGTATCGGAGAAGCATCCTCGAACTAAGCCATACCCTGGAACGATACACAGCGTTAGTGGGTATTTGAAATCCAGAAACAGTTCCTGAAGATCTGATCTTGAGGCCGTTCGTTGTCGCTGATTAATTCATTTCTACCAGAGGCTTCATATGGCTATAGGCAAAACCAGTTATTGCTACAGCCAACCTCAGATATGGCTACAGCCAACCGCGCATTTGGCTATAGGCAAACTGGTTGGTTGAGTATTGGAAAGCAGCGATAACAGGACTTTAGAATATGAGTCAATCAGATCAATCCGCAGATCCAGGTGAGCAGATCGAAGAGCTAGTCCGATCAAGAGCAGGCAATGTCTGTGAGGGCGAGAGGTGTGATACCAAAGAGAACTTACAAATTTACGATGTTGCCAACGAAGATGGGTTCTCTATTGACCACCTTTCTCTTCTTTGTAATGACTGCTACAGTAGAGAACATTCTACACAGAAAGTAACTGTTCAGTCTGTCCTTGATCGGTTCGAATCGATTAATTTGCCCTTTATTACCACCTCTGATGTCGCACAGTACTTCGATGTCTCGACAACATTAGCTCGCGACCGGCTCAACACCTTAGTCGACGACGGTGACCTTCAGAGATACAATCTTGATGAACGGCGTACGCTCTATTTCAAACCAGACTTTCGAGCAGGTAACGAACTACTTGAGGGGCTTCGTCAAGGGATCGACTTCTCTGATCTTGATCTTGAATCAGTCAAAGCATTTGCTAAACAGCCATACAAGATTCTTCCCAAAGATGAGGGGGAATATTGGGTTGTTGTTCCGAACTTTCTGAATTTCTCTATTGGTCATCTCCACGATAAGGATGAAGCGTGGAGGACCTATATCGTAAACAGATACGTTTCTTGGTTCTCTGAGTTGCCCGATACCATCCAGAATGAGATTACGCTTCGTAAGCAGTATGAAGACGCCAAAATCGACGGGAACACCTTACAGCTTGCTAACGAAGAGGAACGCGAGCGCGCGTGGGATAACTTCGGTGGACAGAATGGCCCGTTGGTTCAGCGCGAAGAAGATACTAAAATCCGTGTGCAAAACGGAAAGGAGTTCGAAGTCATTGCTAATCTGATCGATGGTGGCAATCTCCCCTTCACTCCGAGCCCTATGGATAGCGATGATATCCGTGCTGCGCCGACTGATGTCTCTTTGAGGGAATACCAAGAGGAAGCATGGGAAACTCTCGAAGAGTACGGTTCTATCGGTGTGTACTGGCCGATGGGTCTAGGCAAGTCTTGGTTTGCACGTTACGCCGGGAACAGGATCAAAGGAAAGAAGCTCGTTGTTGTTCCGTCGACGACGTTGAAACAGCAGTGGGTCGAAGATATCGAAGCAAACGCTTACAAGCCCGATGAGTGGGACGTTCAGACATATCAGTACTTAACGCACTCAGAAGAGAATTTGGCGGAGTATCAGGGTGATAACGCGCCTGTCGTTACCATCTACGATGAGAGCCACTATACTCCTGCTAACAAGTTTTCACAGTTGTCGATGATTGATACAAAGTACCGTATCGGCTTGTCTGCTAGCCCCTACCGGGAAGATGATCGGACTGAGTACATCTTCGCGTTGACCGGGTATCCAGTTGGTGTTGACTGGCAGGATCTCATCAAGTATGGTTCTCTCGAATACCCAGATGTTCACGTCTACACCTATACTACTCAACGACAGAAGCGTGAGGATCTTTACGAACTTGCTCGACAGAAGCCGGGTAGGGGATTGGTGTTCTGTGACTCGAGAGAAAAGGGCGACCGCATTAGTGACGAACTTGGTGTCCCATTCGTGAATGGGGATACACCAGCTGAAGACCGTATGGGCATCATCAGTGATGAGACGAACAACGTTGTAGTCGTCTCAAGAATCGCGGATGAGGGCATGTCTCTCCCTGATCTCGATTGGTCCATTGAATTTGATTTCCTCGGTAGTAGCCGTCGACAGGAGCTCCAGCGTACAGGACGCCTCATGCACGGGGATGGAAGCGATATCGAGATCGACGAGGATGCTGATCGCGATGATAACTCTGCTTTGGTCACAAAGAACGGGTTGCATATCGTCCAGATGACTGATGATGAACTAGAAAAGCACGGTGAGAGATTGTATTCTCTCGAAGAGCATGGTTTCGGTATTCAACTCGAACGTAGAGCTTAGCCTGTATTGAGTCGTTTATTGATTGAACAGTCTTTATTCACCCATGGGGTATTCTTCTGGTTCGAGTATATCGACATTGGCGACTGGTTGACCTTTTTGGTTCCAGTCGTAAACGCATCTCATTCGTGCTGCGGTGAGGTGGGTGATTATGTTGTCTAATATGTCGAATTTCGTCATTTCTTGGAGTGACTCTTCAATTTCTAACTTGGTCATATCCCATTTCTGTGTGATCAACCACTCATCACATTCTTCAAAATATGAGGCTGAGACGGCTTTGTTTTCGACTTGGAATATGACTCTTTGCGTAGTTAATATTACCTCGTCATCCACCATTTTCGATATCCAGTTGCCAGTTCGTGCGTCCTCAAATCGATCAGAATTGGTTATAAATTGGAATTCGTCCATTGTTACTGGCCGTTTTGGAAGTGCATCCATCACCTTGTGATTCTGACCACAGTCAGGACATGTGTGTGCCATCTTATAATTTTAATATACATTTAACCAAATGAAGTTTGTGTCTTAGTAGGAGCTCATTCGACAGAACATTTTTTAGTCAATAATGCATATTATAATATATGATGGATTCGGAAAATCAGTACCCATCTCCAGATAGTGAAATCTTACCGGAGCTGTATGAAGAGTTGGATGAGGCGGTTGAACGCATAGAAGATAATCTTAAACTCAACTTCGAAATAACAGATCACTCGGAGATATCTGGATATACCGTCCATTTTTCTGATGCTGATAAGTCAGACTTTTTTCGGTTTCTGAATGACGACGTGGAATATGGTCTGCCCTTTTTGCTCTATAATCTCGGGATTACAGAGAGAACGTCGTCACTCGATCATAACATCCACTCGAACCTGAGTTCTCTTACGAGGTTGCGGGGGACTGTTCATCACAAAGATGCGATTCAGAAGGTTGTGGATGTGTGTTATGATACGCTCGAAGATATGCACATCAAGTCGGCTATATTCACCTTTCGTCATACTTGGGTGATGAATAAGCGTCGACACCACCGCCAAGAGTTTGAGTCGGATGTTCTTGAGCACCTCAACGAAAACAAGATTCCTGCCCGTCATGGGAGTCATCTTGAAGAGACACCTGATTTGGTTATTGAATCAAAAGGTGGGCCTCAGGTTGTTGGTGAAATACGTAGTGTTGATGTCCACGATATTAGTGTTCGTGTTAGTGAATTTGTGAATGAGGCCGCGAACTGTGCAAAGACGTACTCCAATAGCCGGTTTATCGTTGTCATTAAAATCAGAGGTGGCGATCACGATCTGTATAGATCTGTACGTAACGACCTCGAGCTTGAGTTGTCATCAAGTGTTGATGGTGTTTGGTTTGCACACGAATTAGATGAACTGATAACGCAGCTGGAAAACTGGGGTGTGTGCAAGCAGTCATTCATATCCGAATACACTGAGGTAGACGTTGAGGGGACAGACACCACAGAGAGTGAGGTAAGCACTCATACAGATACAACGATCTCTGACTTTGTAGATGAAGCTTCTCGGAACAGGAGTCGGGTGAGTCATCATGAATCGTCGTGATGCAGCAGTCGACGTGTGTCCACAGGTGTATGATGATATCGACGAGAACTTGGAGGTTATCGAACCCATCCTTAGAGATTTCTTTGCCGTAGATACTGCTGAGGGTTACGATATTATTAGATTCTCTCGGGCAGATTCCGACGATTATCTTGACGCTATTGATACTGCTCCCTCTTTGATTATCCCACTGTTTCTCCGTATGGCCAACTTGAGCAAAAGAGAGGTCCATCATCAATGTGGTATTGAAAAAATATTCTCTCGGTACATCTACGTTGACGATCCCCCCACACGGAATGAGGAAATGAAGTACTTCTCAAACTTCATATCACACCAAATTGAGATGGACCTTCCATTTGAATCTGTCTTCCAGATGTATGAACGCTCTATTGAGAGAACTCATCGAGCTCTGATCGGAGATGAATTCTATAAGGATCTTCATCAGGACTTAGAACAACACGGTGTAGAGGTTGAACACGATTACACCCTTCCTGGTTGTCCGAATATCGTTGTTCGAGACGATGACGATGATCTAGTCTTGGCTGGTAGAGCGATGGATACTCAAGCTGGGAATCTTGTAAAGAGGGCGAGACATATGTTTACCCGGTTGGGGAAGTTCACTAAACACCACCCCGATCTTCCGACGATTGCTGTCTTCTTAGTTCCACCAGAAAAACTCGATCGTGGTCGACGTATCACCCGTAACAAGGTAGAGAACGTTAATACAGCTATTGACAGAGTATTTTTTGACGATGAACCAGAGGAGATAGCCTCGTTCATCAAAGAGCAACTTGAGTGATTGATTAAGGGTGCTGTTTCGACACCCCCCGCAATCTATGTGTAAGTTCGATACTGTTGCTGGGAGTGGTCGTTATACCTACCATGCCTGATCGGTGATGCCGTACTGATTGATCGACGGGTGCATTCGAACAGTGTCGTGGGTACTCGAGTAGACCTTACCAAACGGTTTGGTTCGAATGTTTGGTAAGGAAATGGCGTGGATAGTTTCACCGAATACCATCTCGAAATGTATTTTCCCGATACCAGCAACATTTGTCGAAACCCACCCCCCTCCTGCGAAGTTAAAACGCATGTAGCTGTGGGCCGTGATATTTCTCGTCCTCACGACTAAATCGGTGTTAAACGCTGTTAGCACGGTGTATAGAGTTTCACGAGGGTGATTTGGCGATTGTATTTTATCATGGAAACTTTTATTTAACATACCTTCAAACAGTAACCGTACTGGGACCAAAAAGCTGTGCTGTGGGTGTTGTTGTGTTGTCGTGTTTTTGGCTGTTTTCAGCACTCTATTCTAGTCTATACCGTGTTCTTAGCCGTGTTTACAGCTGTTCTCGTCTTTAGATCAGTCTTATTTTCTCTTTCCACCCTCTCACCGACGAATCTGTTTACACTTCGCAGGAGGGGGGGGTTGCCCCAAAGTTACTATCTTCCACAAAACGCGAATAAATTAACTCTTCTAACACGAAATAACCAGTAGTCTATTCTGTGTATATTAAAACGACTTCAGTATCTCTCTCGCTTCTCGTGTCTTAACTTCTCATGTGGTGTTTCTAAATGTGGCGTGATTATTCAGATGTGTCTAGATGAGGCTGTAGTCACCGTTCTACGGAGCCATACACTTCGCAAAGGGTGGTAAGTTTTATATCACACTATATGAATAATGTGACCATGACAAATCAAGACGAGCTGGGCGATCCCAGCGAGAATTTAGCCAATCTCGTCCGGTCTAATGATAAGGTTGTGTTCTCTGATCGGAATCTACTGAAACCTAGCCGGATTGTAAAGGGTGATCGTATCGTTGGTCGTGATTCTCAAATGCGGCAGATGGTAGATCTACTAAAACCACTGATGCAGGGTTCTTCACCCCCGAATATTCTAGCATATGGCCCTTCTGGTACTGGAAAGTCCTTGATCACAAATAGAGTGGTTCAGGAGTACCAATCTGCTCTTACTGAGAGGGACAAGGAACTAGCGTTTATAAAGATTAATTGCCAGTGGTTGAATTCCGTTCATCAGGCTGGTAAGAAGATAATTGAGTCTGTTGAAAATCTCGATAATGTAGATGATGAGTTCACGATAAACGGGAAAGCCACTCATCACGTTTTTACTACTGCCTTTGACGCAATCAAAGAGAACTATGATGCTGCTATTTTTCTTGTAGACGAGATCGATCTACTGGTGAACCCCAATCTGGGACCTGATGATGAAGCGGCTTACTCTTCTTTGCTGTATATTCTAACACGCATTGAGGATCTTGTAGGCTTCGAACAAACGACTGTTATCGCAATAACGAATTATCCTGACTTCATGCACGATGTCGACGGTCGTGCAGAGAGTACCTACAATCCCCGGGATATTCTATTTTCAGATTACAACGGAAACCAACTCAGGGAAATCCTACAAAAGCGTGAGGATGCCTTTAACGATGAAGTTTTGACCAATGACGTGATTCCTCTTTCTGCTGCGTTTGCTGCCAGAGATAATGGTGATGCCCGTAAGGCAGTTGATCTTTTACGTACAGCTGGCGATCTCGCTATCGAGGGGGATTCTGCTACAGTTACCGAGGAACACGTACGGAAAGCTCAAAAAGAGGTTCAGCGTGATCGTGTGTTAGAAATAGTAGGCGGTTCTGCTAAATCGAAACAGTTGGTCCTGTTGTCTACAGCATTGATTCAGTCCTGGTCTGCCTCTAATAGGGAATCAGTGCCTAACCCAGTTCTTGAGAACATCTATGCGACAGTATTCAACCTTATTAACCCTGATAAGAAGCCAAAATCCAACGATACCATACTCCGGTATATGTCTGAATACGAAATCAATGGGATTGTCTCTTCTTCTCGAACTGGGAAGGGTAAGGCGCAAGGTATGTACAAAAAATATGTATTCAACCGTCCCGCCAATCTCGTAATAGACACGTTGACAGACGAGGAAGAGGATTTCGAGCAATTACTTAACTCCGACAATTCTGATTTCCTTCGCGACCGGATATCAAAGAAACTATCTGAATTCTATAATAATTAGGGAGCTCTCTATAACTTCCATACTGTGAGATAATCTTTTATTTAAACAACGATTTTCACTTCGCAGTAACCCCCTTTACTTCGTAAGGGGTGGGTGATACACTTCGCAGTAACCCCCTCCACTTCGCAAGGGGTGGGTGTTACACTTCGCAGTAACCCCCTTCACTTCGCAGACGGTGGGTGTTGTTACACTTCGCAGTAACCCCCTCTACTTCGCAGACA
>Ga0102936_1001190_pt1 | contig 10315 bp, 10 predicted proteins | sample SalPon2_A_H2O_MG_FD_78502 | JGI IMG/M metagenome (GOLD analysis project Ga0102936, IMG submission 78502) | Salt pond water microbial communities from South San Francisco under conditions of wetland restoration - Salt Pond MetaG R2_A_H2O_MG | ecosystem: Environmental > Aquatic > Non-marine Saline...
AATGGATGCAAAAAGACGAATGGCAGAACCAACTCCAGAAAATGCTCGACATGGGTGTCAGAGTCGAACAGCAGGCACTAGCATCACAAAGCCTACAGTTCGTAGCGAACGAATACTTGCCACAGAAGATTGAGCAAGATCAGTTCCTCGACTAAATTTATTTTTAATTTCCTCTTTGTTTTTATTATGAACTCTAAGGATAAAGGTAATTTAGCTGAACTTGCAGCAGCTAAAAAGATAATTTCTAAAGGCATGTCTGTTGCCTTTCCTTTTGGAGACAATGAAAGATATGATTTAATTATCGATAATGATCAACACTTGGAGAAAGCTCAGACGGGGAATAATCAGAGTAAGAATGTTAACTGGGCTGAGGATTACAAAATATAATGGTTACAGAGCTATCTCAACGGTTTATAAGAATTTTTGTACAAGAAGTTATTATCGTGTAAGCCCAGGTAGCTCAGCAGGTAGAGCGCCACGCTGTTAATAATTTCATAACAGATACGTGGCGGTCGCAGGTTCGAGCCCTGCCCTGGGCGACACATTTTCTCAAACCTTATGCAGCCAGGCATTGTAGTCTGGTTCTTCTCCTCTCACAGTATCCATGTATGTTGATTGAATTTCCTCGGTTATTGGTCCTCTACCATCTGAGATCTCCTTTCCGTCAATTTCTCTGATTGGTGTTACTTCTGCTGCTGTCCCACAGAAAAATGCCTCATCTGCTCTCAGAAGCTGATCTCTAGTAAATTCCTTTTCTCTCACTTTGTATCCTTTATCTTTTGCTATCTGCATTACTGAGTCTCTTGTAACTCCTTCTAAGACATCTTTCTTAGGTGGTGTAATTAGCTCGCCATCTCTGACGATGAAAATGTTTTCACCTGATCCCTCTGCAACATATCCTTCGGGTGTCAGCATTATTGCTTCATCCATCCCATTTCGTACTGCTTCCTGTTTTGCCAGTACTGAGTTAACGTAGTTTCCTGTTGCTTTGGCTTTGGTAGGCATTACGTTTCTATGATGTCTATTCCATGATGCTGTCTGTGTTTCTACTCCATTTCTAAGTGCTTCTTCACCAAGGTAGGCACCCCAAGGCCAAACTGCAATAACAACTTTAACTGGAACGTCTTCAGGGTTCACTCCTAGCGAACCATATCCTTTGAATGCTAAAGGCCTTATATAGCATGAATCCACTTTATTTTCAGTTATTGTTTTTTCTATGGCTTCTCCAAGTTCTTCTTTGGTGTATCCTAAGTCCATGCCCATTATTTTGGCAGAGTCCATGAATCTTTCGATATGTTCTTCCAGTCTGAAAACTGCAGGCTCACCATTAACTTCGTAGGCTCTAATTCCTTCAAAAACACCGGTACCGTAATGTAATCCATGTGAAAGTACATGAGTCTCAGCTTCATCCCATTCAACAAGTTCTGAATCCATCCAGATGTAATCTACAGGTTCCATAATTTCACTTAGTGGGTTTGAATGCTTATTATTTTCTTTTAGAAAAGACAGGTTTCATTTGTCCCAGAATCTTCTCCGCATCATTCACATTTGTAGTGTTCTGGTGCTCCAAAATCTTGATGTTTTCCCGGTTGAAAGGGCTGGGGAGAGGTGAAAAAACAGTTAAACCTGCTTTCTGCAAAACCATTGGAGCTGGTAAAAGAACACAGGGGAAACCTCTCTCATTGTAAATTTTCTTGGCCATCTCACCAACAGTTAATTCTTCAGGACCTCCAAGCTCCAATACCTGGTTATCAAAACCTTCCAGTGTCTTATCTATTATAGAAACCACGTCATCTACATGTATGGGCTGTGTCAACGTCTTAATATCGGGGAAAATCATTGTCGGTGCCGCCTTCCCAATCAAATCCAACAATTTATTACCTTCTCCATACACTGTAGAAGGTCTTAGAACAGTGTGCCTCTCAGAATTATTTACAATAATCTTCTCAGCTTCCCTTTTCGTTTCAAAGAACGAATGATCTACTTTTCCGGCGCCTAGAGCTGAAAGAAAAACTACTTTCTCGGCATCAACTGCTTCAATCAAATTTTGGGTGCCTTCCACGTGAACTTCCTCATACTCTCCAGGACCGTACATGCCAGGAGCAAGACCGATAGTATGAATCAATACATCAAAACTTTCGTCTATTTCAAATTCTTCTGTAATATCTTGTTGGAATGTGGCATCAGCCCCTCTATCCAATGTCTTCACTTGATGAGTATTTCTAAGTCTTTCAACTACTTTCTTACCAATAAAACCTCTACCAGCCACCAAAACCTTCATAACCATTTTTATCGTATCGAAGGGTTAAAACATATTTGATAATCTTTTATCACTAACATCTCAAATCTTATTCGTGAAAAGTACTGTAATCTACGACGAAGGATGCCCGTACTGTGTAAGCATAGCCAAGATAGTTGACATTAGCAAGAGATTTGAAATCATTTCGTATGACTCTGAAGAAGCTAAAAAAATACTCGAACAAGAATTTGAGGATCCTGGATTCACATTTTACCTTGTAGAAGAAGATAAAATCTATTTCGGTGATAAAGCGGCACAGAGGATAGCTGAAAAACTTTATAGATCTAAAATACTTGGTAAAACATTCCTCAAACTTTACCCGTATTTATCCAAGCTTTTCTCAGTGCTTAGCAGAAGAGAAGGCATCAGACAACCAATATGTGACGAAGAAAGATGTGTGGTTAACAAGGAAAACGGTGGAGTTATAAAAAGAAACTAAGAAAAATCTTCTCTAGACTTGGTTCCCAGAGACTCTATTTTCTCTCTTTCCCAGTAACTTTCTCCATCGCTGAATTTGTACCTGTAAACCTCCGCCTTAACTTTTTCAGGTGGCTCATCGAAAGGAACAAACTTGAATAATGACTCGATCTTATCATCGCCTTCCAAGAGTTTCTCAAGCAACTCATCCAGAAAATCGTAGTCCTCATCTGTTTTATGAGCTACAAACCACAGTAAAGAATCAAGCCTATGAGTGTAAGGAGAGATAAATCTTGGTCTTTCAAATCCACTTGTTTTCTCTTGGAAGAGATATTCTTCCCATTTTTCATTTCTAAAGCCTTTAATTATGACTTCTTTCTTCTCTTCACGGACGATGGAGTAACGACCATAAGTGTTGACAATTCTTAAGGGGCTGTAACTCTTGCTGTTGAAATCATCATTGAAAAGCATCCTATAAGTTGCCGGGATGCTTCTAACACCTATCAAAGCTGCAAGAATCAAAACCAGGCCAGGATTGCCGAAAGCTTCTGGATTTTGGATAGATAAATTTATTGTCTTTGATAATATCTCGTCACTGAAAGTGAAAATGGTGGTTGATATAGTCAACAGGTTCAACCAGTAAAAATTCCCGCTCAAAACAATCAGTAGTTGGTGCAGTAAAGCGAAGCCTCCGGCTATTGAAGCATAGGGCTGTGGAAAGAAAAACAGGAAGGGAATCACAAGTAGAACGAAGTGGTTGAAAAGTACTCCTAGCTTCTTGAAATAGGTTGGAAGCATGTGGAAGTACTTACTCAAAGGATTTGGAAGCATCTGGGTCTTGTAAAAGTAATTTAAAGCAGTTAAGTCTTTCCATTTCTTGTCATCTTTCTTTAATTTGATTAATCCTGCACCAAACATCATCCTGAACAGGAACCAGCGAAACAATAGAACAAGCAAAGCAGGCACTTCTTTGCCTGGTAGGAGAAAGATTGCCAGGAAACCTGCCTCAGCCAAACAACTTCCAGAAGAATAAAACTTCTGCCCTGTGTTTCTGAAAGATAGGAACAGAAACCACATTGAACTCCAGATAACCCAGTGTGACCACTCACCTAGGATGCTTGGTAAACCAGCCAAAGCAGAAAAAGACAAGATTATTCCTGTAAAAGCTGAAGTTTTGATCGCTGTATCACTTCTAAAAAAGTAGAAAATACTGAAAACTCTAGAGAAATTCTTGTCTTCCACAAAATCACTTATAGGAAGTAAACCATTCTCACCCACTAGGGCCGTGTACTGTTTGAGAGCCACCGTGAAAGCTATCAAGTAGGTGAGCGCGATACCTTTCTGGAAAACTATTTTTGCCATTAAATAGCCTTCTCCTTCAAACATGTTGAATAATTGGATTAAGTTGTCTTAACAGCTTACTGCTTCAATGCTGTGTGAGACTTACTTCACAGTCATCTGGATTTAAAAAATTAGATGAAATCCTATTTAATATGTCACCTGAAGTATCAGATATGGTTGAGGAAGCAGATCTCGATATAAATCGTGATAAACTCGTTGAAGAACTAGCAAGACCTTTCGTTAAACTTGTACTAGCTCTTTTGGTATTACAAGTACTTGGATTTGTCGTAGGTCTTCTACCAGGATTCGACAATACTATAGCAAGTACCTCTGTCAGTATTTCAGGTCTTGTAGGTGGGATATTCACAGTAATAGCTGTTTATCTGATTGCGAACTTTGGGAGAGAGCTTGAACCAAGACTAAAAGATGTAATGTCTGTCGGTGAAGAGCTAGCCGAGACAGCAACCTTAATTAAGCATATAATTTACTTGATTGCAGTATCAATAGCGTACGATGGACTAGGAGGAGTCATCATTCCATTGATGGGCAACTCCTGGATGTATGAACTTGCATTCCTAGTAATCGCCCTAGTTCCAACCTCATTGATCATCCTTGACTTGTACAACAACTTTGAGGATATTACAGATTTGGCAACAGAGAAACTCACCGATATTTTGACAGGTGGCTCAGATAGTGAAGGAGAGAAGGATGATCAAGAAGAGAAAGGTGGAGAGAGTGAAGAGAATTAAGACTCTCTCACTTTTTCTAATTTTTCTTGCGTTAACAAGTCTTGGAACATCTTTTGCAGGTGGAGATGGAACTCCTGCAAGTCCATATGAGATTGACAGGTGCAGGTATCTTCAAGACATAACAGATGAAATGGGAGCTCACTATCAACTTACAGCAGACCTTGACTGCTCCGAAACTTCTACGTGGAATAGTGGAAACGGTTTCGCAACTCTAGGAGCTTATTCGGAAGATAACCCGGATGTCAACTCAGGTTTCACGGGATCTCTGGATGGTAACGGCCACACTATTTCAGGTCTATTTATCGATAGAAGCGAGGCACGATACCTAGGATTATTCTCATACGTTAAGAATGAAGGAGTTATCAAGGATTTGAACCTGCAGGAAGTAGATATTACAGGTCAAAAATATCTTGGAGGAATTGCTGGCAGGAATAACGGAAAATTAATTGATGTATCAGTATCCGGGAACATTAGAGGAGAAGAATACGTTGGAGGGGTAGTAGGAGACAACAATGGATTCGTAACAAATTCTTATTCAATGGGTAGAGTAAATTCTGAAGATAAAGCCGCTGGAGGAATAGCAGGATGGAACACTGGCGATATTTACCTAAGTTATTCAACAGCTTCAGTGAACGGTAGAATGTCTGGGGGAATAACCGCCATGAATCTAGGAAAGGTTGCAAGAAGCTTTTCCACAGGAACAATTGAAGGAGACCGTGCAGGAGGAATAGCGGGAGGAAATGGTTACTCTATACAACTTGAAATAGATGGCGAGCCAGGAGCATGGATCCAGAGAGGAGGAGAAATCATTAACAGTTACTCCTCAGCAACCATCGACGGAAGCTACTCTGGAGGAGTAGTGGCCGTGAACAACGGTTCGATCCAAAATAGTTATGCTAGAGGAGCCATTTACGGGGCAGAAGCAGACGCAGGAGGATTAGTCGGTGAAAATCACGGTTCAGACAATATTCAGGCAAGCTACTACGACGAGATGAGTACAGGATACACAAGAAGTGATGGAGGAGCAGACCTTCTCACTGTAGACATGAAAAAGAAATCATCATTCGAAGGATGGGACTTTGAAACCAATTGGAACATGCCTGAAAACGGTTACCCACAACTAAATGTGAACCAATATAAAGCAGTTAAATCGGACGGCAATATTGACGTGATGTCCTCTGAAGCAAATATTTCGAAAGGATTGAACGCCGTTGAAGAGTGGCGTGGAGATCTTACAGGTTTCAGAGTATCTGACATAGGTGAAGACGTAGTCTACGTTTCAACCGTTTCAGGTGACAGTATAGAGGTTACCGGAACCTTGAACAATAATAGACCTGAAAATATCTCGTTCAGCATCAGACCTGACTCTGGATGCGAAAAAGACTCTTGTAGGTCAATAAGCTTCAGAAACCAGGATGGTGGAAAAGTTTTTGAGATAACTACTGAAGCACGTCACGTTGACTGTGGTTGGGGTTGCTCAACTACAGAATCTGGTTACAGCTTCAACGGGGAATACAGTGATGATGATAGAGAGTCATGGACACGTTTTACCTTAGAAGGGATTAATTACGATGAAAACAAGGTCTCCGAAGTCAGAATCGGTGATAGTGTATTAGCCACAGATGTTCAAATGAACGGTAATGCATCTAATATTACAGAAATAAGACTGAACTCGGAATCCAAGACAGGAGGTCTCTACTTGAAAGAACTTAAACTTCAAGGCGAGGCCGAAAAGGAAGCAAAGTTGCCTCCTCAAGCACCTTCAGACATCGGTAAACAAACTGAAGAAGCAGTAGAAGATTTCGAGAACTCAATCAACGAACAACTAGTTGAAGAAGGAAGCTACAAATTATCAGATTTAAGTTATTCTGGAGAAAATTCTCTAAGACTTATCTCTGATCAGAAAACAACTATCAAAACAGGTAATTCTGTAGGTGAGGCACAAAAAGTAAGCTTCTGGATTGCAGCCAACAGACCCGATACGGTGAAAAGAGGAGTGAGATTGAATGGTGAAAATCAGGCCTCAGTTTATCTAGAAAATGGTTTCATCCGTTATGAAGGCAGTCAAGCTGAAAAAACTGACTTGAGAACCTATGAGACAAGCCAATGGTACAACTTGGAGATCCACGTGTTTAGAGAAGGAAATGCTTTGATCAAGGTTAAAGATCAAGATCAACAGTTATTGGCCGAACAACATGTCAAGATTTCAAGCGGTTCAGACTTCTCTGAAATAGAAGTTTATTCAGAGAAATCCCCGCAACCTGGTTACACCTGGTTTGATGGCTTGGATATATCAGAAATAGAGATTCAAGAAAGAGAAGACGAAGAAGAACAGAAAGAAGGAGAAGACGAAGCTCAGGAAGAGGACTCAGGTAATAACAGAGACACGGATGATTCACAGGGAGACTCGGAAGATGAAAATGATCAAGGTGAAGGAGAACAAGACACGAGTGATGAAGACTCTGAAGGTATAGTTTCAGGACTGGTGGGCTTCCTCAAAGCAACATTCTCCTAAAAAACACGATAAATCCCTCTCCCGTCTCTTTTCCTTATATTTTATTCTCTTCAGTTCTCCCCAATTTTTTATCAAAAAGAGGTATTTGATATTATTCACTCTACAAAACTGGTTTTATGGTCTTGAATGATGACTTTTTGGAAGAGATTGGGGAATATTGCAGGTTTGGAGAGGAGAGAGTTTATGTCTTGCTTGGAATTGCAAGAACGAAGGAGAATGAGGAATACACCAGCACTTCTGAGCCAGTCATAAGAAAGATTGTAGATGAAAAAGAAGAACTAGAGAGAAAGATAGAAGAGATGGATCACGCCGTTGAGAGGTTTGAAACCGATTTCAGATTGTATATCTCAGCTAATGCCCGGAACACAATGGATGCATTCTTTCGTTTAAGAGAAGAAACTGATGAATGGCTGAAAATGAAATTAAATGGGAACAAAGGAGTGAATAAAAAGTTCAAGAGAATTGACAGTGAATTCAAATCAGTACTGCAGAAACACGGTTGCCGTGATGATACTAACTTCATATTTGACCTTGACGACTGCATCGAAGAAGATGCAGATAAGATTGAAAACCAATTGAAGCAACATACTTCAATTAAATTACGTCAAAAAACACCAAATGGATTCCATATTGTTACAGAAGCTTTCAATTTCAACGAACTCGAAACAGAAATAGAATATGAATTGAAAAAGGACGGAATGATATTCCTATCCTATATTGGAGAGTAATTAAGGCCCGTATTTCTTGAAAGCCTCTGCTACCAACATTGGAAATACTAGTGTGGCTTCAGCCTCAACCTGTGTGTAATTTTTGGTGTTTTCTTTGATCTTTCCCCATGAAACTGCTTCTTTTGGCGGAGCTCCACTTAAAGAACCGTCTCCTTCCATGCCTGTGGAAATGTATACAGCGTAATCGGTGCCTCCTCTGAACAGGTTTGACATTATTGCCTGGTGCTTAGGTACTCCGTCGCCTACTGAGATGATGGCTGTCTTCTCAGCCTCGATCGCCTCATTAATTAGACTGTCCCAGTCATCCAAGATCTCAATGCCGATTTCTTCGTCCTGTTCCTGCCGGTAGTAGAACATGAAGTCGCCGATCTCAGCATCAATCATCGCAGGGCAGTAAACAGAGATATCATTATCGTAAGAGTGATAGATGAAAGAGTCTGAACCGTCAAGTTCCTCATCGTCTTCAATAGCTTCTCCAAACTCATAAGCCAGGTCACTCGGAGTTCTAATCTTCTCGTTTTCAAAGAAATCCTGGAAGAATCCGTCGTTTAACCATGATTCAAGCCAGACGTAATGATCAGACTCTACATAGATGTTGCCCAAACGGTTGATGCCGTTTTCTCTAAGCTGTGCTTCATCAGCTTCCCACTCACCCATCTTGAAGTCTTTCTTCGACTTTATGATATCCTCTGTATGGCTTCCAGCTGAAGTAATGATTACATCGACATAATCCTTTCTAGCCAGGTAAGCAACTACCTCACGGAGACCTGAGCTAATTATATTTGAAGTAAAGGTCAGGAAAATCTTACAATCTTCATCGCGCATCTCTTTAACTAAATCAATAGCTTCCTTCAGGTGAGTAGCCTGGAAACCTGTGGTCCCGTACTTCTCCAGCATCTCTGTCATATCGAAGTCGCCACGGAAATCGTAGCCTTCGACGTCTTCTCCAGTGAATTTTTTCTTGGTTCCGGGTATTACGTGTTCTCTAGTATCTGAGGCTTCTTTTTCGTCTGTCATGAATAATTCTTTTATACAAATTTTTTTATCGATCAGAGAGTGTAATTCTGGTGAAAAGTTTTTCATCGTGAGATATTTCTCCAGTCTTTCATATGAAATACGTAGATTGGAAGTGAAAAGATCAGGCAGGATAATAGTGCTGCACGGAGCTCTAGAGTAGAGAAAAGACCCAGCAGTGGGTTTACATTGAACGGCATGAAAGGCTGCATAGCTGGGTGATGGAACGCATCGATCGTTACATGGAGGAAGGCTCCGGAGAAAGCTGCCAAGAAAATACTCTTCTTCGTGATTTCCTGTACGATTTTCATCTCCTTTAATTGTTCATCAATCACAGGCCTTAGATAGATCATAACAGTTACAAGTAGAGTCGCCATTAATGTTGCTCCAATATAGGTATGCACCCAGCCGTGTCTTGGGGGCTGCCAGAACCCTAGAAAGACAAGTGCTGCACGCCAGTCGATAATCACGTTCGCTGCCACGAAAGTCGGAAAATCCAGTTTGTTGAGGAGAAAGAGCCCAAGCAGAATTCCTGGTCCGAAGTGGAACGGTGTAAACGGCATAATCTTTCCTTTGGTTCCTATGGTTTTATTCTTAAAACTCACCTATCAATGTACAATTACAGGGATTTTTTTGGGGCCGAGTAGCTCAGCCTGGGAGAGCGCTTGACTGAAGATCAAGTTGTCCCCGGTTCAAATCCGGGCTCGGCCATCAAAACATAAAGCTGTTAGTCATGAGTAATATGTACAATTTATTTCTGGAATCTGGAAGTAAAATTCATGAAAGAGTAAGAGATAACAAAGATGCAATCAGATCTGAAGGGGGCGACCCAGAAAATGTTTTTTACTATACTGAGTCAATGATTGAAGCAAAATATCATGCAATACAAGCTGAAATTAAAATAGCGGAAGTTGAAGAGGATAGAGAAGATAATGAAACTTCAGATGTCGGAACTAAAATTAGAAAATCTTTAGAGGAGTACGAGAAAGCTATTGATTATCTACAAAATGCAGTTTCATTGCATGAGGAAATGAACCCAGAAAGTATAGAATATTGTGAAAAACTTCTGGAACTTGAACTTGTAAGGTTAAGTGAAAGAGAAACAAATAAAGAACGGTATGAAGAGCTTTTTAACCGTCTTAAAAGGTTTTTAGGAGTGAAAAATGATTATACGGGTGATGTAGGTTTAGGAGGTTATAAACCATTTAGAAAAAATCCTGAGAAACACTTGAAGAACATTAAATACGAGAGA
>Ga0102936_1001195_pt1 | contig 10295 bp, 7 predicted proteins | sample SalPon2_A_H2O_MG_FD_78502 | JGI IMG/M metagenome (GOLD analysis project Ga0102936, IMG submission 78502) | Salt pond water microbial communities from South San Francisco under conditions of wetland restoration - Salt Pond MetaG R2_A_H2O_MG | ecosystem: Environmental > Aquatic > Non-marine Saline...
ATCTTCTTCGCTCATGTTGGAAGGATCGAATCCTGCTCCTCCCATACCTCCCATTCCACCGGGAGCGCCATCTTCTCCTCCATAGATTTCTTTGCCGATTTCTTGGATTTTTTCCTCCAGTTCCTCGACCTTTTCCTCAAGTTCTTCTTTGTCTTCGATTTCTACGTCTTCTCTGAAGTCTTCGAGGTCGTCGATTTTCATCTCAATGCCTTCGACTACGGAGTCGTCGACTTTGTCTCCGTGTTCTTCTAGTTGGTCTCGTGCTTGGCTGATTAGTTGGTCGGCTTTGTTCTTTGCCTCGATGAACTCTCTTCTCTTCTCGTCTTCTTCTGCGTGTTTCTCTGCTTCTTCCTTCATTTCTTCGATTTCGTCTTCATCTAGACGTGCCTGATCTTCAATCGTGATGGAGGCACTTTCTCCGCTTTGTTTTTCTTCTGCGGATACGTTGAGGATTCCGTCTGCGTCTATTTCGAATGTTACTTCGATTTGTGGTTGTCCTGCTGGTGCTGGCGGAATTCCTTCTAGGTTGAACTGTCCTAGGGACTTGTTGTCTGAAGCCATTTCACGTTCTCCCTGAACAATGTGCACTGTCACGACTGACTGACTGTCCTGTGCGGTTGTAAATGTCTTAGATTCTTCTGCAGGGATTGTGGTGTTTTCCTCAATAAGTGTTTCTGTTAGTCCTCCTTTGACCTCAACTCCTAGGCTTAGTGGTGCTACGTCGAGTAGTAGGATGTCGTCCATTTCTCCTGTGATTGATCCTGCTTGGATGGCTGCTCCGTCTGCAACTGCTTCTGCAGGGTTGACTTCTTGGCTTGGCTTCTGACCAGTGATTGCCTGTACATGTTCACGTACAGCCGGTACACGTGTTGTTCCTCCAACTAAGATTACTTCGTCAAGATTTGCGTTATCGACGCCTGCGTCTTCCATAGCTTTCTGTGTAGGCTTTGTAGTTCTCTGAATGAGGTCTTCAACTAGGTCCTCAAATTTGGAGCGAGTTAGTTCTTGATCGAGGTTGTATGTTTCTCCGTCTTCCTGGTAGATGAACGGGATGCTGATTTTTGTTGATTCTCGGCTGGAGAGTTCTTTCTTGGCTTCCTCTGCGTTTTCACGCAAACGTTGCATTGCCTCATCTGATTCAGAAAGATCTACGCCGTGCTCTTCTTCGAACTCTTCTAGAAGGTAGTCAACTATTTCTTGGTCAAAATCGTCTCCTCCGAGGTCATTGTCTCCTTCTGTGCTTTGTACTTCGTAGATTCCATCTCCCATTTCTAGGACGGTTACGTCGAAGGTTCCTCCTCCGAAGTCGTATACAAGTACTGTTTTCTCACGGTCGTCGTCCAGTCCATATGCCATTGCTGCTGCGGTCGGTTCGTTCAGGATTCTTTCAACTTCAAGCCCTGCAATCTCTCCAGCGTCTTTCGTTGCCTGTCTCTGTGTGTCGTCAAAGTGTGCAGGGACTGTAATAACTGCTTTTTCAACATCTTCTCCAAGTTTGTCTTCTGCGTCTTGTTTTAGTTTCTGCAAGATCATCGAGGAGATTTCCTGAGGTGTGTACTTGTCTCCATCAAGTTCTACTTCGTAGTCTTCTCCCATGTGTCTTTTGATGGACTTGACTGTGTTTTCTTCGTTTGTCAGTAGCTGGTTCTTTGCTGGTTTTCCTACCAGTCTTTCTCCGTCGTCAAATCCTACTACTGACGGTGTTACACGTTCTCCTTCCTTGTTTTCGATAATTTTTGGTTCTCCATCTTCAATGCTTGCCATTGCGCTTCTTGTCGTTCCGAGATCAATCCCGATAATCTTGCTCATTTTATAGTTTCACCTAGACTATATTTTTGTTTACGTGAATAAAAATTTTAAAACAGTTCCATAAAACCCCATTCAATCAAGCCAAAACTTAACCAAGTTAAACCAGGAAAAGTCTTACATTACAATTCTAGATCACGAAAACTATTCTATCAGTAAAGCCAGAGAAAGCATCCAAGAAATTGCTGAAGAAAACGAACTTCTGGCACTAGCAACAGTATCTGAACAATCAGAAGCTTTTAACGCCACAGCCTTCTACGTATTCGACCAAGACTTCAACTTCTACATCTTAACCGAACCAGATACAGACCATGCCGAAAATTTAGAGAATAATTCTTCGATCTCGCTTTCCATCTACGACTCACATCAGAACTGGAGTGACGAAAAGAAAGGTTTACAGGTGTTTGGAAATGCGGATAAAGTCTCTGAAGAAGAATTGCCTAGAGTTTTGGATCTATATCTTGAAAGAATTCCTGATCTAGAAGAATGGGTGTCACAACCTGAAGATATGGATAAAATTGATTCAGAATTCTACATTATCAAACCTGAAAGAATCAAGATCTTTGACGAACCCAGATTTGGCAAAGAAACTTGGCTCAATATTGGTTTCTGAAAACCAATTCCTGTTTCTACTCTGATTTTTGTTCTTTATCTGGTTCCTCTGTGACTACTACTTCTGCTGGTCTTAGTACTTTTTCTCCGTATTTGTAGCCTTTTCTTTTTTCTTTCAGTATTGTTTTTGGAGGGTGTTCTTCGTGTTCTTTTGTGTCTACGGCTTTGTGGATTTCCGGGTTGAACTTGTCTCCGGTTTCTATTAGTTCGAGTCCTTCTGAGTTAAGTGTTTGGTAGAGTTGGTCTTTCACCATTTCTACGCCTTGTACTACTGCTGTTTCTTCTTCTGCAGCCATTAAAGCTCTTTCAAGGTTATCAATTATCTCTATCAGGTCTTCTGAAAGGTCTTCTTTGGCTTGGTCTTGCCAGCGGCTTTTTCTTTCGTCCTGTTTTTTCTTGTAGTTTTCGAAGTCTGCTTTTGTTTTTTTAGCGAGCTTTTCGAACTCTTCCCGTTGTTCTCTTTCTTCTTCGAGTTCTTCTTCCATTTCTTTGAGTGCTTCGATCAGTTGTTCTCGGGATAGTTCTTCGTAGCTCATGTTGTGGATGGTGTCGGCAAATTTGAAATATCTCAAATTATTCACTGGTTGATGGTCCTCTCATATTATATAAACTAGATCTGTTTGAGTGTGTTTATGGATATTACTCTTTCACTTCCGTTCCTACAGTTGAGTTCGTCAGGTGGTTCAGCCAGTTTCATGCTTTTTATGGCGTTTTCACTGACTTGGATTATAGGTATTTTTGCGTATGCAGGGCTTACGAGTACATTGGGTAAGATTGTCAGTGTACTTTCCTGATTTTTTATACCTTCTTTATTAAATTAGAGTTTATGTCTGATGAAAAGCATCCTTTTGTCGATGAAACTGCCCGTAAAACTTCTACAATTGTTACAAAACATAGTATTGCGATTCCTGAGGATGAGCAAAAGTTCAAGAAATCGGAGAGGGCGTGGAATTGGGAGAAAATTGTTGATCTATTTTTTCCTCATGAGCAGTCTCCGAAGAGGAATAAGTATGCTAAGATTTTTCTCCGTGAACTGAAGGATGAAGGAAGCGTTGATTCAGAAAAGTTGAATGCTTTCGATGAATGGGGTCATGAAAAAGGAAAATCTAACTTGAAAAACAATATTCTGCCGAAGTTAAGGCGTCTAGGAGCTATTAAATATGAGTACCTTGAGTATCGTGATGGCAAAGAGGGCTCTCAAGGTCGTCGTAAAATTATCAAGCCAGCGAAGTCTTTTACTTCAATACTGGATTCTATGGCTAATGGTTGGGCTGCATTCGAGTCAGCAGCTTATGGAAACCAGGATTGAAATTATTATTGAATACCGGATTCTATTTTAGCTTTACTTGTTTTTTTCCGGCTATTAATTGGATTTCCTAAAGTGCTGTTGCTGTGACAACGTTTGCTTCTGGGCTTAATTCTGCTGTTCTGCGTGCTGAGTCTTCTGCACGTGCCAAAAGCTCTGTTTCGTAATGTCTTGTGTTTGCGTCCATTGTTATCTGACACCTCTTGGTTCGCGATTCGTGTTTTTTGCGTGAGTAATGTTGTTTTTTGAGAAAACCCAAGGACGATGCGCTACCTTGCAAGCAACACATCGCCCAAGCCTTCCATTCCAATGTTCCATAGAGGCAGAATGAAAGACTGTATGTTCAGTTGGTTTGGAGTTTTCGCGGTCGGTGCTTGACCCAATTTGGGCCAAGACTTCATCCCGCTTTAAGCTGCCAGGTAGATAATGGAGAAGTCATTGGCCTTGGTTTCGGTATGGGTGCACCTCACCAGATCCTTCCACATGTTTCCGGTAGGTGAAGTCATAGTGCTCAAGGCCATGTTATGCTTTCAAGTCAACTTTGGGAATTGATGTTTTTAAGTCTTGTCTTGAAACTCTTCAGGCTCCGGAGCTACCTTCTTTATTAGCTTCTCTCTAGCTAGTTCAAGCAGCTCTTGTAGGTTTTCAGCGTCGTACTGGTTGTATCTCACTAGTTTCTGAAGTGCCTCTTCATCTCCGTTATTCTCGTATTTTTTCCAGAGTCTGATTGCCTCACGACCGTCAATGTCTTCTAGCTCTCGATCCACACTTAGCTGCTTCTCGATCTTCTTCAGACCTCCAGAATAACCAAGCCTCTTGTATAGGTACATTAGGTCTATGTGAGGGTTCTGTATATCCATGTCAAAGCTCTTCTCAAGGAAAGGCTGATCAAATCGCTTGCCGTTGAAACTTACCATGATGGAGGACTCAAACATCTCTTTTTCTAAGTTTTCCTTTGTCAGATCTTGTCCCCGAATTAAAGTCTTTGATTCACCGTTCCTGTAAAAGCTGACAGTCGTGGTCTTGTTTCTTTCAGGTTTCAAACCAGTTGTTTCGATATCGAAGAAGCACACATTCTCTTCGAAGTTTTTGTAGCTCCTCCAAAGGCTTTTGTTAGGTAGTTTATCTTTGAAAAATGTCTCGTTACCTACCTGCAAGTTTTTGCGAGCTTTTTCTCTGTGGTCGTGTATTTTGTCTGAGTATTTTGAGGAGTCTTCTAGGTGGTCCCAGTGCTTTATTCCGTTTTTCCAGAGTTTTTTCTCGGTTTTTTCTCCGATGCCTGGGAATAGAATGAATGAGTTTTCTAGTTTCACTATATAGAGAAATAGAAGTGAGAAATAAAAAAGGAAGTAGTTATGCTGGTTTCCACATATACTTTATGCGGAAGCCTTTACGTCGTCTGCTTGCACTGTCTTACGACCTGCATGCTCTGCCATCTGTTTGGCGTCGCGTGCACGCTCGGAAGCATGATCTTCTAGTTCGTCTCTTAGTTCTTCGACTGCGTCTTCTGAGACTCTTGCTGCTCCGGCCTGCTTGATGATTCGCTTGACTGGTGCTAGTGGTAGTTCTGCCATTGAATTTGTCACCTCCTTGATTGGTTCTGTATTTAGTTAATGTTCCTTTCCTATATAAAAACGTTTGCTGTTCAGCACACGTTATTCTGTTTTTTGGGTTCGTAGTTCGAAGAAATAAGTGAAAGAAAGGTGGGTGTCGTCCGGAATACTGATTGAGTAATCTGGTAAAAGTGATGTCCAGACTCTAAGCGATCTGGGTTGTGACTTACTCAATACAACTTGTAGTATACCGCATGTTTCTACATCTTCTTGAGTTCAACTTCTATCTCATCACTGATCTCTGCTACAGCGTAGCAGCCTTCAAGAACTGGACCTGGATTTACTATCTGAGTTTCCCCAATTTTGTCAGTTCCTCTTGACTCATGAATATGTCCAGTCACCATTAAATCAAAATCTGAGTTCTCAATAAGTTCTCGAACTTCTTGGCTTCCTACATGATTTCCATCTGCGATATCAACCCCAGTATCTTTAGGTGGCTGATGTATCACGGCTACTTTTGTATCTGATTTCATTCTTTTTTCCAGTATTTCGACTGTCTCCCGAATTTCTTTTTCATCAGGTTCAAAAGGTGTTCCAAAAGGGGTTATACCTCCACCAAAGCCTACAGCTTCAAAACCATCAAAGGCCCCTATCTTCTTGTGTAGATTTATCCTGTGATTTCTTAATGTGTGTACACAGTCTTCTTCAATGTCCATATTACCAGGAACTGCTTTCACAAGCTTGTCCTTTTGATTAAACTTCTCTACGACTTTCTCCAAATTATTTTTGTAGTCGCTATATTCATTGGCATCTCCGAGATCACCTGCACAGATTATAGCCTCAAATTTTTCATTTCTAATTATATTATCTAGTTTTTGATAATTTCCGTGTATGTCGGTCACTAGAAGTGCTCTCATATACTGCCTTGTAGGTCTCCGTGTTTAAGTTGCTTGGCTGAAGAATCTCTTTTTAATTCTCTAGGAGTAACAGAGAGATATGGGAAATAATTCTGGTTCTAGAATAGAAGAGTTGGATAAGCTTTTAGGAAATATTAGAACTCACATTGAGCGAGAGTTCGATATGGATGTTCAAGGGATAGAGGAGGAAGTGAAGAAAACAGATAAAGACGAAAAAGTTATTGAAAAGAAGATTGCGGAAGATAATCCTTGTCAGGCCCTTACAGATGCCTCATACGAGTATCTCCAGCTAGCAACAGAACTTTACTTACTTGCAAGAATGGGTAATGATATAGGCAAGGTAGAATCTAGGATGAAGCAGCTTGAAGAGGTGCTAGAAGGTCTTGAAAAAGACTGTAATAATGACTCTAAGAGAAAAGAAGCTGTTAAAAGAATAGAAGAGGCGGAAAATACAGTCTCAAAAGCTGAAAACATTAGAAATGATCATCCAACCATCAACGATATTTTGGAGAAACTCGACAAACTCGATTAAATAAATTTGTTTAGTTCGCCACCTTTCTTTACTTAATTATTCAACTACCACTTTAGGGATGTGGAACTCGAACTAGCTGTAATAGATATTGATTATAGAACTTTTGAAGAGGGAGAAGAAGAGAAGGTTGAGTTAAGGGTTTTTGGAAAGACTTCTCAAGGTGAGAATGTCTTGGCTGTTGAAAGAGATTTCAAACCTTATTTCTACGTATTACCTTCTTCTGGGGTCGAGGTTGAAGAATTAGAAGATGAAATACTAGAAGAGAAGTTCCATGATGACAACGATAATTTGATAGAGCCCAAAGCTATTGAGAAAGTTGACAGAAGAGATGGGCTCGAAGAAGTAGAAGCTCTGAAACTGTTTACAGATGTTCCTGCAACTGTTCCAAAACTTAAACACGAGATCTACAGTCTGGAAAAATTCTCAGGTTGCAGAGAATTTGACATACCTTTCTATAAGAGGTATTTAATTGATAATCAAATATTGCCGACTGAAACAGTGAAGATAGAAGGTGAAGAGGAGGAATCGGAAGATTTTGACGTTAAAATAGGTGTAGAAAGTGTTGAAACAGGTTTGGGTCTTGAGGATATCGAATTTTCTTCTCTTGCATTTGACTTAGAAGTTATAGATGACGAAATTATCATGATTTCCTTCTATGGAGAACAGATGAGAAAGGTAGTTTCAACTGTGGAGATTGATGAATCTTTTGTTGAGACGGTTGAGAGTGAGGAGAAACTGCTTGAGAGGATAATTGATGTTGTACACGAAAATGATATTGATATTTTGACGGGTTATAATACTGATGAGTTTGATTTCCAGGTCTTGAGAGATAGAGTTGAGGAACACGGCATGAAGCTTTCGCTTGGTCGTGACGGAGAAAGGATGAAGTTTAATCGTCGTGGCAGGTTTGCCGGAGCCCGTCTCAAAGGAAGGATGCATCTGGACCTCTATCCTTTCATTGAACATGTGGTCTCACCAGGTCTAGATTCAGAAAAGCTAGATCTTGACTCGGTTGCGGAAGAAATGCTGGGTGAAAACAAGAATGATGTCTCATTCCCTGAAATGAAAGAATGGTGGGATAAAAAAGAGAATCTTGAAGAATTCGCAAGTTATGCTCTAAAAGACTCAGAGCTCGCCTACAAACTTTCCGAAGAACTAGTTCCTCAAATAATAGAGCTTTCAAGGATAACAGGACTCACACCTTTCGACGCATCCCGCTTAACCTACGGACAATTAACCGAGAACTTCCTCTTGAAGGAAGCCAACAAGAAAGAAATGATCGCTCCAAACAGACCAACTAGAAACGAACGCAGAAGGAGGCAAAGTCAAGGCGCCTATGAAGGAGGTTTTGTATACACACCAGAGTCAGGAATACATGAGGATATAGCTGTTTTCGACTTCCGCTCACTTTACCCCACAGTCATGGTTGCACATAATATCTCGCCAGAAGTCCTAAACCTAGAAGAATGCGAAAAAAGGTTCGAACCTGAAGAATTTGATTTCAACTTTTGCCAAGATGAGCAAGGCTTTTTCCCAGAACTGATAGAAGGATTAGTTGAATCACGTTATGAATTGAAAGGCAAGATGAAAGAGCTTGAAAAAGATACTTTAGAATATGAAAGCATTTATAGCCGTCAACAAGCTCAGAAGATTCTTGCAAACTCTTTCTATGGCTATCTCGGTTATAATGGTGCTAGATGGTATTCAAAGGAATCTGCTCAAGCAACTACCTACATGGGAAGAGAATATATTGAAGGAACAATTGATACTGCCCAAGATATGGGCTTTAACATGGTGTATGGAGATAGCTTAGATTATTCTCGACAGATTGCTGTTAGAAATCCTGAAGGAGCTGTTGAGTTTCTAGAAATTGGGGAGTTCGTGGAAGATGTTGAGAATCCAGAGGACTATGAGACTGTTGCATGGGATGACAATAAAGGTAAGGCTGTCTTCAAACCTGTAAAGAGAGCGATTTCTCATGAATATGAAGGAGATCTTCTAAAGTTTGATACGAACAGAGGGAGAACTAAGGTTACACCACAACACTCAGTCTATAAGTATGAGGATGGTATCGAGCTTTCGGATGCAACGGAGCTTGAGGAAGGAGACTGCTTAGTTTCTCTGTCAGATCCTCCGAAAACTGAAGATAAGTATTCAGAATGCGATATCTTAGACTTGGCAGATCTAGTTTATGATTCACCAGATCTCAGAGCCTATAAGGATCTTAAAAAATTTCCTGCGGAGAGAGGTGAATGTCCATACTGTCAGGAAGAGTATTACTTGTCTTCTCATGTTTATGCTCAACATCCGGAGAGAAAGGTTACTTTAGAAGATGCATCATCAGAATATTCTTACATTGGATGTGAAAATGCAAAGGCGGGGAAAATACCGCGTTTCTGGGATCTTACCAGTGAATTTGCTTGGATTTTAGGCTTTTACTGCGGAGATGGCTCAGCATCTGACGGCAGTAAAGAGATGATTTCTTTCGGAGGACAAGATAAAGAAAACATAAAGAAGGTCAAGAAGTTCTTCGACGAGAAACTTGATGAAGGTCTGGCTCTTGTAGAGGATGTGGATTCTAGGACTGGAAATAAAATGTACTATTACAGGATTCAAAGAAAACCTCTCGTAAGGTTCTTCGTAGAAGGTCTCGGAGCTGGAAAAGAGTCATCTGGCAAAAAGGTGCCAAATATTATTTTGAATGGTGATGAAGACCTTAAAGAAAGTTTTATTCAGGGTTACTTTGAGGCTGATGGGTCAAAGGAAAAGGAACACGATTCTAGATACAATTCTGAAAGTATCCGTTTCTCCACCAAAAGTTCGTACCTTGCAAATCAGGTTCAGTATATCTTGAAACAGTTAGACTTGGGAGAAAATCGATATGGTAGGAAAATAAATGATGTTTCTTATAAGTACAGGGATGATAAGCCAGAAATAAAATCTATAAGAAATACTGCAGCCAGAGGACCTGAGTTTTCAGAACAGGATTTTACACCAGCGACTATAAATCATATAGAAGAAGTAAAACCAACTAAAAATAAAGTTTACGACCTTGAGGTAGAAGGAGAGCATAATTTCGTCGACGCAGAAGGAATGATATTAGTACATAACACTGATTCGGTTTTCCTTTCAGGTGATGAAATACTTGAAAAGAAAGAAGAATTCCTTGAAGAAGTGAATTCTCAGCTTCCAGAGTTCATGGAGCTTGAATTCGAGGGCTTCTTCAAAACAGGGTTTTTCACATCCAAGGATTCAGGAGAAGGAGCTAAGAAGAAATATGCGTTGATGGATGAAGAAGGAGGAATGAAGATTACAGGTTTTGAACAGGTTAGAAGAGACTGGAGCTCTGTAGCAAAAGAAACACAGAAGAAAGTCCTGAGAAAAGTGCTTGAAAACAAGGTTGAAGAAGCTGCTGAAGAAGTGAAAGATACTATCTCAAGACTAAGGGATCAAGAAGTTCCTGTTGAAAAACTCAAGATATTTACAACGCTGACAAAGCCTCCAGAAGAGTATGATTCAACTTCACCGCATGTTGAGGCTGCTAAAAAAGCCAGGAAACGCGGAAAAGA
>Ga0102936_1001196_pt1 | contig 10291 bp, 23 predicted proteins | sample SalPon2_A_H2O_MG_FD_78502 | JGI IMG/M metagenome (GOLD analysis project Ga0102936, IMG submission 78502) | Salt pond water microbial communities from South San Francisco under conditions of wetland restoration - Salt Pond MetaG R2_A_H2O_MG | ecosystem: Environmental > Aquatic > Non-marine Saline...
CCAAGGTCTCGGGTACCAATGAGTATATCTTCGAATCCATGGACGGTGAGTTTGCAAAAGGCCAAGTCGCCGCGTAAGGAAATCTTGCATTATTGATTGATGACGATATAATGTATTAAAAGTGACACGATAAGATTTCCTAATTCCCCCTTTTCGCCCGAGTAGCTCTCGGGCTTTTTTTTGTTGCTAAATACCGCGAGACCATAACAACTAATGGAGTCGCGGAATGAATAAATGCTTTGCATGTAATGTATCATTTACAGTCGAGTTTGAAGAGGCAGATGCCGATGCTCGGTTCTGTCCGCATTGTGGACAAGAGACGATCGACGATATTGAGTTGATCGAAAACTACAATGACATCGACCCCTCGCTACTGTACGATGACGACGATGGCGATGATTTGTCGTGACATGGTGGTACGAAGGAAAAGAGTTTGACCCACAAGAGCATGACCTGTCTAAATTACACGGGTTTGTGTACCTGATCGAGAATCTACAGAATGGTCGATTATACATCGGGAAGAAAGGATTTACGTTCTCGAAGACCCGCCAAGTCAATAAAAAGAAAAAGCGATATAAAGTCGATTCGGATTGGCGCGATTACTACGGGTCTTCCGAAGAACTGAACAGTGATGTTGCCGAGTATGGGACCGATTCTTTTCGTCGAACGATCCTGTACCTTTGTCGGTCAAAGGGCGAGGCTACATACCTAGAGGCCAAGGAGCAGTTTGCCCGAGACGTGCTACTCCGAGATGACTATTACAACAACTGGATATCATGTCGCGTTCGTGGACCACACATCCGGTTACTTAAAGAGGAGTATACCACCGATTGACACAGTGCCCAGCACGGGTGTAAAATTCTATACAATTGTAATAACAGTAAGGAATGAGATGAAATGGCTATCAACAAAATCAAGAGCATGTATATCCATGAGATCCTAGACCGTGTCGCCGAGGCACCGTCCCGGAAAGAGAAGATCGAAGTTCTTCGCCGATACAATACCCCCGCACTTCGCGATATCCTAAAGGGATCATTTGACGAGAATGTCAAGTTCAACCTCCCAAAAGGAGCACCGCCGTACACCCCCGGATCATCACATTCCCCGGGTTCTACGCTTCGCAAACAATTCAAAAAGTTCAAGCACTTTGTATCGACACCACAGCGTCGGCGAGCCGGCCCAAAGGTCGAGACAATCTTTATCAAGATGCTCGAGTCACTCCATCCAGAGGAAGCGCAGCTCGTTGTATGGATGAAGGACAAAGACCTGAGTGGCAAGTACAAGGGCCTGACCAAGAAGATCGTATCTGACGCATTCCCGGGTCTGATTAGCGAATGATTAGTTACTTGACCAACTATATGGGTCCGATCAATATTGATTGGTATCGTGAGCGTGGGTTCACTGGCATGAGAGTGCGCCCACTCAACGAGTACGATCGCTCGGTTCGGGAGGGTCGAGCACAGGTCGGTGATCCCATCGAAGTCGAAGAAGTGACAGTCTCGTGCGGGGCCGGGAGGATTGATATCTATGGTCTCGATGAGGCAGAATACTATAATGGAATGTACGAATACTCCGTTCCACCTATGAAAATTGATTCGTGGAACCGACTAACAGAATGGCTCGATGACTTTGAGACCGAGGAACTTTGGACCTTTGAGCAGATCATCGAAGAGTTTGAGCGTAATAATGAACCCGTGGAGTGGATCGACGATGACCGATTTTGACCACCGCCCCGTTCATAACATCGAAGCTATTGCTCAGCATTACACTGAAAAAGACGGCGCCCCGGTGCGATATGTCTGCACGACGGCGCTCGGTGATGCCGCGATTGCATTCGATATCTTTTACCGAGATACACCACATCCTGAGTTTGGTAATCGGTACTTTGGATTGTTCTACGATCGTATTAGAGATTGCATGATGATTATTAACGCCGAAAACGTCGAGGATTATGAATTTAAATGCGGTGTGACAGAAGATGATCGGCTCGTGTATTCTCAACATCGGCACGATCTGGTTGAAGTCGACGGTGGTGCCCTTGACGGTGGCCGCTCGTATACCCGTGTGATCGGTGACGTAGGAGTATTGAACGCTCGCGTCAAAGATGGTATGATGTACACGGTGTAAAAGTGAGTGAGATGTATGGATATCTTCCAACAAGTCCTACAAGAACTGATTGATCTGCACGAGCAGACTCGGTGCGGGTGTGAGAATCCTGTTTGCCGTAAGTGTCGTGATGATCGTCAGATCGAGTATGTGATCGCGATGGGCCAAAGAGCTGATGACCCACTCGATGATACCGAGCGCAAGCAGTTCGAGGCACTCAAGAGGATTTTCTTTCACTCGATGCCCGACAAGTCTCCTGACACATACTTTATCTCTGGAGAAGCGGGGTCCAAAGACGACAATCGGCTCCCCGAGTATGTTTCGATTTGTCCTGCAATGGGTGTTGATTTTTCTGTAATGTATGAGCGAAAGGAGTGATGAAATGACCACATTTGCAACCGAAGTGGCCGATACAGAATGTTTTGTCGACGTCACCCATTATTCTCCCGGGCTCCCGATGATTATCACGGGTTGGGGTTTTGGTGATTGTGAGCCACCCGAACCGCCGGAGTATGAGTTCCGGCTGGTCGACGAGAAGGGCAATATCCTTGGGTGGCTCGAGGAGTTGATGACCAATGATGATGTCGAGCGAATCGAACAGGAGATCGAGGAAGCTGTACAAAGAGACGCAGACGATGCAAAAATCGACGCCGCTCTGAGCAATCTCGACTACTAGCAAAGGAGAACATGATGTTGTACCGACCACAGAAAAATGAATCTCACGTGATTATCGACAATTGGAGTGTCCGGGAGGTTACACACGATGGATCTACGACTCGACATCTCTGTGGGGTCGTGAATGGTGAGGGTCGGGTATGCTCTCCAATTCAGGACTTTGACTCATCGAACATGAGCTTTACCTCTCAATCCGGAAAACTGTACGAGGCACGAGGATGGCCCGGTCAGAACAATGACGCCGAGTATGTGTGGAATAACTTCTGTGGAATCATTGGTGTCGATCCGACCGAATACACCGATGCGACAAAGGAATACGTGTGAAAGTACACATAGGAAAATACCGACATCATTATACGACCTCGCGTATCGAGAGTTGGTGGCTTAATCTCAACCACGGGGTTGACTGGGATTTAGTCAGTGAGGCGGATTACACCCCGATCGATCGTGTGATCATTAAGGTACTCGATGGTGTTCAGTGGCTTTTGAATCACACGATCAATGAGTTCAACGAGTGGCGCGGCTATCAAAAAATCCGAGTTCACATCGATCCGTGGGACACATGGAGTGCCGACCACACTCTCGCACTTGTCATCCTCCCGGTACTCGAGCAGCTTCGAGATACGTCGTACGGATACTTTTTTGTAGACCCTAAGGATGCTCCCAAGAACCTTCGACCATCGAAAGAGCAAATCGAGCACAACGAAAAGACCGGGATGTACGATGATAAGTCTCTTGATCGATGGAAATGGGTGATGGGGGAGATGATCTTTGCATTCGAGTGCAAAGTCAATGATGATTGGGAGGACCAATTCCATCACTTTGGGGATGACATGCTCGACGTCAAATGTGTCGATCCCAAGGGATTAAGGGATACGCACAAGCGAATCCAAAATGGGTTCCAGTTATTTGGCAAGTACTACCAGAACCTGTGGGACTGATACCTCGAAATTTCTTTTTGCATATATACAGGTAAGAAATCAAAAAACCTGATTGAACCACAACCAACAAGAGATCGTGACCAATGCCGCTTTATAATTTTCGCCACAAGCAGTCAGGTAAAGTTCTGGAAATCGACCTGCCAATCCAAGAGCGGGAAGAGTTTCTGGACCAGCACCCCGAGTATCAGCAAGTCATCACTGCCCCGACGACTATCGTGCATGAACGCGGTACCAACCTTCGTGTGTCCGATGGTTTCCGCGAGTCACTATCCAGAGTCAAGGAGACATACAAGATCAATAACATTAAATCATATTAAGAGGAGGTTTAATCGCTTTTTGTTATGAGTGTGATGATTTATATTCAATAATCAAATCCACTACAACAACTGACATAAGGGTAAGCAACTCTGATGCAGCAACAAGCGATCAAGAAAAAGAAACTCACTCCCCACGATCTACTATCCATTCAGCCTCTTACACACCAACAAGAAGAGGCATTCCACGCCTTTCACAATTACGATATCGTCTCGCTGCTCGGATCTGCCGGCACGGGCAAAACCTTTTTGGCGTGTTATCTGGCACTTCAGTCTGTTGCCAATCGACATCACAATCAGATTAAACTTGTTCGATCGGCTGTCCCGTCGCGCGAAGTCGGGTATCTTCCCGGGACACTCGAGGAAAAGGAACAGGTGTACGAGCGCCCGTACTACGCGATCTTCGATCAACTGATCAATTACAAATCCAACAACTACGAAAACATGAAAGAGATCGGGGTCGTTGACTTTGAATCGACATCATATATGCGTGGCGAAACCTTTGATCATACGATCGTCATTTTCGACGAGGTTCAAAACGCATCCTTTCAGGAGATCGATACGGTCATGACCCGGTGTGGCGAGAACAGTAAGATGGTCTTTGTCGGGGATGGTCGTCAGGCCGATCTACGAAAGAATGGACTCAATGATTTTATGACAATCATGCGTAAAATGAGTTGTCACGGTGGGGTTGAATTCACGGTCGCTGATGTGGTACGATCGGGAATTGTCAAAGAATACTTGACGGTCAAAGAGGAAGTATTATCAGGATGAAGAAAAGTAATATACACAGTCTGGAGGAGGCGCGAAAGAAACGCGCCCCCTCCATTCAAATGGATGAACCAATTGATACATCAAACGTCTTTGATACAAATGATCTGGTACTCGATATATCGGATCTTGTATTTGATGCAGACAACATCACCGAAGATACTATCATTTTGACAACCGAGGACACGGTACAAGAGTAATCGTAATGGCAAAGTTTAAGCGTTATGATGGCCGCAACAAGAAGGCCAAGCAAAAGTCTCCACGATCGGCAATGAGCCGCATAGACAATAAATACTTTAAGCAACAAAAGAACCATGAACTCGAACGACACGTGTACGAGGACATGGACGACTACCTTGGAGATTATCAGTACTAAAAATCCGTCGTAATGATTACATTATTTGATCAGTGAGGTGACCAGTACATCAACACAAGAGGGTATCCGAATGATCAATAATTACATGCCATGTTTCTTTTGTGACGAGGGTTACTTTCACCAGAGAGTCAACAAGGCAACCATTCGACCTGCGTATGGCGCATCTTTTACGATCAAAGCCAAATATGCCGTGTGTAATGAGTGTGGCTCCGAGGTACAAACGATGATGGAGACCGATTCCAACATTCGTAATATGCGAAAACTGTCGAATCGCGTGAACCAGATGAGCCAGAAACTCGTAAAGGTATAAATATGGTGAATATATTTTTACAGAAGGTTACCAATGAAATCCTTTAGATCGTATTTACTGTCCGAGGCACCGATGTCTCCGGCACTAAAGAACAACAAAATGATCCAAAAGGCGGCCCAAGAGCTCAAAATTATGTCCAATGAGGATGGGTACCGGGCAATCGAGGCTGTTTATGATTCTGAAATTGTCCCGATTGCAAAGGAGCGTCTTGGTAAGTTTCAAAAGACGGTCAAGAAGTTTCTTAACTCGTCTAAGTTCCGCAAGATGCCCGGTAAGCCAACTGTCCTTTCGCAGATCAAGTCACTAAAAAGTATCCAATCCAAGGCCGTTGACCGAGGCAAGTCTCTTACTTCGATCGGTGATATTGTTCGTGGTGCGATTTTATTTGACACGAGTGATCAGGCCCAAATGTTTGTCGATGAGTTCCGCCGCAAGAACTCGAGCCAGATCGCCGAGTATGAGTTCAAGGCCAAGGGGAAGGACAAAGAGTTTGGGTATTATGGGTCACACCACATGGACCTGATGATCGATAATCTGGTAATCGAGTTGCAGGTTACGACCAAAAAGTTATGGGCATACAAGGGTGCGGCCCATGACATTTACAACAATCTGCGAGACACCAAAACCAAGGCCGCGAGTAAGAAGCGGTACGACGATCTGCCCGATAATTTAAAGAAACTGCTTGGGTTTGAGCCAGTTAGTTCTGATGACGATAAAGAAAAGGCCCTGTCAAAGCGCCTGTTCTCACTGGGTAATCAGCCTCGACGGGTCTCTGAGGAAACGGAAATCGGTTCACTCGACGAGTCGGTCATCCAGTATCTGTTTGACAACCCCGTATTCTTTGATGAGCTCGCCGAAGATCTTGAGTACATTGACTTAGAGGAATTGACCGGGTAATAATAAAAGCACAATCCGGTCGGTGCTTGAGGGGGGTTGACGCGAGTTGACGCCCCTCTTTTTTTGTGTAACAATACACATCTAGTGAGAAAGAGAGCCGACAAATGAACAAGTACGCAGAAATTCAGAGCTTCAGTATCGGGGCCTTTGATTACAAACTTGTCTTGTATCCCGCTGGATCGGTCTCGTTGCTCCTTGTCGATGGGTTTGTCCCCGGTATCGGTGACATTCGGAAAGCGTATGAGGAGTATGATCCTTTCCAGAAATGGGAAGACTATGACCCCGACGACTTTGCCTTGACGGGTGACGAAGACTTTGGTGTCAATGTGTTTGCCCTGACGCGCGAATGTGTCAACCGGATCTCGGGGTGGGCAAACCGTGTTCGGCCCGGGTACTTTATCCTGTCGCCGGCGACCGATCGAAAAGAGCAGGTGTACGACCGGCTGGCCAAGATCATTGCCCGCAAGATCAACGGGTACAGTTACCAGAAGATCGAAAAGTCAAACTACTTTTACCGCATGTAGTATGGAGAATTTAATGAGTAATAATCGGTACAGGGTCGTTGCCCTGATGCCCACGGAGATGTACATCGAGGGTGTCGATATCGACAATGCCGTCGAGACCGTCAATTGGTTGAAGGCCGAGTACCCGGGAGTCGAATATTCTATTTCGTCTGATGAGGATGCGGATACCTTGGTGAACGCTCTCCCTGTCGTGCTATCGGTCGAGAAGGTTGATCCACTTGACACGGCAGACGAAGACGAAGACGATAATGAAACAACCATCGTTTGACACACGGATAATCATTTGAGATAATACACGGGTTGATTGAGAGAGAAGCCACAGAGAGATTGAGTATTATGAACAATTATCCTAGTCAAGTCGGTACCCCAACGATCTTACAGATCCTTGAGCGCGAGGGTATTCTTCTTCGCACGATCAATCGTCTTGCCGATGCCCTTGATGAAATAAACAAGGTTCGTCGAGACAACAAACTCGAGATGCGTGAAATCGTTCAGGGTCTGGCCAACACATCTTATGTCGAGCGCAAATTTACTCGCCGGTTCGGTGATGCGACGATCATGAGTCGGTCAAACCAGTACTACCGAATTCGGATGCTCAAGCAATATCGGGAAACCGATTACAATGACTACATCGACACCCTGCTCCATGAGCTGGCTCATGTCGTTGACTTTATCCTTCGGGGTCGGTCTGATCACAGTAAGGTTTGGAAGTACATCGCCAAGGTTGTTGGTGCTACTCCTACCGCGACTCGAAAGGCGAGTGGTGCTGTGAAAGAATTAGTCGCCGGCAAATACAAGTGGGGCTGTTCAAACGAAAATTGCGACATGGTCCATACGTTTGACCGGAGGAAGAAAAAGCCGATAACGAGTTACTGGTGTAACAAATGTCGGTCCCCACTCGTCGACCTTAACGGTAACGGTGGGTGTAAATACCGGAAACACAATACGTACGCGTAGTACCAGTTCGGCGCGGGAGAGGTTCTCTCTACCTCCAGCTCTCTCTCCCTCTCTCGCGCCATTTTATTCGGGGATATAGCTCAATTGGTAGAGCAACTGACTCTTAATCAGCAGGTTCAAGGTTCGAGTCCTTGTATCCCCACCAATTTTCGAGGAGTAAAAAAGATGATTAGTAAGATTAAAAATCTGTTTCGCAAGAAAAAGACCGATAAAGATACTGGTCTTGATAAAAGCAAGCACCGCGCCCATACGACAAAATATGAGGACCTCTGCCAGTAGCAGGGGTTTTTACTTTTTGAGAAACTCCTTGAACCCAAGCAGTCTGCGGTTCGACACGATCTCAAAAAATGTCTTGGAGTCACGATTGTTTAGTTTCGTGTAACTAAACTCAATATCCGAATGGATCGGACGGTAGTGCATCGTTCGTTCTGCCGGCACTAACATTAACTGACCTGTCGTGAGCATCTCCTTTTTCTTTGGATCACCGGTGCGGATCGGGTTCATGTACGCGACATCACCTCGCTCGGTTCGCACGACCGATACGGCATCGAGCATCTTCATCGGGTCTCGAATCTTTTTTGCTTCGTCTTGTGCGACCGCCTGTCTGAACTCCGATGATTTTCGTGCCCGTTTCTTTTCCGGGTCATCGGAGTTTTTCTCGTACCCATACTGAGGTAGTAGTACACCATGGTTCGCGCGCGCGATCATCGAGTCCTTTACCTCGATGACCTTATGATCAAACGGACCTTTTTTTCTATCGCCGTTTTGCGTGTACTCGATCACGCGTCCTGCCTCGAGCATATAACAATCGTCTTTATCAAAGACCAGTGTACATCCCGTCAGCTCTGATTTGATCAGATTCTCGATCGCCTTTTTGGGTGTTTGTTCGTACAGTGCATCCCGAATCTTTTTGCCATCGGGGCTCATGTAATTGTCGGGCCGATCGGATGCCGATGTCTTTTCGCGCTCTTTCTCATCGCTCTTGACCGACAGTGATGCAGAGAGAATACACACACCATACTCGTTTAGACCCTCGGTGTACCGGGTATCATCGTCATCGATGTACAGTCGCTGAACACCGTTTCGATTCGACTGAACAATACGAATCGTCGGGACATAGTTGCGATCACGGTTCTTGACTCCGATCCAACCAACTCCCGGGAACTTTTTAGCGGCGATAATACACATGACTGGGTGAACGATCCTTGTCGGGCAAAAGATTTGATTTCTTTGTCTCTTTATATGTTTGGGGGGTTGACAGGTCGTGCAAACTATTAGTACACTACACGTGTTGTTTGGTTAGAGATAGAGAGAGGTTACCTATGAACGTCAATGTGCAAGAGTTTGTCAACTACGTACTTTCTTTTTATGGCCTTGGTGGCATGTACTCTGAGTACAAATTTCGAGAGAGTGAAGTGAAAAAAGCGATTAAGATCCATAAACGCAACAAGGATGTCGAGTTTATCGGCGACTCTGTTGATCGCGAGATGGTTCGAGACATCGTACTTGATGAGATCCGGGCTTGATCCCGGTCTCATTGTTTGGTACACTACACGTGTTGTTTGGTTAGAGAGAGAGGTTCCGATATGTTTGATTCTAATCGCATCGAAAACGCCATGCAGATGAACCAGTCTGATCTGTATGCTGCTGCCGTTGCTGCTCGGGATGCTGGTGACTCAGCACAAATGGGTCGTGCATCTGGGTGTGGTCGCGTGTACGTCTTTGTGGGGTACAAGGCCCTGCGCAAGAACTCCAAGGCTGCCAAGACGCTCCAGTCTGCTGGTTTTCGTCTGACTCCTCGTCCGAGTGACTCGGGTGTCCTGATCTATGTCGGATATGACAATGCATCGGGCCGTGAGATCGGAATGGGTGAAGCCATTGCCCAATCATTCCGCGAATCGGGGATTGCTGCCGGCATGTGTGCAGATGGGGATTGACATCCCCATCCACGTTTAGTACACTACATGTGTTGATTGAGAGAAAACAGAGAGAAAGAGAGGTTTCAAAATGTCTACTAATGCTTATATCGGTTACTACGACGATTCAACTGGCCAAGTGGTCGCCACGTACTGTCACTATGACGGGTACATCGAGGGTGTTGGCAACGAGCTGGCCACCAATTACAACAACTCGTTTGCCGCCGAGGCAGTCGCGTCGGTCGGGTACCTTTCGGGTCTGTACGAGACGATCAGTAAATCGGTCGAGAATTCTGTCCACAAGGATGATGAGCCGATGATCTTTGGATCGATCGAAGAGTTCCTTGGTGAGTGTGCCGAGCACTACGGTATCGAGTATGCTTACCTGTGGGTCGAAGGACAGTGGTTCGTCATGGCCACTGACCACCGTGTGTACCCTGCCGTCGCTTGACGGCACGGGGCTCATTTGAGATACTACACACGTAGTTTGGTTAGAGAGAGAGA
>Ga0102936_1001199_pt1 | contig 10286 bp, 12 predicted proteins | sample SalPon2_A_H2O_MG_FD_78502 | JGI IMG/M metagenome (GOLD analysis project Ga0102936, IMG submission 78502) | Salt pond water microbial communities from South San Francisco under conditions of wetland restoration - Salt Pond MetaG R2_A_H2O_MG | ecosystem: Environmental > Aquatic > Non-marine Saline...
AGATCGGCAACCGCATCATCAACCGCGGGTTCGCGCTCGTCCACGGCGAACGCTTCACCGACATACTCTCGGGCTACAGAGCCTTCACCCGCGAGTCGTTTCTGAGAATGACCCTTTCCGCCGACGGCTTCGGGATCGAGACGGAGATGTCCGTGGAGTGCGCCAAGCGGAACATCCCCACGACAGTCGTCCCGATCACGTACCACCCGCGGCCCTCGGGGTCGGACACGAACCTCCGGCCGATACGCGACGGCGGCATCATCTTCCTCGAACTCTACCGCCGCGCGAAGACCAACAACCCCCTCTTCTACTTCGGGAGCCTCGGGGTCCTCTCGACGGTCACGGGGTTCATAGTCGCCGCGTACGTCTTAGTCGAGTGGCTCACCCAAAGCATCTCCCACGAAGTGCTGGCGGTCGTCTCCGGCTTCGGGATCATCGTCGGGATTCAGTTGCTGATCTTCGGCGTCCTCGCGGATATGGTGTTGACGCTGCATCGTGAGACGCTGCAGAAGATCGACGAGGAGACGGGCTCGGAGTAACGGATTTCGTAGCAGCGTCCCTCCAGACCGGCACGGACCAAACGGACTACTGAATACGCATTAGTTGCCGCTTCGGAGTCCCCTTTCGGAACCACGGTCCAGGGGGAAACTAGTCATCTGGCGAGTGATGCTCGGGCTGCTTCGTAGTCGATACCGACTTTTTTCATTGTTTTCGTGGCTTTCACTCCTAACGCATTTCACAGTGCGTTGCGTATCACAGGCAACGATGTCCATCGATCGAGACACCTTCGAGAACACGAGCGAGGATGAACTCGCGGAGCTTTCAGTACCGGATCGGGTGCTCGGCTTCCTCGCAGCCCACGCAGACCAAGCGTTCAAAGCCCGTGAAATCGCGTCCCGTCTCGAAATCGACGAAGGGGCAGTCAGTACCGCCCTCTCGCGATTGAAGAATCGCGACCTGGTCGAACACAAGGCAACGTACTGGGCGGTGACCGACGACGCCGAACGTCTCAACGGATACAGCGGCTACAGGCGAGCGACCGAACTGTTCAACGAGCAACTCGGCACCGAGGATGAGGGGGCGTGGCGCGAGCACGCACCCCAGGAATCGCACCCGAGCGTCAGGGACGAACAGTGACTGACGACGAAGCAACTCCGCTCTTCGAACGTGGCGACGTTGTCTACGGCGCCGATCCGTTCAAAGGTGACGCCGATGCTCGGCCCTGGCTCGTTCTCTCGAATCACGGGGGACGTCCGTTCCACGGGGAGCAGTACATCGCAGTCACGCTCACGTCGAAATCTTGGATGGATGGCCTCATCGACATTCCGGAGGAGCGTTGGCTTCGGGGCAGCACACCGGACGAAAGTCGGATCGTCCCGTGGGGCGTCCAATCGATCGATCACGAGGATATCGACTTCTGGCAGGGGCGGCTTGCCGGGGACCTGGTCGACAAGACGGTTGCAGCCCTCGTCGAGGAGCTCCGGTAGTGGTACTATCAGTAACTGATCTGTGGTGACCGGACGAAACGGCCGATCGGAGGTGGGAGACAGTTGTGGCGTCGTACAGGGCAGAGCGGTCCAGCAGTAGTACCGCGAGGCGAGCGAATGCGAGCCTCGCGGGTGTTTTTGGCCCAGCTTTTTACAAGGAGCGGTGCGCCGCAGGCGCACCCGACGCAGTAAAAAGGTGGTTTAGAAGCTATTCTTGATCTTCTCGAAGAAGCCCTCCGAGATGTCGATCTCCTCGCCGCCGGCCGCCGCGAACGCCTCCAAGGCCTCGCGCTGTTCCTCGTTGAGGTCGTCGGGCGTCACCACCTGCACCTGGACGTGGAGGTCGCCGTGGCCCCGGCCACGAAGATGGGGCATCCCCTCGCCGCGGATCCGGAACTCCTCGCCGCTCTGGGTGCCGGACGGAATCTCCAGTTCGGTCGCCCCCGTCACGGTCGGCACCTCGACGGTCGCGCCGAAGACGGCCTTGGGGAACGACGTGGGGTGGCGGTGATACAGGTCGTCGCCGTCGCGCTCGAAGTCGGGGTGGTCGCGGACCGCGACGTCGATCAGCAGGTCGCCGTTGGGGCCGCCGTGCTCGCCGGGCGCGCCCTCCCGTTCCATCCGGAGAGTCTGGCCGTCACGGATCCCCGCGGGGATGTCGACCGTGAGCGTGGCCTCCTCGCGGGTGACGCCGTCGCCGCCGCAGGCCGAACACGACTCGCTGTAGGTCTCGCCCGCGCCGTCGCACCGCGGACACGTCTGGGTCTGCTGGACGCGGCCCAGCGGCGTGTCGCGGACGGTCGTGGTCTGACCCTGGCCGTTGCACTGCGTACACGTCTGGACGTCGGCGTCGGCGGGGTGGCCGCGGCCGCCGCATTCGGAACACTCCTCGGGCCGGGCGATAGTGAACTGTTTCTCGACGCCCTCGTACACTTCCTCGAGGTCGAGGGTGACCTGCGTCCGGAGATCCTGGCCCTGGCGGGGGCGGTTCCGGCCGCCGCCACGGCCCTGGCCGCCGCCGCCGAAGAACTGGTTGAAGATGTCCTCGAACGGGCTGCCCTGGCCGCCGCCGCCCATCCCGCCGAAGGGGTTGCCCTGGCCGCGGCCGCCGGCGCCGCCGGCGCCGCCGCCCTCGAACCCGCCGCGCTTTTCGGCCTGCTCGAAGCGCTCGTGGCCCACCTGGTCGTACATCCGGCGCTTCTCCTCGTCGGTGAGGACCTCCTTGGCCTTCTTGACCTGCTTGAACCGCTCCTCGGCGTCGGGGTCGTCGGAGACGTCGGGGTGGTACTTTGCGGCCTTCTTGCGATAGGCCTGCTCGATCTCGTCCTCGGTGGCGTCCCGGGAGACACCGAGCACGTCGTAGAAGTCCTCGCTCATTCGTTACCCCCAGGTAATCGGTTGAACCACTTCAACCGAACGGGTCGCTGGTGCTGGTGCTGCGGAAGCTGTCGTGCTGAGAAGGACGTTGTCGGAGGCGTTCTCCGGCGGCCCACTTCCAGTCTCGCCTCTCGGCGGCCCTCGGACAGCAGTCGCCGATCCGCACGCGACATCGCGGCCGTGGTGGGCTATTTAGTACCCGGCGAGCCACCTCCGGGTATGAAAGCCGTCCAGTTCACCGCTCACGGCGACCGCGACGTCATCGAATACGCCGAGGTCCCGACACCGGACCCCGGCCGCGACGAGGTGGTCGTGGACGTGAAAGCCGCGGCGCTGAACCACCTCGATATCTGGACGCGACGGGGGCTCCCGGGGCTCGACCTCGACCTCCCGCACACGCCCGGCAGCGATATGGCGGGCGTCGTTGACGCGGTCGGCGCGGACGTGACCCGGTTCGAGCCGGGCGACCGCGTCGCGCTGCTGGCGGGTGTCGGCGGTGCGGCCCACACCCCGACGACCCCGCGTCGCGACGACCCCACGCTCTCGCCGGGGTTTCACATCATCGGCGAGCACACGCCCGGCGTCCACGCCGAATACGCCGCGGTCCCGGCCGCGAACCTCGCGCCCGTCCCCGACGGCGTCGACTGGGACGTCGCTGGCTCGGCCGCGCTGGTGTTCGGGACCGCGTGGCGGATGTTGACCCACCGGGCCGACGTCGACTCCGGCGAGCGGGTGTTGGTCCACGGCGCCTCCGGCGGCGTCGGCCACGCGGCCGTCCAGATCGCCGCCCACGCGGGGTGTGAGGTGTTCGCCACCGCGTCGTCGGAAGCCAAACTCGAGTACGCCGCCGACTGCGGCGCCGACCACGGCATCAACTACGAGCGCCGCTCGTTTCCGGAGGCCGTTCGGGAACTGACCGACGGCCGCGGCGTCGACGTCGTCGTCGACCACGTCGGCGAGGCCACCTACGAGGGGTCGCTGCGGTGTCTCCGGAAGGGCGGCCGGCTGGTCACCTGCGGCGCGACCACCGGCGGCAACCCCGACGCCGACCTCCGGCGGATCTTCTGGAACCAACTGTCGGTGATCGGGTCGACGATGGCGACGCCGGAGCAGGCCGAGACGGTCCTCTCTCTCGTCTGGGACGGGGCGTTCGAGCCGCGGATCCGCGAGCGGCTCCCGATGAGCGAGTCCGCGCGGGCCCACGAACTGATCGAGGACCGTGAGGGCTTTGGCAAGGTGGTCGTAATTCCGGACAGTGAGTTCTGACGACGACGGCTACGTCCACCGGCCCGGCAACGGGGACGTGTCGACTCGGACGGCCGACGGCGACGTCACGGCAGCCGGCGCCTCCGGGGCGTCTGCGGACCCCGAGGGGTTCGGGTCCCGCGGGTGGGTGCTCGTCGGCGTGCTGGTGGTGTGTATGCTGGTGGTTCCGGGGATCATCTACCTCCGCCCCGGGCTCCTCTCGGCGGTCGGGATCCCGTACATCGCCTCCCTGCTGGTGCTGCCGCTCGCACCCGCGGTAGTGCTCGGGCTCACCGCGGTCTGGGCGATGACCGCGGCCACCCGCGGCGAGGAGTGAGATCGGCGACTCCGGAGCGGATGGGCCGATACTGCGTCCGGAACGCGGAGTTCCGGGTGCCGCACGCTCTACGACCCCGGAAAAGCTTATGATGGTGTGTGTACGATTCACACACGGATGTTCGAGACGTTTTCGGCGAGCTACTACCTGGGGCGGCTCTACGTCGAGCCGTCGGACCGCGACGTCCCCGCGATCCGGCGCGAGGATCACGAGCGGGTGAACGAGCGGCTCTACGGCGACGAGGGGCTGTTCCGCGTCGACGCGCCGCTCGTGATGAAACTCGACACCGGCCACATCCCGGTGTTGGGTGACGAGGACGTGCCATCGGGCACGCTCGCGGTCCCGGAGTCGGTCGACGGCCGCGACCTCCCGGGCGAGCGCGACGTGCTCTTGGCGAAGTCCGAGCGCGCCGCGGAGCTTCTCAAATACTCCGGCTACCGGTTCGGCGACGACGGCGCGGTGGCGTAAGCGCAGCCGGACTGATCCACCGACGACCTCCGACCGCAGCCGACAGTATAAGTACCCCGAGTTCGCGCGTCGAACTATGCTGGACGAACTCCTCGGTCGGGCCGAGCTGAAAGACCGGATCGAGGAACTCGAGGAGGAGAAACGTCACCTCGAGCGCCGCACAGAGGCCGAAGAAGAGCGGCGCTCGGAGGCCGCGCGGAAGCGCCAGGAGGCAGAGGCGGAAGTCAACCGGTTGGAAGACAAGATCGAGGGGCTCGAAGAGCGCGTCGAGCGGCTCTCGGCGACCGATGACGTCGAGGTGTCGGTCCGCGGGACCGAGACCCTCCACGGCGACCGTCGGGACGAGGTGCTCGCGCGGCTCCGCTCCTTTGGGACCGGTTCGGAAGGAGCGCTGACCGCGATGGTCACGGACGACGTTCCCGACGCCCTCGGCGACGTTCTCGGCGAGCGCGCGGCGCTGGTCAGGCGGGCGGCCCCGTGTCTGGTCTGTGTCGACGACGCGGGCTTAGTCGCGGCCGCACTCGCCCCGCCGACCCCGCCCGCGCCGTTCGTGGAGTGGGGCGACTCCTTCCGGATCGACCGCTCGTGGTTCGCCCCCGTCGAGCCGACGTGGGTCGCCTTGGTGCGGTCGGACCGCTTCGCGCTCGGCGTCTACGACGGGGAGACGGTGACGCCGGTCGACGAGATCGAGTCCGACGTGCGGGCCTCCCACTCGAAAGGCGGGTTCTCGCAGGCGCGGTTCGAGCGCCGGCGCGACCAGCAGATCGACGACCACCTCGACCGCGCCCGCGAGGTCATCGAATCGCACCTCGGCGGCGACGCGAGCGTGACGTCCCGAGGCGGCGCCGACCGCAGCCCGACGCCCCCGCCCGACGCCGCTGTCGTCGTGTTGGGCGAGCAGACGGTTCTGGGGCGGTTCACCGACCTCGCGGACCGGACCGCCACGGTCGACGCCACGGGCGATCCCGCCGACGCGCTCGACTCCGCGGTCCGGGACTTCTGGGCGGTCCGGCTGTCGCTTCTGTGAGCCGCGTCACGCCCGCCACACCGCCGAGGACGCCCACCGCGAGAATTAAGAGCCGGACCGTCGTGGCTGCGAGTATGACCGAAAGGCGGGGCGCGGCCGACGAGCGAATCGTCGTCCTCGCACACGGGAAGTTTCCCGAGCGGGCGAAGACCGCGGTCGGCGTGCTCAAATACGCGGACAGCGAGATCGTGGCGGTGCTCGACCGCGACCGCGCTGGCACCGTCGCCGCCGACCACCGCGCGGACCTCCCCGAGGTGCCGATCGTCGCGTCGATGGACGACGCCCCCCGCGCCGACACGCTGCTCGTCGGGATCGCGCCCATCGGCGGCGGGTTCGACGAGTCGTGGCGGCCAGACGTTCGAGCCGCGATCGAACGCGGCTGCGACGTGGTCGCCGGGCTCCACTACTTCCTCTCCGACGACGAGGAGTTCGCCGCCCTCGCCGAGGAGCGCGGCGTCGCCCTCCGGGACGTCCGGCGACCCGACCCGGACATCGGCGTCGCGACGGGCCGGAGCGCCGAGGTCGACGCCGACGTGGTGCTCACGGTGGGCACCGACTGCTCGGTGGGGAAGATGACGGTCTCGCTCGAACTCGTCGACGCCGCCCGCGAGCGCGGCGTCGACGCGGGGTTCGTCCCGACCGGCCAGACGGGGATCATGATCGCGGGGTGGGGGAATCCGGTCGACCGGGTGGTCTCTGATTTCACCGCGGGCGCGGTCGAGGAGATGCTCCTCGAAGTCGGCGACGACTACGACGTCCTGTTCGTGGAGGGGCAGGGCAGCATCGTCCACCCCGCATACTCTGCGGTCACCTGCGGGCTTCTCCACGGCGCGATGCCCGACGCGATGGTCCTGTGTCACGAGGCGGGCCGGGAGTCGGTCCACGGGTACGACTCCTTTGACCTCCCCTCGGTTCCGGAGTACGTCCACCTCTACGAGCGGCTGGCCGCGCCGGTCCACGGGAGCGAGGTCGTCGCGGGCGCGCTGAACACTAGCGGAATCGACGCGGACGAGGAGGCGCGGGCCGCGGTCGGCGACTACGCCGACGACCTCGGCGCACCCGCGACCGACGCCGTCCGGTTCGGCGTCGACGAGATCCTCGATCCGATTCTCGGGGGGCGGTAGCGTATGCTCGACACCCAGTTCGAGCGCGTGTCGCTCCCCCTGGCCAACGAGTTCACCATCTCTCGCGGCACCCAGGAGACCGCGGAGAACGTCGTTGTCCGGATCACCGACGATGCCGGTACCACGGGCGTCGGCGCCGCCGCGCCCTCCCCGCACTACGGCGAGACGGCAGCCACGGTCGAGGCGGTTCTTCCCGACCTGCTCTCGGTCGTCGAGTCCGTCGGCGACCCACACGCACACCAGCGGATCGAGCGGGGGCGCACTGAGGTGATCGCCGATAACCCTGCGGCCCACGCCGCGGTCGACATCGCACTTCACGACCTCGCTGCGAAACGCCTGGACGTCCCGCTGTACCGCCAGTGGGGGCTCGACCCCGACGCGACCCCGAAGACGTCGTTCACGATCGGGCTCGACGCGACCGACCGGATGCGCGAGAAGGCGGCGGCGGCGGTCGCGGTGGGCCACGACGTCCTGAAGGTGAAACTCGGCACCGACCGCGACGAAGAGATCGTCGCCGCCATCAGAGACGCCGCGCCCGACGTCCGACTGCGCGTCGACGCCAACGAGGCGTGGACCCCGAAAGAGGCGATCCGACGGATCGACGCGCTCGCTGACTACCGCGTCGAGTTCGTGGAACAGCCCGTACCCGCCGAGAATCCACAGGGCCTCCGGTACGTGCACCAGCGCTCCGGGCTCCCGATCGCGGCCGACGAGTCGTGTGTGACCCTCTCGGATGTCCCCGCGGTCGCCGACCGGGCCGACATCGTGAACATCAAGCTGGTGAAGTGCGGCGGCCTCGGCCCGGCCCGCCGGCTGATCCACGCCGCCCGCGCGCACGGGCTCGAAGTGATGCTCGGGTGTATGATCGAGACGAACGCCGCGATCGCGGCGGCGTGTCACCTCGCGCCGCTTCTCGACTACGCCGATCTCGACGGCGCGCTCCTGCTCGACTCGGACCCCTACGCGGGCGTCCCGGTCGACGGCGACGGGATCCACCTGTCGGCACTCGACGACAGTGGACTGGTCGGAACGGGCGCGCGACAGGAGGAGTGAGCGGCGCGGCCGACGGTCGGTCCGCCGGGTTCCGCGAGCGAAGCGCTTAGGCGTCGTTCGACCCTACGTCGAATATGAGCGAGTCCGACCCACAGATCACGCTGTACCGACTCCAGGCGTGCCCGTTCTGCGAGCGCGTCGTGCGGGTGCTCGACGCCCTCGATCTGGACTACGAGTCCCGATTCGTCGAGCCGATGCACTCCGACCGCAACGTCGTCAAGCGCGTCTCCGGCAAGCGGAGCGTGCCAGCGATCGTCGACGAAACCACCGGGGTCACGATGTCGGAGTCCGCCAACATCGTCGAATATCTCGAACACACCTACGACGACGGGGGGGCAGCCTGATGGACCTGGGATTCGAGGTCACCGACCTCCCGGCGAGCGACCACCCCGAGCCCGGCGACGTCGCCCCCGACTTCACCCGGCCGCTCGTCGCCCCGGAGTACTGGGCGGACGCGTCGCTGTCGGCGGTCGTCGCCGAGGGGCCGACCCTGCTCGTCTTCCACCCGATGGACGGCGCGTTCCCCACGACCTATATGTGGAACGCGATCGACGACCACGGGTTCGCCGCGGACGTCCAACTGATCGGCGTCTCGGTGTCGTCGCCGTACGAGCACACTGACCTCCTCGACGAGCGTGCCGCGGACGCCCGACTCTTCTCAGACCCCGACGCAGGCGTCGCCGCGGCATACGGCGTCGAGAACCACCTCGACGGGATGGCGGGCGTGACTGAACACCGGCCGGCGGTCTTCCTGCTCGATTCCGACCGGACGGTCGAGTACGCGTGGGTCGCAGACGAGTGGCCGGCGTTCCCGGACTACGAGGCGGTCGCCGCGGCGATCGACGCGCACGCGTAAGCGGTCACGACGGCCCGAACGGCGCCGATCAGACGTCTCGAGTGAGGCCGTCGCGGAGGTCCCGGCCGAAGTAGTGGCCCGCGAGCGACACGAGCAGCCCCGCCCCCGTCCCGACGCCGACGATGGCGACGCCGTAGTCCGCGAGCACCTGCACCGCAATCGGCGCGAAGATGCTTGTGAGCGTCCCGAGCAGGAACGCCGTGCCCGCAGCGATCGCGCCGGCGAGGCCGACCTCCAGATACCGGCTCCGGGATCCGACCGCCCCCACGGCGAACGCGACCGCAAACAGCCCGAGGAACCGCCCGATCGACCCCACGATCGGGATCGACCCGCCGGCGACGACACCTGCGAGAGAGGCAACGAGAATCACCAGAAACGACCGGGGGGACAGCGAGGGGCCGATCCCCGACAGCGCGCCGCGGATCCCGCCGCCCGAGGTGTTCTCGCGCGTCGGCTCCGAGCGATGACTCGCGTCTCCCTCGTCGTCAAGTACGCTCGAGACGTCGATCTGCTCCCGCTCGCCGGCCTCCCGTTCGTCCGAGCGTTGCATACGAGTACGTGGACGCGATGGAACCTGACTCTTGTGCCTGTTCGGGAGCCAGGATCCGGGTGTGCGATTGCGGACCGAGACGCTCCGTCGGGTGGGGGCTTTCGGGCCGTTCGGCACCCCGTTCGGATTGCTCCGTACTCGTGCAGTCCTGGAGTGGGGATTACTCCGTACTCGTGAACACCAATGGAGTGGATTCAAGTCCGCGCCCGCGGTAGCCGGAGGTATGAACCCCGGAGACCGCGTCCGCGTCGAGCGCGCGGGCGTCACGAACGAGGGCGTGTTGATGCCCTCCTCGACCCCGGAGCATCTCGTGGTCAAACTCGACGGCGGGTACAACGTCGGGCTCACACGCGACGGCGCCGACGTCGAGATACTCGAGTCCAACGTCCACGACGTCGCGTCCGCACAGTCGGACTCGGACGCCTCCGAGATCGCGTTCGACGAGGCCCTCCCCACGGTCTCGCTCATCTCCACCGGGGGGACCATCGCCTCGACGGTCGACTACCGGACCGGCGCCGTCACCGCGCAGTTCGATGCCGAGGACGTCCTCCGTGCGGTTCCCGACCTCGCCGGCCGCGCCAACTACCGCGGGCGGGTCGTGACCAACATCCTCTCGGAGAACATAACGGCCGACGTGTGGCAAGACCTCGCCGTCGCGGTCGCCGAGGAGATCCGCGCGGGCGCCGACGGCGTGGTGGTGATGCACGGCACCGACACGATGCAGTTCACCGCGTCGGCGCTGTCGTACATGCTCGACACGCC
>Ga0102936_1001201_pt1 | contig 10283 bp, 14 predicted proteins | sample SalPon2_A_H2O_MG_FD_78502 | JGI IMG/M metagenome (GOLD analysis project Ga0102936, IMG submission 78502) | Salt pond water microbial communities from South San Francisco under conditions of wetland restoration - Salt Pond MetaG R2_A_H2O_MG | ecosystem: Environmental > Aquatic > Non-marine Saline...
AATAAACTATGATTTTTCTGCATATTTAGTATTTAATATTAATTCAATAGCTTCTTTGGAAGGGAAATTAATTTGCACTCCTTCATTTATTAAAGTAATATACAAAGGTGTATTGGAATTAACCACCCAAGTACAAAAGTAATAAAATTCTTTTCCTCTATAAAAAGCTGATTTTCCCTTTAAAAAATCAAAACTGTGTATTTTTCTTGCATCTCTCATAATTTATACCCCTTGGTTAAACTTTTCCCCATATAAAGTATAAGAAGATGGAGAAATATCTTGTTGTTGTTCCTGTATAAGAAATATTTTTCCCTTATGTGGGCTTATTTTATATTCAGGAGGAGTTTCCCAAGGGATATGTTTTTGGTGGTACGCTTCTAAAACATCTGTTAAAGATTTATACACATGATCACCATACCCAACTAATGACCATTGATCTCCTGGAGGGATACGTATTGCTATAAGTATATCTGCTTCCATAATTACATATTTAATCCAAACATATTATCTGACTTAGTTTCTTTTGCATCTGGGTGGGGGCATATGGTTCCTTCTGTAAGAAGAATAGTACCTGCTACTGATGATGCATTTTCTAGTGCGGTACGTGTTACTTTTATAGGGTCGATAATTCCCTGGGTTTTGAAATTAGTGATTTTATCAGATTTTAGATCCAAACCTTCCCAAACATTATTAGAATCTACTAATTGTTCTTGTATATAATTAATATGGTCTTCATCGTGACCTGCATTATATAAGATTTGGGTAATGGGGGCAAAACATGATGAATATACAATCTGAGTGCCTATATCATCCATATTGTTATTTAAATAATGGTTATTTTGAGTTGAAGCAGCATACAGCAACGCTACACCCCCTCCAGCAACAATACCTTCCTGTAAAGCAGCCTTTGTTGCGTTTAAAGCATCGTCTACTCTATCTCTCTTTTCTTTTATTTCAGTTTCTGTATTTCCCCCAACATGGATTATTGAAACACCTCCCACCATTTTAGCTAATCTATTTTGTAGTTGTTCTTTTGCGTATGGAGTAAGTTCTGTTGAAGGTTGTTCAATTTGATTTTGTAGTTGGGAAATACGATTATCAATATCTTCTTCTTTCCCCTTTCCATCAACAATAGTAGTTTGTTCCTTTCCAATAGTGATAGCTCGGGCTTCACCTAACCAATCAAAACTGAAATTGTTAAGTTTCATACCTTTTTCAGGGCTAAATACTTGCCCCCCAGTTAAAACTGCTATGTCTTCTAAAATTAATTTTCTACGATCTCCAAAATCTGGGGCTTTTACGGCTGCTACTTTGAGACTTCCTCGACTTTTATTTACAATAAGAGTTGCTAAAGCTTCGTGATCAATATCCTCGGCTATAATAAGTAAAGATTTATTTGAGGTGGAAATCTGCTCTAATAGAGGAATAAGATCTTTAGCATTTGAAAATTTATGATCTGCTATCAAGATATAAGCATCTTGTAAATGGCATAGCATAGATTCATTATCAGTAACAAAAAAGTGGGATTTATACCCTCTATCAAATTGAATTCCTTCTACAGTCTCTAAGTAAGTTTCCCCGGATTTGCTTTCTTCTATATGGACAACCCCATCTTTGCCTACTTTTTCAATTGCATTAGTGATAAGTTTACCAATTTCTTCATCATTGTTAGCTGAAATAGTAGCAATTTGGTGGAGTTGGTCTTCAGAAGAGATATCCTCAGAATTTTCCCTAAGTATCTCGATTACCTTTTGGGTAGCCTTATCTATACTTCTTTTAATTTCCACTGCATTTACTCCTCTGTTTAATGATTTAATACCTTGGTTAATCATAGCTCGAGCTAGAAGTGTTGAAGTAGTTGTACCATCCCCGGCTTTTTCAGCGGTTTTAATAGAAGCTTGTTTTACCATTTGAGCCCCCATATTAGGGATGTTTTCATCCAAAAAAACATTTTTAGCTACTGTAACTCCATCTTTAGTAGAAGAAGGATATTCACTTTCTTGATCTTGAATTAAAATATTTCTTCCGTTGGGTCCCAAAGTAGATACTACAACATCCGCTAATGCATCAATACCTTGTAGTAGTTTTTGTCTACTTTCTTTGGAAATAGATATTTGTTTAGGTGTACTCATATACTTTATTTTTTAGTGTTAATTTTTGCTAGAATTTGATTTTCAGGTCCTACGTAAAATTCTTCTCTATTAAAAGAAAATTTAGTAAAACCCATTGTCGGAAGAATTACAGTATCCCCTTTCTTTAATTGGGTAGATATAAACTCACCATTAACTGTGTGTTTACCTGGTCCTACTTCTATTACTTCAGCTTTCTCATTGGTCTGGTCCCCCATATCGGGCACAATAATGTTGCCATATGTAGATTCGTCAGACTCAAGGGGTTTTACTATAACAGCATCATATAATGCTTCTAAATATTTTTCTTCTGTCATATATTTTCAATTAGATTGTTTATTATTTTTTCTTGCTTTTTGTATTCATCCAGATACTCTTTAATAGAATTATAACTACCCTTGTCATTAGCTTTTAACTTAGCTAACTTTTTTATTAATAGCCCAAGGGAAGAATAATGTCCCATAATTTTTTCATATTCTTTTACTTTAGAATTTTCAGGTGAATTTTCTTTTTGGGGTTTTATAGCTATAGCTAAATTGTAATTGTACGGGTCCACAGTAATGTAATATGGTTCCATAACTTCATCGCGAATAACGGTGTTCATTCAATAAACTTTAATTAATAAAACGTAAATATAAAAAATTTTTTATACAAAACCAAATTACTTTAGGGGAATAGGAAAAAATTTACTTAATAGGTAAATTTTTAGGTTTTGATTCTTTAGCAAAAGGGATTCTAATTGCTAGTAACCCATCTTCCATCATTGCTTCCGCCTTAGAAAGGTCAAATTTAGAAGCAATCTTATACCCTAAATTAAAAGAACGCTTGGCTATACCTTTATGGATATAATTGCGTTCTTTATTTCGAGATTGAGAATCTCCAGGGAATGTTTCTGGTTTGGTATATGCTATTTTTAGAAGATCTCCCTCGATATTAATATCGATATCTTCTTTTGTAAGCCCAGTACATGCTACCTCAAAATGGAGTCCTTTTGAGGTTTCAAAAATATCTACTGGGTGGGAAAATTTGGCCTGATTGGCTGGTTGGAAATCAAGGTCTGACTTGAAAAAATCTTTAAATAAAAGATCAAAAGTTGTTGACGGTTCTTTAAAATAAAATGTACTCATATCATTTAAAAAATTTGTGCTGTTACTAAAATCAGCGATTAAACATTAATTTAAAATAAAAACCTATTCCCCTAAAGTAGATGGTTTTTATGTTGGTTATAAATATACAAAACTAAAACTCTGTTTCACTTTTTCTTACTAAGAAATATTCACAATATATATCTTCTTTAGAAAATTCAAATTTAACCAATCCTTCAGAGTTAAAATATATTGTAGAAGATTCCATATCTCTATTGACAGATAATATATTTTTAAAAATATTTGAATCAAAAGGGATAGAATTGGCTTGTGGTGAATTCAATGTCTCCGATTCTATTTGATAGTTGATTTTATCGTTATATGAGGATTCTCCCCCAAAAATAAACTCTAATATACTATCTCCATTTAAGTTAGTAGAGGGAAGAATTGACATATGATTTATTTGAGGGAGTGCTAATTTTGCTTTTATTAAATTACTAATGTCTTCAGGTTCTAAATTTACTTTTACATCCCATTCAGGAGTATTTACACTATTTACTTTTCTTATTAAAATAGGATCTGAAAGGGGATAGGTCAAATTAAAGTTCAAATCAGAGATATACAATTTAGTAAACGTTTGACCAACTTTATCTAAATCTAAAACTAAATCCCCCTCACAAATATCAACTAGGTTTTGTAATCTCTTAGTGTTGTATATTGCTAATTGGCTATCTTTTATGTTAAAATTTTTAGAGGAAACTTTACCTATAACATCTTTAGTAGGGGTCATAAAGTCAATCTCTAAAAAATTATCTTTTATATCCCATTTTACAGATTCATTTACCCCCAAATAATATTTATCAATTATATTTTTAAGTTTAACTTTATTAATCATAAATTAAAAAATTTATTTTTATATTTGTTCAAATTTAAATTCCACTCCAAATCATCATACATACCATCCAATTTATTAAGTAAAATTGAGGTAAATATTTTTTCACGGTCTGCAAACTTTTGCATAAATGTATTAATTTTTTCTGGGATATCATAGCTAAGAAAAGCAAGGGCTTCAATTTGATATGGGTTAGGTTTTAAATAAATCCATTTTATTTTTTCTCCTTGAGTAATTAAACTATGTTTTTTATCTAATCCCCAAAATTTAAGTAAATCATTATATATTATAGATGCTTTTACCGGGGCGGGAGCACCCTTTTTGATTGAAGAGAACATTTCTCCGGCGCGGGCATTCCTCTCTGTGTATTTATTTAAGGTTTTAACTGAAGTAGGGTTGCCTAATTCTAGCAAAGGTATATCGCCATTAATAATCTTTTTCCTGAATTCAAATACTTTAGTATTTACTTCAGATTCACTAGCTCCTTTCAGAATACTAATTAAAGTTTTTTCCACAAACTCACCTAATATTGGGGGAAAGTTGGTTTTCTTAAATTCAAGACCTTTTATATCAAGCACATCTTTAACAATACCTTCTTGTTTGGTAATCCATTGGGCATACCTACGTGGGGCCCTAAAATAAGCTGAACGGATTACAGCTTCGGTTTTCATTTCTAGCCAATTTTTACCTTGCCTATTAAAGGATTTTTTGGAAAAAGAATCATAAAAGTCAGTAATAATATTTTGGTACTTTATAGCTACTTCCTCTAACTTTTGATCTTTTTCTTTATCTTCCATCTCATCAAAATTTGGATAAAGGTGATAAAGTAAGGGTTCAGCATGTACATAAATGGAATCAGTATCTGAGTAAGCTACATAATTATGGTCATCTTTATCACATATAAATTCAGGAAGTTCTTGGATATTTTTCATGTCGCTAAAAATTCAGTTTTACTGATTTGGTTTTTGATAACTTTATTCATGTGTCTATTAACACATAGACCACTTTCTTGAATAATTCTTTGACCTGATAGGGTTGTAGCTTCGGCTAGTAGAAGACCTCCATATCTAAAACTAGGAAGAGCTAATGCTCCATAAAGGGAGTTAAGTAGAATTTTTTGAGTATATTGTTTTTGGTGATACTTAGCTCCATTTTTAGTATCATCTTGTTTAAAATATTTTTTCATTAAATTTTTATATTCTACCCTTTCCCAAAACCATTTTTCTAGGATAGTAGATAATACTGATTTTTTATCATTCCTGAAAAATACTCCATTGGCTGATATGCTTAAATTATTTTTTTCTATAAAGTCTATTAATGAAGAAGATTTAATATGGGTTTGTTTACCTTGTGGGTTTTCGATAAGTAATTGAGTATCAGAAAGCATAGATTTTAAATCATCCAGTGCTAATCTATTGTTTCTTCTATCATTATTTATAATTCTACCTACCATTGTTTCTCTACCAATGTTGAGAGTCATTATAATAGAAGGGTATAGAGAAATTAAATCCTCATCAAAAACATATTTCATTACTCCCGCTTTAGGACAAAATAAATATCCACCTGCATAGTCTCGCTTTTCAAAATATTTTTTAGCTGGGGGTATAATGTTTTGGCTTAGAAGATAAGCAGAAATAGCTCCATCTTGGGTTCGAGTATTCTGATATACTTCCCCATAATTGTGTTTACCCTTATGGGATAGGTTTTTAGTAATAGCTATATAGTCAAATTTTTCATCTAATTTAACAAGTATTTCAACATCTACAAAGTTGTATTGTATGAATTTGTAAATATCTTTTTCAAATAAATCATCTAAAGTACCATCATATTCAACTTTGCTAATATTAACATATTTTTGACCTAAAAAATCTAATTTATAGCTAGGTTCGTCTGAGAAGCTGTATTTTTTATGGAGCCTTAAATAATCTAAAGATTCCACACCCTTAATCTCTATGGGTTGATCTTTATCATATATTTCTCCTGTTTTATAATTTATTTTTTCTCTAACTTTATTTATGGGGGATAAATAATTAGCTACTTCTTCTCCTAAAACGTTACATATTCTATAGTATAGATAGGGTACATCAAAAAAGTCTGAGTTATATCCTATTAAAATATCAGGGTCTATTTGTCTAAACTTTTCTAAAAAAGAAAAAATTAATTCCTCTTCACTTTTTACAGGAATAATTTCTTTATTTTTGCTTTTGGTGTGTTTAATTTTTTCTTTATCATCTAAAATTACAATATACCATTCATCTTTTTGGAGGTAATACCAAGCAATAGATGTGATCTTTTTAGGGGCTGATTTGATGTATTCAGGGGTGAGAGCACCTCCCATTTCAATCTCAATATCAAAAAATACTTCTCTATGAGTTTGGGATGGTTCATCATTAGTACCATACTTTTCAATGAGAAATTTTTGATATGGGGGCATATCATGGAAATACAGGTTGTCATCTCCATATTTCCATTGATATGTTTTTTTTAATGGTTCTCCATCAATACCAAAATGGGTTGCTTTTGATTCGTCACATTTAACATAAGCAGGATTATTCCATTCTAATTTTTGGTACCCATTATCATCCCATAAATGTATTAAATGTTTATTCCCTTGAATTTTTTGGGAATAGCATTTTTTATAAGACATAAAACTACTTATTGGCTTTTTCTATTTCCTCTTGAGTAAAAAACTTTTTTAGGTTAGGTCTAAAATAATTAACAGATTTCATAACCTTCATATCAGAACTCCGATATACTACATACCCATATTCGGTGTGCTCGTAATGGCAAGGTTCTCCTTGTTCTTCAGAACGAACTTGCACTGTATGTTTAGCTTCATCTTCAGTTTTACAAATCTTGGATAGATTAGAGGCTTGTACTTCTTGGTAACCCTTCCAAATCTTATCTTTTAAACCAAAAACCATAGCTCCATTCCCCAAACCTACATAAGTAATATCTAGAATGGCATCTAATATCTCAACAATATTTTTATTTTCTACAGCATCTTCTAATTCTTGCAATTCTTCCTTAATGAAAGAAATAACAAAATCTGCATCTTTTTTGTTAATTGTAGGAGTATCTCTATTCTGCCAATCTTTATTCATAACAGAGTTGAACTCTTGTACCTCACTAATAAAGGGGACACATTCTCCATTGAATTTGTCTTCAATTTTCTGGGCTAGTTGGTTCCCCCATTCTAGTTCTAGGGGATAATAAGATGATCTTTCAGAATTATTAAAATATAGTTCTCCTATACTATTAATAACATCAATTTCTACTTGTTCTTTAAATTTACTCATTTTGTGTTATATTTAATTAAGATTATCTATATCAAATGCTACTAATTTATTTTCTGAGTTGTAGCCAAATTGGTCGTAATGGATATCCCACCAGTATATATTTTGTTTTTTTAGTGCTGAGATTATATTTAAAATTTCAATTAATAGTGAATATGATGATTTAGATTGAGTATTCCTAATGTATTTTAACGTTTTTTCAATATTAGATTTATTGTTCTCATATACATCTTCAGCTATAGAACCAATTAAACTAACACCATCCCATATCATTTCTCCTGTAGATTGGTTTAAATCTTCTCCCAACTCTTCTATCTTTTTAAGTTGTGATTTTAAAGTAGAAGGAATGGATAATTGCTCCATTTCATAATAATGGAATGTAGTTTGACTAGGGTAAGGAGATACATCTTTGGGTAATTTTATACTACCAACATTAAATACTTTTACTACAGGTAGTTTTTTATTCCCTATAAGTGATTTATACAAATTTAAAACTTCTTTATTATATCTTTCTAACTTTAAAAAAGTATTTTTTTCTGTGGTAAAAAGTAAAGGTTTAGGATATAGAGAATGTTTTTTAACATTATATCCTAATTGGTCAGTTAAATATTGTTCTATATTCATTTTATATGTGTTTTCCCCCATTATTAATTTTTAAACTATCAAAAAATTCTTTACGTGCATTATTAGTGTCATCACGGAATACACCTGATGCCTTAGTAGTAACCATAGCTGCTCCTTGGTGTTTTACCCCACGGCAGCTCACACATGAATGGTTAGCCACTACCGTAACTATAACACCCCGATTTTTTTCTGTAACCTTGTTTACAGCATGGTGTATGGCTGATGTTAGTTGTTCCTGAATAGCTCCTCTACGGCTAAACAATTCTACAATTCTGTTTAGTTTAGATAATCCTATTACTTGTCCATTTTCTCCTGAGACATAACCTATATGGACTACTCCTCCTATTGTTTGGTGGTGGTGGGAACACATAGAGGTTAATGGAATATTTCTTTCAATAATAACCCCATCATATCCGTCTGAAGGGAAAGAATTTATATCAGACATTGCATTGTAACGTCCTTCCCACAAATCATTTACATATGCCTTTGCTACTCGACGAGGGGTTTCCATTGAGTTAGGATCATTACGCCAATCACATTTTAGGGCATCTAAAAATTTTCCATAAGCCTCTTCAGCTTTATTTATCATTTCTAATTTTTCATCTTCTGTAAGGGGAAAACCTTCAGCTACACCATTAGCATAACCTTCCGGTACTACTTCTAACCCTTGATGTATTTTTCTACGTTTATTTTCCATGTAATTGAATATAATACAATTGTTTATTTATACCAAATTTCTTTCAAATTTCTTTTATGACCCCATTCATTATCCATACCGTAACCAAATACCCACTCATCTTTAATTTCAAAACCATTTAAATGAGATACTTTATCTGGTAATGAAGGTGAATTATATCTTTTTAAAAGTGATACTACGGTTATTTGAGATAGATCTGGGGTGGGTATAATGTCTATTAGGTGTTGTAACGTGTTACCAGTGTCGTATATGTCATCAATTAATAAACATATGAATCGTACACAGGAACTTCTAAATTTTTAGTAACGTTTACTATACCAGATTTTCTATTTTCATATGATTTGGCTCTAATAAAATCACACTTAACATCTACCTCTATCATTTTCAACAAATCACTGTAAAACATAAAAGAACCATTTAATATACCTACCATTACAATAGGTATATTATCACCATAATGTTCTGAGTTGATTTGGTTAGCTATTAAATTAACTTGGGTTTGTATTTGGTTTTCAGTAAAAAGTTTTTTCATAAAAAATTAAACTTCACGTTGAGTTCCAAAAGCCATTATATGAGGTCTACCTGTAAATTTATATCCTGTGTCACGACATAAATCCATAACAGGTCCATAACTTTCAAACAGAGGTTCTCTATCATCTCCCGCAGGCATTAACCAAGTTTTTGACTTTAAAAAATTGAAGATTTCAGATTCTGTACTTCCCTTATACCCTATATTTATTAATTCTTCTCCTACCTTTTGTAGAAAATTTTCCATTTCCTCAAATGCTGTAGCTTCTTTATCCATAACAAATTTAAAGTGGAAATCATTATGATACTTTATGGATCGAGCAATATTATCGTATCTTAACCTAAATTTATTATGACGTTTAATAAATTTTTCATCCACAACTTGACCTTGGGGGGTTATAGCACCTATTTCAGGTATACTATTAGAGAGTTTAGGTGAAATACTTAATAAATTTATAGGTTCTTGAGTTTCAAGATAGTGAGAACCCTCAGTTTCAATTGTTACAACTATGCCTCTCTCTTTTGCAAAAATTGTAATTTCATTTACAAGATCTGGGTGCATAGTTGGTGATCCACCCGTTAACATCATTTCTTTAATGTGGGGATTTTCATCATATGCTTTTACAATATCATTAAAGCTATATTTAGCTTTTTCTGGGTGGATTGATGTATACCAACTATCGCACCATCCTCCTTCTCCAAAATAACATCTATGAGTACAGCCTGAGGTGCGAATTGCTATGGTAGGATAGCCCATTCTACTTCCTTCACTTTGTACACATGTGTAAACTTCAAGTACTCTAGGTTTAGTATAATCTTTTAATCTTTTAGTTTGCATTTAATTTAAATAATTTTGTAAAAATTCAATAGCAGAAGGTGCTAATTTATATCCAGCAAAAGCCCCAAGAGCTGTAGGGATAGGAAATACTATAAATTTACCTAATTGTGTTGTGTATTTAGGACGATTAACTATTTTTCCAAGGAAAAAATAAAAACAGGTGAAAAAATTGTTTTTTTAAATGCAGGTGCCTA
>Ga0102936_1001205_pt1 | contig 10265 bp, 11 predicted proteins | sample SalPon2_A_H2O_MG_FD_78502 | JGI IMG/M metagenome (GOLD analysis project Ga0102936, IMG submission 78502) | Salt pond water microbial communities from South San Francisco under conditions of wetland restoration - Salt Pond MetaG R2_A_H2O_MG | ecosystem: Environmental > Aquatic > Non-marine Saline...
CAAAGAAGAATCCGATCTTGGGACCGGAGAATTCTTTAATGCAATGTACAAAATCATTTTGAGCCGTGAAAATGGTCCAAGACTGTCTAGACTGATTATATCGCTTGGATCAGAAGATACAGCTGAAATCCTGAAACAGGCACGATAAATATGAGCTAGCAAATAACGAACATCTAAAACAAGAATTTATGCAGGGATTTACACATATTTTTGTAGGTTAAATATAGTTTATGTGTTATTTAGAATGTTTTAGTCTGCGCTAATTGTTTTTAGTAAGTTTTAACTTATTTTATTGTAGTTATGAAGAAGACAACGCTATTTGCAGCACTTATGGTTGCGGTTGGCTTTACTGCAGCTGCACCCGGTTCACAAAGCTTTTCCCAGAATGATTTCTTCAGTGATTCAGGAGATGATTCAAGTGATTCTGGATTAAGCTTTGAAGAAGATGACTTCTTTGACGATTCAAGAGAAGAAGAGGAGAACGAAGATGCCAGTTCAAGTTCCGATAGCTTCTTTGAAGATGATGACTTCTTCAACGAAGAAGACTCAGAAGAATCCGAGGATTCAGACAACTCCAACGATTCTAATGAAGATGTAGGAATCTGTGTAACAGGTGAAGACAGTCCATGCAACTCGGAAGAGTATGATGGAGACACCGAAAATACAGATGACTCTGACGAGACAATGGTTGAGGAGCGCAGTGTTACAACTGCTCCTGAACCCAGCTATGTTGGAGAAGACTACCTGAGCTACCCGAATCCAAGAAACCACTTTCTGCACGATCAAGGTATTCACCGTGAAGGTTCATTGAAGGTTTGCAAAATCCTATTGAACCAGAATGGCGAGGTTGTTCCAGGTGAGACGGTAGACACCACTTTCAGCGTTGAAACCAGCAATATACCATTTGAAGACGCTGACACCATAACCTTTGACACACCCATAAATCAGGTTGCGGACTTGGTAGGCACAAATGAGGAACTGATAGAAGGAGATGGTTATCTAGATGCAGAGTGTGCAGAGTACCACGACCTGCGCTTGAACGAGACCTACACCTATAGCCAAGAAAGGATCACTGGTGAAGACGCCAATGAAGTCGAGACAGTTGGATACATTGAAAAATGGGAGAACCGTAACACACCTATCAGCAATGTTGAAAACTACGGAGAAAGCGAAGACAGCGACGGCACAATCCGCTTAGAACCAGGTTACAATGGAAGACACGCAGAAGTCATCATAGTCAACCAAATCAACCGATAAAAAATATTCTCTTTTATTCTTTCTCTTTCTATTTTACTGAACTTTCAACATCTGAAAAATGAATCTATTCTAAATAAGTTGAGTTTAAAATGTGATATGTGGAAGAGAAACGATTTAGTTTTTCAGCCCTGAAACTCTGCCTATTACTTTTTACTATCTATGGAATCCAAATTTTGACAGGTTTTGAACCAGGATATAACGCCGCTTCTTCAGAATGGTGGAAGTTCTTGACTTCTTTCTTTGGACATGCTGATGGAGAACACTTATTCAACAATCTTTTCTTCATAGGGCTTTTTGGAACACTTTACGAACTCTGGACGGATTCTAAGACTTTTTGGATCACTTTCGTGATATCAGCACTTGGCGCTAACCTTACGGCTTTCATTTTTTACCCAGAAAGTTTCATCATCGGAGCTTCAGGAGGAGCAATGGGCATACTCTCAGCATTAGCCGTCTACAAACCCACAAAAATAGGATTAGCACTTGGCGTACCTGCACCAATGTACCTTGTTCTACCCATATACATGATTATTAATTTTGCAGGGTTGACAGGTAGTTCAAATGTTGCATACGAAGCACACCTCTTCGGACTACTCACAGGAGGAATAATTGGACTATATCTAAGAAAAGAGATTGACGGATACGAAAAAGAAAAACAACTAAGCCCCAAGAAAAAAAGAAGAGAAAACAAAAGAAACGACAGAAAAAAGAAAGAAAAGAAAGATAAAAAAGAGGAAAAGAATCACGGACCCAAAGGTGAACTTGATTTTAGCAACTGGGAGAAGAAAATCAAAGAATGGGAGAAAAAGTACATGTTTGACTAATTAAATCAGTTCATATTTATCAAAAGCAATACTTTTTAAGGTAAAAAATAATCAAGGACTACAGCCCTATCAACGAGGCTATAAATCCTGCTGAGACAAATGTCGCAGCCGCACTACCAAGCGTTACGAAGAAGAATGTTAGTAGAACTCTTCCTGCTTGATTGCCCCAGAGATCCCTGTATCTTTGGACTTTAGTGACTTCCTCCATTTCTTCTACTGTAGGAGGATACATTTTACCTTCAGCATATGATGCCACCATGCCTGCTCCAAGTGCAGGATCCAAACTAGTCAAAGGTGCTGCAAGGAATGAAGTTATCCAAGTAGTGACATGTGAACGAGCTATAATTGCTCCAAGCATGGCCAGCAAACCGTTTGATAGTATCCAGAACTTGACTCCTGTGATACCTGTTGCGAAGCCTATCTGATAGAAACTGTAGCCTAGCCCAGCTACAATAAAAGCAGGTATACCATAACTGATAACCTTCATCCAAGGTATACCCTGTTTATCATTTAATTCGTATTTTTTCCTGTCTTTGATGTCCTGTATCATTCCTTTGGTGTGAGCAGCACCCACTACAACTACAGCGTGGTCAAACTCTTCCTCCATAAGTTTTTCAGCCATGTAAGTGTTACGTTCTTCCAAGAAAACTCTGTTGAGGCTTGGGAACTGGTCTTTTAGATCATCCACAATTTTATCCAGTATGTCACCTTGTTTCAGTTCTTCTACATCAACTTCCCCTCCATCTTCTCTTGCAAAGATTGAAGCGATAAGCATTATTTTTTCTTTAATACTTAGTTGCGAGAAGGCTCTGCTTAATGTCTCGTTGATGTCACGATCCAAGAGTGCGTATTCTGTACCGGTTTCCTCGGCAGTTTCTATGGCTTCTAACATCTCCTGACCTGGCTTGACATCCTGTTGAATACCTAAGCTTCGCTGATAAATCGAAAGAAAAAGGTTAACCAGCAGGAGCGGTGCTTTTCCCTGTTTTATAGCTTCAGACAGGTTCAAATCCTTCCATCCTGAATCCTCTCTCAGAGATTTTAATCGATCTTCATCGAGCTCTACACCGACTAAATCCGGCTGCACTTCTTCTATAGTTTCCCTGACTTCCTTTCGACTTTCTTCGGACACGTGCGCAGTCCCAATCACTGTAATGGTTCGATCCTCGAGCTCGATTTTTTCCTTCATCTATTCAAAAATTCAATCATCAGGGATATTAAACCCTGCACCAAGGCACACCAAATAAAAATATCTCCAGTCAAATGATTGGTTTGTGAGTCTGGTAAATATCAAGAATGAGAGGAAGTTGATTGACGGGTTTATCGTGTTGGTTGTCGCCGCGTCTTCCTACTCTGCAGGGTTCATACAAACACTTGATATTGGAGCTGTAAAGTCCACAGCGTACCTACCTGTAGGATTCATACTGTTCTTGACATTCATGCATCTGGTGCTGAGAAAAAGCAGAAAGTTTGATGAAAGAGAACACGACGCCAAGTATGAAATCTTGAAGACTTTTGTTTTTGTAGCAACAGTTATTTTCTCCTTCAGAACCGGGAAATCTGCCACAGAAACCTTGATGCCTCAAAACATTGTTTCAGTCGGGATATCTATTGTTTTCCTTGCAATTTCATTATATCTGTTGGCTTACAGAGCTAACAAAAACTAGTTACTTTTCTCTATTTAAACAGAACTTCGTGGCATCTCTCAGAAAGTCCTTTCCTTCCGCGTTTACTTCAAGTTCTTCAATCATCTCAAAGACGTCTTCGGAGATCTCCTCCATCATCTTTCTGACCTCTTGTTTAACGTTTTTCTCCTCCATCAATCCTGTTATTTTATCTCTCTCCTCTTGAGAAAGTTCTGAGCCAAGCATTTTTCTGACTCTTTTTTCTTCCTCATCAGAGAGTTTTTGAAGAAGTTTTAATCTGTGAACTGTTTTCTTGTCTTCATCGAGATCTGATCCGATCTCTTCCCCTATCTTCTGTTGATCTCCAAACAAACCTAACTCATCATCCTTCAACTGGAATATAACGCCAATTTTCTCTCCTATATTGTATAGTTTTTCTTGTTCTTTTTCATTTGTTCCAGCAAGTGTTGCGCCAGCCTTCAAGGGGAGTGAAAATGTGTACCTTGCTGTTTTCCTCTTGTAGAGATCAATTATCTCGTTCTGTGACATTTCTTCTTCTGAGTGGCCTGCATGTATGTCCACTTGTTCTGCCAAGCCTACGTCCGCAAACTCTCTGAAAACCAGTTCTTGGACTTTTTCCCTTTTCTCAGGCTTTGAAGTTATCCTTGAAATAAGGTTTTGTCCAAGAAAGAATGAAATATCTCCTCCTGCCATTCCCATACTCATTCCGTAATGGCTTGGTTCTTTGATGTTTTTTTCTTCGCCGAGTTCTCTATATTGTCTTTGAAAGGTTTTCATTCTTCTTCTGTAGTCATCTTTGTCGATTATGTCGTCATGCATCAATATACCGGTGTGAAGTAGCTCTATTGCAGCTGCAGTTCTAAGACAGTCCTCTCTATTTCCCCCACCATACAATTTACTGGTGATAATTATCAGGCTTCCTCTTACCATTTTTCCTCCTTTTACCATTTCATTAAGTCGTCTGCTTATGTCTTTACGCCATTCAAATGCTTCATCCTCTTTTTCCCATTCTTCAAGGAAATTATCTAAGAAATCTGATATTTCATGCTTGTTAGCTGCTATCTTTTCAAGAAGATTACCTTCCTCCGGATCCATAGAATTTCTTGGTTAATCTAACTCTTTAGTGGTTTTCCAAAAAATTGGATCCACATGCTTTAAACTTGAGACAAGGTAATTGAATAATTAGGACTAAATCCTGATGTGGTTTTTAAGATGGCTCTGATAGATGTTGAAGACCTTGAGAAAAGTTTTGGAAATGTTAAAGCACTTGATGGTGTAAACCTAGAAGTTGAGAAGGGTGAAATCGTGGGTGTTCTAGGTCCTAACGGAGCAGGTAAATCCTCTTTAATGAAGATTCTCACGGGCCAAATCGACTATCAAGAAGGGGAAGCACGTGTTTTTGGTAGAGACCCCTCTGTAGAGCCAATTGAAATAAAGAAGAGAGTTGGTGCGCTTCCGGAAAGAGAAGACCCGCCAAGTTTTCTAACCGGAGACGAATATTTGGAGTTTATATCAGACGTGAGAGAAGAAAGCATTGACAGGGATGAATGGGTGGAAAAGCTCAAATTGGAGGGTAAGATGGATAAAGTAACTCATGATCTCTCGAAAGGTGAAAGGCAGAAATTGATGATTACACAGGCATTTTTCCATGATCCAGAACTTGTTTTTGTGGACGAACCCTTAGTCAACCTTGATCCTGTAATACAAGAGAACGTAAAGGACCTTTTCAAAGATACAAGAGACAATGGAGGAACAGTTTTTCTCTGCACTCATGTAATTTCACTTGCAGAAGAATTATGTGATAGAGTGTTTTTCTTAAAAGAGGGAGAACATGTTGAAGAGGTTGAAAATGTTGAAAACCTTAGAAAACGTTTTATTAAGTCTCAAAAATGATTCTTAAAATGATTAAGGAGGAGTGGCGCAAGAATTCCAAGCTATACAATGGAAGAAGCTTCGCAGCATTCCCTTTGGTTGTACTATTTTTCTCAATGGCTTGGAACTACTTAGTGGTTGAATTCTCTTCTGTAAGCAACATGATGATCGGTCACTCACTTGTCGCAATAGCAGGTTTGATAGGTGTTGCAGTTGGTTTTGCAGGATTTTCTAGCCGTGATGCATTCGACAATGTGCTTGGTAAATCTAATTACCTTGTTTTCTCGTCTAAGACACTTCCGGTATCAAAGAAAAAACTTTACTTGGATTTCTTCATCAAGGACACGTTTTTCTACCTTTTTTTGTTTGTAATACCTCTTTCAATCGGCTTTATGATTCCTACAAATTTTGTAATACTTCCAAGACTTTTCGATGCAGTAACCGTATTTTTCTTCGCACTCTTAATCAGCTCCACTTTAGCCTTGAGCTCCGTAAGCATTCCCTCATTGAACTTGATCAAGTACAGTAATTTCAGAAGGCTTGACCCAGTTTCATCTAAATCAGTTCTTGATGTTATCAGGTCGTCTGGAGGATTCTTCAAGATAATTTTCTCACTGGGGGTACTGACGTTTTTCTACTGGTTCATGGTTCTGAATTTTCCTCTTGCAGCTATTTTCTTGCAGAATCCTTTGCTTTCATTCAGTGTAATAATAGGGTTAATGAATCTGTCGATTTACAATTGGTTGAATCGTTTTGACTCATTAGAAACCTACAACTACTTGCCTCTCGACATCTTCTCTATAGCTTATTCTAAAGAGACTGCATACTTGTTCATTTCTTTACCTGTAACTTATTTGCTGATAACAGCTTCTTACTTAGTTTATCCTAGTCATTACTTTTTGAGCTTGATTTCTGGGACTGCCACGACCATGTACGGAATGGTGGTTGCCGTCAGAGTGCTTGGTTTGAGCCCTAATGAAAGGCTTTACCATGCAGATATATTCCTGAAGTACTTGCTCGGTATCGGATCACTTATAGTTCCTCTAATGTACCTATCAGTTGTCTATGACTCAAGCTACCTGACGCATTACCTTGTAGTTTCAGGATTTGGAGTACTATCTGGATCATATTTCATGTTAAAGAAAATAAGCGGGAAGAAATGAGTTAATGAGTTTTTAGAAGGTATTTACTTCGTCATTTATACATTTCTCGGTGATTTTAGGATTAGCTAGTTTCTCTTCGACCACTTCCTTGACTTTTTCTTCGGAGGCCGTGGTTTCCACCTCTACTGTTTGTGGTTCATCTAAAGGCACTCCGATCTGGGAGAGCATCTTGACGTCTGCAAATCCTTCAGTTGAGATTTCTTCTGCGATTTCGTTTGCGAGCAGGTTGTAGATTTTTCCCACGTGACTTACAGGGTTTTTACCTGATGCTGCTTCCAGACTCATGGATCTGTGAGGTGTAATCAATCCGTTGACACGGTTTCCTCTTCCTACAGATCCATCATCACCCATCTCTGCAGAAGTCCCTGTCTCCGTAACATAGACTTCTCCTTTATCCTCTTCATCAGCTGTATTGACGTGTATTTCCGGCTTAAGGTCTGATTTTTGTTTTACTAGTTGCCGGGTTTTTTCTTTTACTTTTTCTTTGACTTCGATGTATTCTCTTATGCCTGAAACTTTTTCAGCAATCACGGCTGATGCCACAGTCACTTTTACATTATCTCCTTGTCTCAAACCCATTGTCTTGACGTCCTCTCCTACTTCAGGTATTTCTGAGTGTATCTTACCTTCAAGTTCTCTAATTATTTTTTCAGTAGTTGAAAGAGGTGCGTGACCAACTCCAAAGCTTGTATCATTAGATGTCGGTGCTTCACTGGAGAAGATTGACTTGAGATCCGTAGATGTTTCCCCAATCCTTGATTCAAATTCTACGTGTTCTGGATCAAGTTTCTTGAAGTTATCCGAAATGTAGTTCTTGGCTGCTTCGAGTGCTATTTCGTCTACAGGTATTTCTTCTCCGTCGAATTCTTTCGTTGCTCTCCCTGTCAATAGTATATGGATAGGTGATACGATTTCGCCTCCTCCGTATTCTGGATTTGAGTTGCCTGCTACTAGTTGTGCTTCATCTGTGTTGTGGTGAAGTACTTTGCCAAACCTTTCTTTGTATTCTCTTGAGAGTGCTCTGGAAACTGATTCTGCGATACCGTCACATATGGAGTCAGGGTGTCCAATTCCTTTTCTTTCTACAAGTTCCAGGTCTAGGTTTTCAACAGGATCAGAATCAATATTATTGTAATCTACAAAGTCCATAGGAATAGTTGTAAGTTGTAAAAGTTAAAGTTTGATAGGCTTGTCATCATCTTCGTAGAGCTCTTCTATTTTCTCTTCCATTTCTTCCCTTACTTCTCTTTCACTTTCCTTCATAACTTCTAGTGCTTCAGAAGTGTAGTCCACTTCGATTTGGAACGGCAGTATCTTTGATATTTTGGACATATCAACTTCTTTCGTGTATTTCAGGTCTTCCTCATGCGCTTCCAGTTCCTCCATAAACCCGAACATGTCGTCGATGAACTGTTCTGCTTCGCGCCGAGTGAAGTTTTCAGAGACTGCCTCCCATACATCGTCTTTCTCTGACTTCTTGATACGGGCGATTGCTTCATGCAGGGATTCAAGACGTTCTATCACTTTTCTCTCAACTTCTTCATTATGCTCCTCAAGATTCTGATAAAACACATCGTGCTCTAGCACTTTTTCTCTGTTTTTATGTATTTCTTCTTTATTTTCAACCGCTTTAAGGAGTTTGGAGAACTGTTTTTTCAAGTCTTTTCGGTATGATTCTATTTCTGGTTCGATGATTTCTTCTCCTACTGTTGAACTGTTGGAAACCATTTTGGCAGCTGTTTCGGATGAGCTTCTCTTCTTGACTGCTTTTGAGATATCTAGTTTTTCTTTGACTCCGTCTGCTACGTCATCGAGTAGGTCGTGAAACTCTTCTTCGATGATTTTTGAATCCATATAATGGAGTTTTTGAATCCAAAAGAATCTAAACCTGTTGAAGAAATGGTTTTGGAGTCATGTTTATGAGTAAATTTAAAAACACCAAACATAACATAAAGTAATATGATCGTAATACAAAGTAATACGTTCTCGTGTTCAAGACCAGTGAACGTGGAAAAAATCGACGAAAACGAGTCTAAGCAAGAAAACCAATAACTAATTAGTCATCTGTATACCTAATCAAACGAGAACCACTTTCCTCATATCCAGGATCAGCCAATTTCTCAGTCTCTTCACGACGCTCATCCAACTCACTACTGTACTCCCAAGCCTTCCAAGAACTCAAAGGATTAGTGACTGCCGTCTCTGTTTCATCAAGATACCTTTCCAACTCCGCATCAGTTCTGTCACTGGCTCCAAAATCATTCCTATACGCCAAATAGGCTGAACCTGCCAAAGTCACTAAACCACTTGCAAAAGCTGCAACCTGATCAGGATTACTTAGAAGTTCTTTCACTTCCTCCATACTTATTCTCTGTAAAGAGCACAAAAACTTATATGATTCAACACCAAGAAGGGACAAGATAATTGAACTTTACTGTACAAATTTTTCCTGTGGACCAGTACCAGAATATAATAGAGGATGAGAGAGTACTTACCGCAGACTTCTTACCGAACAGAATGGTGCACAGAGACTCTGAGAGACAGCAGATAGCCAACGCATTGAACCCCATACTTGAGAAAGGTCAGCCCAGAACCACATTACTTTACGGACCACCAGGCACCGGGAAATCCACGATGGCAGAATACGTCGTGGAAAAACTAAAGGAACACGACTCTTCCGTGATATACGGTTCCGTAAACTGCTGGAAGAATCCTTCCAGGTTCAAAGTCTACTATGAGCTCCTCCAAGACATGGGGCAGAAAATGATCCACAGAACTGGTACCCCAACCGACGAACTTGTCGACATGTTTGAGAAAAAAGTAAGGAACAGATCGGCCGTAGTAATACTGGACGAGGTTGACCAGATACAGGATGAGAAAATCCTTTACGACATGGCACGCTACACACGCACCGGCTTAATCATGATTGCAAACCAGTCAAATGTTTTCTACAACGTTGATGAAAGAATAAGGTCATCACTAAGCTCCAGAAAAAACATCAGATTCCAAGCCTACACCACCGAACAACTAATGGACATACTGAAAGACAGGCGTAAATGGGGATTAAAACCCGACACAGTTAAGACTAAACAACTGAAAAAGATTGCTTCAAAGTCAAATGGAGATGCAAGGATAGCAATTAACTCTCTCAGAATTGCGGCAGAGCAAGCCGAAGAAGAAAGCAGAGAGAAAATAATTGACGAAGATATTGATTCTGCAGTACCAGAAGCCGTTGAAAATGATCATAGTGAATCGCTCGAAAAACTAAACGAAGATCAAAGGATTCTCTACGATATCATAAAAAAGCAGGAAGAGGTTAAGTCAAGAGAACTTTATGACCAGTATAGAGAAAAGACAGAAGAGCCGAAGGTTGAACGCACTCTACGAAATTATCTTCGTAAGATGGAGAATTATCGTTTGATAGAGTCTAAAGGCAAAGGTACTGGGACTAAGTACGAGTTGAAGAAGTAAATGCTACCTTTACGTAGTTACGCATCTATATA
>Ga0102936_1001208_pt1 | contig 10255 bp, 9 predicted proteins | sample SalPon2_A_H2O_MG_FD_78502 | JGI IMG/M metagenome (GOLD analysis project Ga0102936, IMG submission 78502) | Salt pond water microbial communities from South San Francisco under conditions of wetland restoration - Salt Pond MetaG R2_A_H2O_MG | ecosystem: Environmental > Aquatic > Non-marine Saline...
CGATCACGTTTTCCCTGGTTTCCGACCACGACAGCCCCACCATCTCGTACCACGCGATCATGGCGAAGACCGCGTTGTCGTGACACCCGGGGACGCTGCCCCGCCGGTAGATGGTCCGCATCGGCTCGCGAGTGGGCTCCGACACCTGCTCGCGGAACTCCTCGGGGGTTCGGAGCCGGAGCACGTCGTTACGCTGCGTCACGCGCTCGTCGCGCTGCAGCCGCTCCAGCGCCGCGCGGTGGAGCGCGCTCCACTCGCCGCCGACCGCATCGTAGAGCGCCGACTCCTCGGTCGGGCCCGCGGTGAGTTCGGCGACGACGTCGGTGTAGGCCCGCTCGATCTCCGGCCACGCCCGGCCCTCGAACTCGCAGTCGGCGTCGTGGAGGCTGCTGGTGGCCCGGCAGTCGGGACACGGATAGTCGAACTGCGGCACGGGTTGGGAGAAGGGCGTGCCGCGGCTTAGGTGATGCGGTGTCGGGGTGGTGCGCGGCGAGTCCCGCGGCGGGCGCCGTGGCGGCGCGTCGCCACCGACTCCGGCGGGCGCCGGAGGTAGGTCGCCCGGCGTCCGACCCCGTCCGCCGGTCACGCCTCGGCCGCGTCCGCCACCCGGTCGACGACCGGGAGTCGGTCGGCCCGGTAGAGCACCGTCGACACGACGAGGATGGCGACGAGGCCGACGCCGAAGCCGCGGAACACCGTGCTGAAGGCGTACCCGGTCTCGACGAGCACCCCCACGGCGCCGGTCCCGGACGCCTCGACCGCGATCGACAGCCCGCTGAACGCCGCGAACGTCCCGGCGCGGGTGTCGGCCGGGAGCGCCGAGAGGACGTAGGTGTCGAGCGCCGGGAACAGGCCGTGGATCGTGTAGCCGAGGACGATGGAAACCGCGCCGAGGGCGAGGACCCCGCGGACGAGGGTCACGCCGAAGACCCCGAGCGTGAACAGGCCGACCAGCCCCAGGATGTAGGGGACCGTCGGGAGGCGGTCGACCAGCGTGCCGCTGACCCAGAAGGCCGGGATCCCGGCGGCGAACGCCGCCGTCAACAGCGCGTTTGCGGGTCCCGCGCCGAGTCCCCGGGCGAGCATCACGGAGACGTAAAAGTTGAACAGCCCCTGCCACACGAACCCGGCGGCACTGATGAAGAGCATCCCGGTCAGGACCACGCGCCAGTTGCCGAGCACGCCGCGGAAGTTTCGAGCCGGCGGGGACTCTCGGACCGCGTCGGTCCGCCGGAGGCCGATCGCGAACCCGAGGGTAGTGACGAGGGCTGCGGCCGCCAGCAGCCAGAACACCGCCCGCCAGGTCGTGACCGCGACGACCGACACCACGACCGTCGGCGCGGCCACCGCCGCGAGCTGGGATGCGGTCCCGTGGATGCCGATGCGCCTGCCGACCCGATCGGGGTACAGTTCGCCGATGAGCGGCACCGCGGAGACGAAGTAGGTGCCGGAGGCGACCCCGACCGCGAACACGCCGACCTGGAGCGTCCGGACGGTCGGCGCCGACGCCGTGAGCGCCGCCGCGCCGGTGAGGATGACGCCGGAGACGACGACGACTCGCCGGCGGGAGACTCGCGTGAGGACGTAGCTCAGCGGCAGCCGAGGGAGCGCCGTGCCGAACCAGACCAGCGACACGACCGCGCCGACGGCCGCCGGTCCGACGTCGAACGCCGCCTGGAGTGGCTCGACGAGCGGGGCGAACGCGACGCGCCCGAAGTTGACGACGAAGACCATCCCGAGCAGACCCCCGTACAGGCGGCGGGACATTGCCTGCTGTTCGGGACCGGCGGGTGTAACGGGTTTCGATCGGCCGGTCGTCGCCACCGACGGAGGACGCGTGCGGCCCCCGATGCGGTCTCCCGTGACGTGTCCCGTCCCCACCGCCGTCCCGGGACCGATTCGCCGACCCGACGCCCGGCCGACCGCCGTGTTTATTCGCCGCCGCGCGCAACTTCCGGGCGATGGATCCGCGTTACGCCCGCTACCCGTTCTTCGAGGGGGCTCGCGACGCCGTCCGGGAGGCGGCGTTCTCCCCGGCCGCGCTCGCCGAAGCCGACGCACCGGCGGTCGAGCGGGGGCGCGAGCGGGTCGAACGCGCGCTGATGGAGGGAACCGTCGCGAGCGAGGATCCGCGGCGATGGGACGCCGACGCCGAGGTGCTCTCGTATCCGATCGCCCGGATTCTGGTGTCGCTGCTCGACACCCCCGCCGCGGTCGGGAAGTACGCGACCGCGGAGGCGGCGACCGCCCGCGAGCGCTTCGAGGCCGACTTCGACGCCGCCGCCGACCTCGAGAGCGCCGGCCGCACGCGGGCCTCCCTCGACGGCGTCCTCCGGGAGTTCGACCTCGCCGCCGCGGTTCGACCGGAGCGCGACGGACCGGGAGGGCCCGCCCGCCGCGGCCGGGGTGGGTCCGGTGGTCGCGAGCCCACCCACCACTGGATCGGGGTGGGCCCGTACCTCGATCTCGCGGCGGCTGGGTGGGGCGACCGGTGGCGGCTGGTCAACCGCGAGGTGGCCGACGGCGAGGTTCGAGTGACCCGAACGGAGCTCTCGCGGCTGCTCGAAGCCGCCGTGGAGCGCCGCGTCGCCGCGGGACTCCCCCTCGAAGTGCGGGGCAGCGAGGGCGGCGACGCCATCGCCGAGGCGCTGGCACCCGCGATCGCGGACCTCCGGGAGTTGCTGAACGACGCCGGCGCCGCGGGCCGGACGTCGGTCGAGGCGGTCGTCCCCGCGCTGTTTCCGCCGTGTATGCGGACGTTGGTGCAGCGAGCCCGCGACGGCGACGACCTCCCGGCGACCGCGGAGTTCTCGCTGACGTCGTTCCTGGTCGCCCTGGGGATGGACGCCGGAGACGTGACGACGCTGCTCGGCATCGCCGAGAGCGAGACCGCCGACCGGATCGCCGCCCGCGTCGAGTTCCTCGCCGAACGCGACGGCACCCAGTATCCGCCGCCGTCGTGCGCGACGATGAAGGCCTACGGCGACTGTGTCGACCCCGACGACCGGTGTGAGACCATCTCCCATCCGGTGTCGTACTACACCGACGCGGTGCGGGCGGCCGGCGACGTCCGGGACTGGCGGGAGACGGTCGACGGGGAGTAGCGGGCGGCAGGCGGCCGCAGCCGTCACCGGTCGGCGACCCACGGTGTGGGGAGCCACGCCGCGTTTCTCCTCTACGTTTCGACCGTGAGTTCGCCCCGGACGACCGCGTGCACCGCCGGGCGAGAACCTCGTCCCGTGAGAGAGCCCCTCGCGCGACCGGCGGCGCCGTACGGTTCGTGGCCCCCCCGAACGGGTGTCTACGGCGTATCGGACGCGAGCGCGCGGCGCGGCCGCCGGCGGCGACGACGGCTACTCGTCGAGAAGTACCCCGACGACCGCCATCCCGATGACGAACAGCGCGATCGCGGCCACGAGCGCAATCCCCCCGGTCTCGCCGAGGTCGGGGCCGAAGGTGACGCCGATGCCGATGAAGAGCGCGAAGAACGCACCGACGGAGACGATGGAGATGGCGATCTTCCGGCGCATCTCCGCGTCGATATCCATACTCCGGGGTTCCGCTGGCCGTCGCAAAAGGGCTTCGGATACGACCGCGCCCGACGAGTCGTCCCCGCAGGAAGGCTTAGCCGTCCGGAGCGCGTAGTCGACACGAGGAGGAACCCCCGGAGATGACGCACCCCGTACACACACCCGCGTCGACCGATCCGGACCGCACCGCGGCCCCCGATCGTCTCGACCCGGATTCGACCCGCGACGCACCGGCATCTGATCGTCTCGACGTGCACCGCGACGCATCGACGTCCGACCGTCTCGGCGTGGACCGCGACGCGCCCACGCCCGAGAGGACCCCCGTTCGTCCGTCCGCCGCCGATCGCGACCGCCGGACGTTCCCCGCCGCTGGGTACGACGGCCGAGCGGGGCGTGCCCGCGCCGACCCGATGGCGGTGTGGCCGCTCCGTGACGGCCGGTACCTCGTCGACACCGACGGCGGAACCTACGTCGTCGACGCCGCGCGAGCGGTCTGTGACTGCCCCGACAACGCCATCCGCGGCGCCCGGTGCAAGCATCTCCGGCGGGTGACGCTGGAGATCCGCGCGGGCCTCGTCCCCGCGCCCGACCGACGCGAGCGGCCGTGTGCGGTCTGCGGCGGGGCCGCGTTCGTCGACCGCGACGCCGACGGCCCGGCGCTGTGCGCCCGCCACGACCACCAGCCCGGCGCCGTCGTCGCCGACCGGGAGACCGATGACCGACTCGTGGTCGTCGGCCCCACCGGCGAGCGCGCGGACGAAGCCCGAACCGACGAGGGGCGTCTCGTGGCCGACTACGACACCAACGCGGCGTACGGGCGTCACGAGCCGGCGATCGCAGCCCGGTACGTCGGGGGGCGGGTCGAGGGGCAGGTCGGCCTCGACTCCGTCTCGCCCACGGCGGCCGACCTACGGGGTCGCGACCGGTCCGCCGGGAAACCCCGCCGCTACCTGTTTCCGGCGTCCCGGCTCCGGCCGGTCGACGGCGGGGCGGCGACCGACCGCCCGGCCCGCCCGGCGCGCGAGGAGATCGCGTCGTCGGTACGGGCCGGGTGACTCGCCGGTCGCCCGCCGTTGGCCGCGGCTTACGGCCACCCACTCGGGTCGCCCGCCGTCACCCGCGGCTCGCGGTCACTCGCTCGGGTCGCCGTCGGCCGTGCCGTCACCGTCCGTCCCGCGCTCGTCGGCCACGTCGGTCAGCCGAGCCTGCGCGGGGCCGCCGACGAACGACTCGAAGCCCTCGCCGTCTCCGAGCGCGGTCTCCTTTTTCACCCGGTAGTTGCCGCCGTCGGTGGTGTGGAGGTCGCCGGGGTGGAAGAAGTACCAGTCCTCGCGGTCGAACCGGGCGGCGACGCGCGCCTTCGCGCCGAAGTTCTGCGCGAAGTAGATCAGCGCCTCGACCTCCTCGCCCGAGAGGTAGATCGGGCGGCCGGCGCTGGATTTCGCCTCGATGGCGTAGAAGGTGTCGCCGTCGCCCGCGAGCACGTCGGGGAGCTCCCGGTCGGTGGCCGACCCCGAGGCGGGCGCGCGCATCACCGCGAAGCCCGCCTCGTCGAGTCGGTTCACGAGCTCGCGCTCCCGGCGGTCGCCCTTCCGGTTCGAGGACATACCCTACGTCCACCGCCGCCCGAACATAAATGGGCCGGAGCGCCCGACGGTCGTGCGTGTGCGTCACACACTTGACCAGCGCTGATTCGGCCCCTCGCCGTCGCTCGAACGATGCGACCCAGGAGCCCAACGTGGGCCGTCACGGGCGGGCTCGTCGTCGCCGGCGTCGGGTTCCTCCTGACCGCGCGGTCGGCGGCACCACCACCGGCCGAGCCTCGTAATGCCGCTGTGGCTACGCGGCCTCGGGATCCAAGCGTCGATTCCGAACCTCACCGCGGCCGGGCTGCTGGGCCACGTGGTGTGGGGAGGGCGACCCTCGGCGGGCCGTTCGCTGCCGGCCGACAGTGGCTCTGACGCCGCAAGCGGGCCCGAGACCCCCGTTCGTCGGGGGAAACGATAATCAAGAAACTTATACGTGGGAGGAGCCATATAAAAGGTGACACGGTGCGTCGGTCCGACGGGACGGAGCCGGCATCCGCAACCCACGATCATGAAAACCGACACTCCGATATCGAACGTGGTCCTCGTCACGGTCGATTCACTCCGAGCCGACGCCATCGGCGCCTACGACGAGGACCGACACACCCCGGTGATGGACGACCTCGCGGCCGACGGGACGGTCTTCGAGCGCGCCTTCGCCACCGGCAACTGGACGCCGTTCTCGTTCCCGTCGATCCTCGCTTCCCGGCCGGTGTTCGCCGACACCGGCGAGATCGGCGTCGAGAACGGTCCGACGCTCGCCCGCACCCTTTCGGATTCGGGCGTCGCCACGGGCGGCTTCAACGCCGCGAACGGCTTTCTGACCTCCCATTGGGGGTACGACGACGGGTTCGACGCGTTCGAGCCGTTCGTCGCCAGCGTGGGATCGAGCATCTACAGCCGGTATCTCGCCACCCACCCCACGGTGGAGGCGTGGCTCCAACTCGCGGCGTCGCCGGTCAGGCGGATCCGGTCGAAGCTCGCGGGCAACACCGACGATCGGCCGTTTCTCGACACCTCCCGGATGTTCGACGTCGAGAACGCCGCGACCGACTTCCTCGACGACGCCGAGGAACCGTTCTTCCTGTGGCTTCACTACATGGACACCCACACGCCCTACGTACCCGCGCCGCGGTACATCCGGGAGGTCTCCGACGGCATCCTGGGGACCCATCGTATGCTCCACGCCCACACCCGAACCGGGCTGGGGTGGGACGTCGACGACCGTACGCTCCGTGAGCTCCGGACGCTCTACCGGGCCGCGACCCGGCAGGTCGACGACAGCATCGGCCGGGTGCTCGAGTCGCTGTCGGCCAACGGCTTCGACGACGAGACCGCGGTCGTCCTCGCGGGCGATCACGGCGAGGAGTTCCAGGATCACGGCCACCTCGCACACTACCCTAAACTTTACGACGAGCTGATCCGGGTGCCGCTGATCGTCGACGTGCCCGGCGTCGACGGGGGGCGGGTCGAGGGGCAGGTCGGCCTCGACTCCGTCCCGCCCACGGTGACCGACCTGTTCGGCGTCGACGCCCCCGGGGCGTGGACGGGCGAGTCGCTGCTCCCGAGCGTGGTCGACGGCGACGAGCCGGCCGACGAGCCGGTGGTCTCGGTCACCGTCCGCGGCGAGGAGGTCACCACCCAGCCCATCCCGCGGTCGCTCGACGACGGCGACCTCCTGGTGAGCGTCCGCGACCGCGATTGGACCTACATCCGGAACGTCGACGCCGAATCCGAGGAACTGTACCACCGTCCCACCGACGCGGCGCAGGCCACGGACCGGTCGGCCGACCTCGACAGCGACGCGCGGGCGGTCGTCGACCGGTACCGTCCCGTCACCGACGCCCACGCGGAGTTGCTCCGTGAGGGCGGGTCGGGCGCGGACCCCAACCCCGAGGTCGACGCGGATCTCGGGGCTCGGCTGGAGGCGCTCGGCTACCGATAGATGCTTCGGAGCTTTCTCCGAAATCTCCACACTGGTCCGCTCGCGCTCCAGCTCCGCCGGTTCGTTATCGTCGGCGCGGTCACGGCGGGGATCCAGCAGGTGCTGTTGTGGTTTTTCATCAACGTCGTGGGGGTGTTCTACCTCCTCAGTGCGCTGTTCGCGATCGAGATCACCATCATCCTCTCGTACGTCCTCAACAACGCGTGGACGTTTCAGGCGACCCGGAACACCGGGGCCGTCGACTACCTGGTGGGACTTCTCAAGACGAACGTCGTCCGCGGGACCGCGATCCCGATCCAGCTCGGGATCCTCTACGCGCTGGTGGAGATCGGGGCGTTCGAACCGTTGGTGGCGACCATCGGACCGCTGGAGCCGCCGGTGGCGAGCATCGGGCCGATCGAGCCGCTGGCGGCGAACGCCGTCGCGATCGTGGTGAGCGGGATTTACCGGTACGTGCTCGACGCGAAGTGGACGTGGGGCCAGTAGGACGGATACTGCTCGATTACTACCCGCTCCATCGTGGGAATCTCGGAGACGACTTCGGAAGCCCCCGCGCTCTCGACTCGGGGGCCTCGCTGCGGTCCTCGGCGCTCACTTCGTTCGCGCCTGCGGTCCTTACGTCGGCCACCTTCGTCGAGAGCGCGGCCCCTTCCAGTCCCGCCCGGTGGTGGCTCGTCCTCAGCAACGCACAACTAAAATCGAGACGGTGACTCGCCCGAGTTATGTCCCGTGGCTCCAACTATCGAGGTACTCCGCCTGCTCGTCGCTCAGCGAGTCGATCTCGACGCCCTCGGCGTCAAGTTTGATCTCGGCGACCTCTCGGTCGAGGTCGTCGGGCACGTCGTGGACGCCGGCGGCGTACTCGTCGCCGCGCTCGACGAGTTCGCGCACGCAGACCGCCTGGATCCCGAACGACTGGTCCATCACCTCCGCGGGGTGGCCCAGCGCGATCGGCGACGCGAGGTTGACGAGCCGTCCCTCCGCGAGCACGTTGAGCCGGCGGCCGTCCGCCATCTCGTAGGCGCGGACGCCGTCCCGGGCCTCGTACTCCTCAACCGCGAGGTCGGAGAGCGCGTCGAGGTCGATCTCGACGTCGAAGTGGCCAGCGTTCGCCAGCAGGACGCCGTCGGGCATCGCCTCGAAGTCCTCGCGGGTGATGACGTCGCGGTTCCCCGTCGTGGTGACGAACACGTCGCCGACCGCCGCGGCCTCGGCCATCGGCATCACGTCGTAGCCCTCCATGTGCGCCTCCAGGGCGCGGCGGGGCTCGACCTCGGTCACGATCACGTTCGCGTTCTGGCCGGCGGCCTTCTTCGCGACGCCCTTGCCGCAGTGGCCGTAGCCGGCGACGACGACGTTCTTGCCCGCGTACGAGAGGTTCGTCGTCATCGCGATCGTCGCGAGGGCGGACTCGCCAGTGCCGTGAACGTTGTCGAACAGCCGCTTTATGGGGGTGTCGTTCACCGCGAACACCGGGTAGCTCAGCTCGCCGTCGTCGTCCATCGCGCGGAGCCGGTGGACCCCCGTCGTCGTCTCCTCGCACCCGCCCACGATGGTCTCGATCAGGTCGGGGTAGTCCTCGTGGATGGCGTACACCATGTCCATACCGTCGTCGACGGTGATGGTGGGGTCGTGGCTCACCACCGACTCGATCGCGGCGTAGTAGTCGTCGTCGCCGACGCCGCGTTTGGCGTAGGAGGTGATGTTCTCGTTCGCGTCGAGCGCGGCGCTCACGTCGTCGTGGGTCGACAGCGGATTACACCCCGTGATCGCGACCTCCGCGCCGCCGAGCGCGAGGAGCTCGACCAGGTTCGCGGTCTTGGCCTCGACGTGCATCGCCATCCCGATGGTCTGCCCCGCCAGCGGTTCGGTCTCCGCGAACTGCTCTCGGAGCTCCCGGAGGATCGGCATGTGCTGGAGCGTCCACTCCATCTTCCGGCGGCCCTCCTCGACTGCGGCGTCGACGTCGTCGAGTTGCTCCCCGATCGGCGGGTACGACTGCATACTCATACTCTCCCATTGCGCCAGGCGGGGCAAAACGCTACCGACACGGGGCCGCCGATCACGTCCCCGACGTCCCCGCCGATCTCACGTCGCCCCGTCCTCGCCGTCCCGAAGCGCCTGGTACGTGGACCGGAGCGTCACCGGCGTCACGTCCGCGACGTCGGCGGCCTCGCGTTGAGTCACGCCCGCGCCGACGTCGCGGCCGGCGGTGTAGAGACACGCCGCGGCCACGCCGCCGGGGTTCCGGCCGGCGGAGATGCCGCGCTCTCCCGCCTCGGCGACGTACTCGCGGGCCCGGCGCTCCACGTCGTCGCCGAGGTCGAGCCGGGACGCGAACCGCGGGAGGTACTCCGCGGGGTCGATCGGCCCGACCGGCAGCCCGAGCTCGCGGTTGAGCGCGTCGTAGGCCGCGGCCCGCTCGTCTTCGGTCGCCTTCGCGGCGTCGACGACCTCCTCGACCGTCCGGGAGACGCCCGCAACCCGGCACGCGGCGTAGACGCACGCCGCGGCGAACCCCTCGAGCGAGCGCCCGCGGAGGAGGTCCTCGGACTGTGCGGAGTCGAACAGCGAACACGCGTGATCGCGGATCCGGTCCGGCAGCGAGAGGTTGCTCGTGAGCCGGCGGATCTCGGTGAACGCGTACACCTGGTTGCGGTCGCGCTTGGTCGCGATCCGCGCGCGGTTGTGCTGGCGGCGCATCCGGGCGAGCCGCCGGCGCTTCCGCCCCTTCACGCGGGTCGAGCGGCCGATCTCCGTCGAGAGCCCCTTGTCGTGGCGGGAGCGGGTCAGCGGCGCGCCGGTACGCTTCGGGTCCGTGTCGTCGTCCGCGAACGAGCGCCACTCCGGGCCGTGATCGATGTGGTCGGCCGACAGCACGAGCCCGCAGTCGCCGCAGACGGTCTCGCCGCCGGCGGTCTCGGGGCGTCCCCCACACTCGGGGCAGGCGTTCGTCGTGGCGTGCGTCTCCGCAGCGGGTGCTTCGCTCATCACACTCGATAATTGGTCGCGAAGCAATATTTAAAGACGGGAGGAATCGCGGTTCTCGGGGCGTTTCGTGGAGATATAACCTACCCGTTACCGGTTGGTTTCAGTATCGGCGTCGATAGCCGAAGCGAAGATTCTTGTACCGGCGGCGACCCAGACGGTCGTGATGGGGCTGTCGGAGATCGCGGCGGGGGTCGAGGTGACGA
>Ga0102936_1001213_pt1 | contig 10225 bp, 12 predicted proteins | sample SalPon2_A_H2O_MG_FD_78502 | JGI IMG/M metagenome (GOLD analysis project Ga0102936, IMG submission 78502) | Salt pond water microbial communities from South San Francisco under conditions of wetland restoration - Salt Pond MetaG R2_A_H2O_MG | ecosystem: Environmental > Aquatic > Non-marine Saline...
AGTCCATGTCACCTGCAGCAGAGAAAAATTTAGGAATTTGTGATGCGTGTATGCCTGGGCATGTGTGTTTTGTGAGTGCACTGACGTCCAAGATGAGAAGCACGTCCTGTTTTTCTGCACCTGTGCTGAGTTGTGTGCGCTGCGCTTGAAATATAAGAACCTTTTTGCTGACCTATTCAAACCTCTGCACGCGTTTGCCCAACCCTCGGAGTCTGGATTTATTCCTTTCTTAGCTTGCCATCACAGCGTTGCTGATGCTGAGGTGAATGCTTTCCTAAACCATGACTCTATTAGAACTTCGAGATTTGTTTCAGATTTGGTGTCAATTTTTGATGGGTGAGCTTGTTTCCCCAAAGCCATCAGCCAGAGTCTCAGGCTGTAGGCCACCTTGTAAACCCTTGTATGTATTTGATCTTACATTTTATGGCTTTGTATGTTTTGGGAGAAGCAGGTGTAAATATTTTTTGTTTTCGTTTTTGATTTTTTTTGATGAGTTGCTGGATGACATATTCTGCAAATATCTTGATTATTTTCCTAGCAAGATATACGTCATTTCTGCCTGAAACATATTGCATATTTTTACAGTGTTTCAAAAACGAAACGGGAATGATAATACAGCCAATCAGATGCCACCAATCCCACGGATGATCGGGATTATTTTCCACGATGTCCCACGTGATGTTGGGATGCGCGCTCAGAAAACTCCATATCCACGGTTTGTCGGGATTTTCCCTCACGATATCCCACGTGATACTCGGATTGCGACTTATATTGTACCAATCCCACGGTTCATACGGATGGTTCACGATGATGTCCTACGTCATACTCGGATTACGACTTATATAGTACCAATTCCACGGTCTGTCCCGATTGTTCCGCACGATGTCCCACGTCATATTGGGATTCTCGCTCAAGTACGTCCAATTTCACGGTATATCGGGATGACGCACGATGATATCCCATGTGATATTGGGATTTTTACTTACCCAGAACCAATCCCATGGTATATCGGGATGACGCACGATGATGTCCCACGTGAGACTGGGATTCGCCCCCAGAACGGAAAAGTTGGCCCGGCCGTTTTCGCCCAGCCATCCCAAAATATTTTCCACGGTCCTTTTACGGATCACATCCTTTTCTTTTTCCATTTTCTCTCTTTTCTTGTTTATCTATTTATGCCTCCATGAGTTTCCCTAAATCGCGCCGTATATTCTCGTGGGTATCATCGCGCAAATTGTTCGTCCCGATGATATCCTTCAAACACTTGCGTTTCCTGGGCCGCACCATCACGCTCACCGTCTTGCTCCATCTCTTCTCCTCTTGGACGGGAACGAGGCACTTGCGCACCGTGTCCGGGCAAAACGCGGAAAGAAATGCATGCGTCTTTTTCTGGATCTTGACCGGATGTTGTTCTGCCGTCCCGGATCCCGTCATTTCCTCCTCGCTCTATCACTCTATATTTTAGAAATAGGAAAAATGTTTTGACCATAATGTGAAATACATACTAAAAAGTGAAAAGTGAAAGAAAACGAATCTCTTTTTCATATAGTCCGAATGGATCAAACGATGACCGAGCAAGACTTTGGCCAAATGAAGCCCGGAAATTTCGAGAAGACCGTGGCTGACGGTTTATCGGAAGAAATGGCCCGGCTATCCATGGACGAGCGTGTACGAATAGACAACGATTACGAGCGGAGATATGTGCAGGACGAGAACATGACACAGATAGGTCCGCGGCCGGATCACGGACATTACCTGGTAGGCAGATGCGGATACACCTGGTTCAAAATAGAAATAATCAGATGATAAAAAAATTGAGACATGCATGAGTAGATAGGGCACCACATACGATCGAGTCAAATAGGTAATCCAGGTAAAAATAGATAAAACAGGAGCTGAAAGAAGTTTCAACAAACCGCCATGAACGAGCTGCGCGGAGAAGAAGAGCGCGTGCGCGCCGTTCTCATAGACGCGCCGACGCAAGCGGGTAAGACCAGCAAGTGTTTCGGCGTCATAGGAGAAAAGATGGATCACACGATGAAGCACGGCCGCATCTTGTGTCTGTACATAACCCAGGCGAACTCGTGTTCGGGCGCGGCACAAGTCAAGCAGCGGGCCAGCACGGACGCGACCTTTGGTGATTTTGCCATCTACCTGGCCGACAGCACATCCGACCGCGCGGGTAATCACATGGTCATCGGCTATTGGAACTCACGGAATACCGCAAAAATGCTCAAGATCGTGGCGCGAAACACGTGGGACCACATCATCATCGTCCACGATGAGTGTGACAGCGGAAATCTGCGTGGCGTCAAGGACCGCCTGTGTTTCGTCCGCGCGGTAGAGCGAAAGGCGGCGCGCCATTCGAAATCCGATCTCCTCGTCCTCTTCGTCACCGCCACGATCGGGAATCTGTCCAAGAGTATTTGCCGCATTGCTGGAGACGATGTCAAAAAGTTCTCCACGGGGTTGGTCAACGATATCGTCAACGCCCGTGTGGTCGAGCATCAATACGCCGAGCCGGCGCGCCATTACGTGGGCGCATCCTGGTTCGTGGAAGAAAAAAACGCGGATGTATGGAAGAAACTCGATTTCGGGCCTCCGCCGGGCCGCAAAACCGGTAAGCAAAATGGTAAGAATAAAAACAAGGATGAAAACAAGGATGAAAACAAGGATGAAAACAAGGATGAAAACAAGGATGAAAACAAGGATGAAAACAAGGATGAAAACAAGGATGAAAACAAGGAAAAAGAAGAATACGCCAGGAAGAAAGAAAATATCGTCCTCAAAAACATCGCGTGTCTGAGCTACGACGCCAAGGAACTCACGCTCGTCGTGACCTCCACGCGGACCGCGGATCACGCGCGCATGGCGTATCAGCTGACGCGGTGCGGCTATAACGTGATCGTGGAAGTCAACAACGCCACCGGACGCCAGTACAAGGTCCATTTCCTATCGAACGAAAACACGATCAACACGTGGAATATTCCGTTCAATGCCGTGTATACCGCGGCCGATAAGGGATGTTTTGAAGATATCGGGATAGAGCGGGACGATGTGAGCATGCCGCACATTCTACAGGCGGCGCTGTTCATGAATACGCGCGCGGACCATCACCGCATACGCAAAAATATAGAGCATGGGGAGTACGTGAAACTCGCGGCCATCCACCGCGTCATGCGGCGTCCCGCCGATTTTCCCACAGAGCCTCGCGTGGCCTTGGTCGCGGGTCACATCGCGGGGCGCGGCATCACCTTTCAGAATCCCGATATCGATTTCACGTGCACTTCCTTTTGTTTCGCCGATACGCATGATGCCACGAGCCGCGGCGCCACCAACACACAGCGGTTCGGACGTGCGTGTGGCATGCTGGAGCATGTGTTCGAACGCCCGGGAAGACGTCCCGTCCTCATCGCCACGCGGGCCATTGTGGACGCGGCCGTCGCCAACGAAGAAATGGTGGTGCAGAAAGCGCGAGAGATTCCCAACGGTACGCGTATATGCCTCAAAGATCTCATCACGGAAAAGGAATGGAGACACATTTTTACGCGCGTCAAAAAGACCCACCGTGATAATGACAATGAGGAAAAGAAGAAGAAGCAAGACGATGTCTCTCTTGTTCCACTTCCTCTACTTCCGCCGCCTCTACAGATCCGAGAAGAAAAAGAAGAAAGAGAAAATGAACGAGTAGACGGCGTGGACATTGCGAAATTCCGGGGATGGCGCACAGGCTCGGGCAACCGTGATCGCATCGTGGCCAAAATGGTACGCTACCTGTACGCGAGCGAGAACGACAGACCCGTCACGTTTGAGGAATTCAAGGCCGGAATCGGATACACGGGTAGTGACGCGCAGTTTTTGAGTAATTTATGCAACGGATGCGGTGTCTCGACCTCGAACGGCAAGTTATGGATCCATAAGAACCGTATCATCACCCGAAATCCCAAGCTCGTCCATATTTCATGAGTGCGTAAAAATAAATCGTGCGATCAATAAATACATACATAATGCCGCGGCTCAAGACTTTTGTGAAATGGTCGGGCAATAAATCGCGGTCTCTCAAACACATCTTACCTAAAATACCCGAATTCGAGACCTATTACGAGCCGTTTCTTGGGAGCGGCGCCGTCTTTCTTTCTTTGGCCCCGCAAAAATGGGTCGTCAACGATGTCAATCCCGATCTCTACGCCCTCTGGCAAACCCTCGCGTCTGGTCCTGAGGCCCGGCGTTTCATGAAATGCTTCAACGACTTTGCGTGCGTTCTGGCGGGCATGCACAAGACCGAATTGCTGGAAACGTGTAAAGAGCTGACGCAGACGCTCAACACATCGAGAGCGAGTCTCAAAAGATCCGTCCTATATCTCATCATGAAGAGTCTGGTCTACAACAGACATCTGTATTTCAAGGACAAGTTCAAATTCTACACGTTCGATCTCAACATCCATACATATGCCGACATCTATTTATTTTCTCAAAAGTACGCTGACAATCTGCGGGCCGTCTGTGCATTTTTACAAAACTCTTCTTCCTCTTCCGTACATAACAAGGATTATACCGACGTTCTCAAATCATGCAAGAAGGGCGATTTCGTTTTTTTGGATCCGCCGTACGTGGAAGACCACGACTATCAATTCGTCTATAACAAGGAGGAGAAACTGGACGACCGTTTTCTTTTAGACCTGCGCAAACAGGTGGAGAAACTGGACAAGAAAAAGGTCAAATGGTTGATGACCCAGGCGGACACGCCGCGCATACGACATCTGTTCGGAAACTATTTCATCACCGAATTCCCCGTGTACAGGATGCCGAAAAAAAAATTTGTCAAGGAACTGTTCGTCTCCAACTATGATACCAGATGATACCAGATGATGTGACATGAGAGAAAAATATGATTTTGAAAAATAAGAAAAATAAGAAAAATAGAAATCTTGTCAAAGACATCATATGATCTCTAAACGAGTCTTGACAGACATAGATTTATTATTGGCAAAAACTAAATATTTCTTTTTTTGCATCCGCATTATTTTGAATGATGAAATGCTATGCATCGAGGATCTCGCAGGCCTTTATCGAGGTCACGAATGATCGGTTCAAACTATATAAGGAAATAGACATCGGGGATCCCATAGTTTTTTATCGAGGTCACGAATGACCGGTTCAAACTATATAAGGAAACAATACACCCAAAAAAATTGATTTTACATACCTTTTTGAATCAGTGTGGGATATCAGAAATAAGAAGCAAACAAAATGATGAAAAGATCCGATATCATTGGAACGGTCGTCTATGATCGAATCATGCATCATTCCAAAAAACAAGACGATCTATCACAAGGCAGTCAAGGCAGTCAAGGCAGTCAAGGCAGTCAAGGCAGTCAAGGCAGTCAAGGCAGTCAAGGCAGTCAAGGCATTCCATGTGATTGGGATTGGTTTTTGTTGAGTCAAAATCCCAGTATCACATGGGATATCATTCGAGACAATCCTGACAAACCTTGGTCTTGGTATTGGGTGTGTCGAAATCCCAATATCATATGGGACATAATTCGAGACAATCCCTATAAACCCTGGAATTGGTTTTGGGTGAATCAAAAACCCGATATCACATGGGAAATCGTTCAAGAAAATTCTGATAAACCTTGGTCTTGTTTTTGGCTGAGTGAAATTCCCAATATCACGTGGCAAAACATACTTGACAATCCCGATAAACCCTGGAATTGATTTTGTGTGAGTAAACATCCCAACATCACTTGGGACATCGTTCGAGACAATCCCGATAAAGATTGGAGTTGGTTTGGTATAAGTGAAAATCCCAATATCACATGGCAAATCGTACAAGACAATCCCGATAAAAATTGGTCTTGGGAATATCTGAGTCAAAATCCCAATATCACATGGGATATCGTTCGAGACAATCCTGACAAACATTGGTCCTGGTTTTGTGTGAGTAAACATCCCAATATCACCTGGCTTATCGTTCAAGAAAATCCCGACAAACCTTGGGATTGGTATGCCTTGAGTCGAAATCCCAACATCACTTGGGACATAATTCGAGACAACCCTGACAAACCTTGGGATTGGTTTTGTGTGAGTAAACATCCCAATATCACCTGGGAGATCGTCCGAGAAAATCCCGACAAACCTTGGTATTGGAATTGTCTCTTCAAAAATCCCAACGTCTTATGTTCCGAACAAGATATCGAAGAATTATATAAGAGACACTTGATGGCAAGGCGTATTCAGAAGGCTTTTCGCCAAGCCAATGACGATCCAGAGTATACCCTTTGTCGAAAACGCCTCTATCGCGAATTCCAAGAATTGACGAAAGATCTTTGACTCATAGAATGCCGAACAAAGGTTTGACTATGAATGAATTATTCGTGTCCGATTATGATACAAGATGATGTGACATGAGAAACATGATTCCAAAAATAAGAAAAATAGAAAAATAGAAATCTTGTCAAAGACATCATATGATCTCTAAACGAGTCTTGACAGACATAGATTTATTCTCGGCAAAAATAAATTATTTTCTTTTTCTGCATCCGCATTATTTTGGATGATGAAATGCTATGCATCGGGGATATCGCAGACCTTTATCGAGGTCACGAATGATCGGTTCAAACTATATAAGGAAACAATCATCAGGAATCCTGTAGTTTTTTATCTCGTTCACCCATGACAAGTTCAAAGTATATAAGGGATTAGACATCGGGGATACCGTAGATTATTTTATCACCGAATTTATCACCGTGTACAGGATGCCGAAAAAAGTTTTGTCAATGAATTGTTCGTCTCAAACTATGATGCCAGATGATACCAGATGTGACATGTTTTGAAACAGAATTCGAAAATGAATAAAAAAGAAAAATATAAATCTTGTCAAAGCCATGATATGACCTTTAGATATTCAAAAAAGTCTTGACAGACAGAGATTCATAATTTGCAAAAATGAAAAAATACATTTCATGATCTCAAAGACGGAGAGAGAAAAGAAAAGCTAGATGAAAATATTTTCTACCAGACCAAAAAAAGATTCTGTGTAATACCGACCATAAAGTGAGAGAAATATATAAGATAAAAGGACTGTTCATAGAAATAGAAATGAGTACAAACAAAAATCGATGGAGCTATCTTTTGCAAATAGGACCTATTGATAAGTACACCGGAGAAATGACATTATCTTTGATCGAAGGCGTTGGCCGCGGAGATATCGAGGTAGCTAAACACGCAGTAAACATGAATTGGCCACCCTGTCCATGCGTGATGTCTGAAGCGTGTAATAGTATAAATTTTGAGCTCTTGAAGATTTTCAACACAGCTTGGACAGGTTGTCCAGGATCTGCAATAGGATTGCATTGTACAGATGAGATTTTGATGAAAAAAGATGGCGAAATGCTGAGTTTCTTGATCAAAAACAATATGCTGAGTGAAAAATCAATAGATATGATCGGAGAGTCACTATGTAGAAAATGGACGTGAAGCGATGTATTCGAAAGAAACAGTAAGAGATCTTTTTTCAGCGAAAAAGAGACGATAAAAAGAAGAAGAATACAATCTTTTTTGAATCCTGTTATATTGCTTCCGGCGAGGATTGAACTCGCGACCTTTGCGTCATAAGCGCACTGCTCTGACCACTGAGCTACGGAAGCAATATAAGAGTGAAAAATGAAAGAAGAAAGACGATCGATGCGTAAACGTCGATGTACTATACAATAAGCAACTCCTTATACTATTTAGTTTTTGAGAAAATATATTTTCAAATCACACACACCAAAAATACGATCGACGAGACCGTCACAACCCCCAACGCTTTTGCGCACTCGTCATCTTGCACACCGGCGCGTCCGCATCGTTCAAATATCCCGTGAACCAGACGCCGTCCGACGTATAGCACGTCACCTTGATATTATACCGTATCAGCTCCCGACTGCACAACACACACGGAACCGAACAGCCGAACGCGCCGTTCGACAAGTACCGCACGATCGTGATGTGGGCACCAAACTTGCGCTTGATCCATTGGTCCACGTTATTGGGATGCACGCCGTGCCGCTGCGCCATACGCCGGTACCGCGTGAGGAGACAGCGCTCGGCGCAGCATCGATGTGTGTTCGGGCATCCCGTACATCCACCCTTTTAACAGCATGTGCGATTGCGGCGAATCATCCACGTGCATGCCGTGGGTCAAAGCGTAGACCTGCTTCATCCTGTCCTTTGTGATATACACGCCGGTCTCTTTTGATTCGAGATGCGCCGTGCCCTTATATATGTTTATCTTTTTCTACACGGGTCAAATTTTGGTATTTTCGTATTTCGGTATTTTCGTGTGGTAAAAACACATACCGTCACGAAACATACATGTTCGTCAAAGATTTTCCACTCCGTGCCGGTTTTTCTTTCGTTTCCTCAGCACGGAGTGGAGAAAAAGGAATCCTTCTTCTCCTTACCATCGTCAAGATGGTTTTGACCCTATGGGTCCGATGGGCCTGATGGACCCGATAGGTTCGGTACTCGCTGTCCAATCACGTGGATACCCCATCAAATACTCGATGAAGTTCGGATTGATGACCCACCGCGTCACGTGACGATGTCTCCGCGGACCCAGCCACGCCAACATGGCCTCGTCGTACAAGACCTCGTTCGTCAGCATCCCGACCGTCCGACGACTCCCGATCTTGCTCATGGTCCAGCAGCTCGACACGGGCGTCGAATAGCGTTTCCTGTAAAATCGATCGCCCACCTTGACCTGGTCGTTGGGAATATAGCCCGGTTTTATGATCCGCATGGTGTACCCATGCGATACCGTACAACCTCCCCTCTCGATAAAATCTTTTTTGCTTTGACCGCCTTGACCGCCTTGACCGCCTTGACCGCCTTGACCGCCTTGATCGCCTTGAGTGCCTTGAGTGCCTTGAGTGCCTCGAGTGCCTTTGCCCTCGAGAGAAAGAGAATGAGAGAGATTGCCGTGCCCCGCGGCGGAACTGATCCGCTCCGTCAGTTTGAAAATGGCATATATCCCGGTCTGAGGAACTAGGGCGTTACCCAGGAGATGCATGCGTCTCTTGGTATCCGCCAGGGAAATATCCGTCTTCGGGAGCATGCGCGTGTGCACCGGACAGACCCGCTCGAGCGGATGAATTCGCCAGAAATCCATCCGACATTCACTCTCGATGTCTCCCAGCGTCTTCGTCATCCCGCGCCGGATGCGTCCCGCCATCTCCCTTCCCGAATCCAGATACGCTACCATGAAAAACCGCTTCCGCAAATGATACGCCCCCACCTGGGCCGCCGAAAATATCCCGTATTCTGTCGCGTAACCCATCCGCGCAAACTCTTTGTGTACGATGTCCAGTCCGTGGTGGACGATCTGTGGTGAATTCTCCAAAAAGACCAGGCCCGGACGCAGCTCGCCCGCCAGACGCAGTACCTCAAAGATCAACGAAGACCGTGCGCCAAAGATGCCCTCGCGATGACCCAATACGGAAAAATCCTGGCACGGTGATCCCGCACATATCACGTCCACGCGCACACCTTTCATCTTCTTCTTCGTCAGCCGCAAAACGTCCTCGTGAACGGGCGCGTCCTCCAGCTCCCCGTACGCGATCTGTTTCGCGATCACCGCCTGGGCCCGTGCGTCGTTGTCGCAATAGCCCACGATCTTCGTACACGGTACGCATTTGAGCGCCAACGGGAACCCGCCGATCCCTGTAAAGAGATCCAGCACATTCAAGGTACTTTCTTTCGAGACACTCTCTTTCGAGACACTCTCTTTCGAGACACTCTCTTTCGAGACACTCTCTTTCGAGGCATTCAAATGCGGTTTTCCGGGCATCTTTCGCTTTATCTTTGCGGAAGAAAAGAAATAAAAATGATTCATCTATCTAGGCGATCGATCGACCATCCCGCAGCGTCTCTTTCAGCACCCGCTCGATGTGATGCACCGATATGTGTCGATACGCCATGACCAACAGAACGTCCGAAGGCATCAACGTGCTCCGTCCCGCGTGATCCCGTGCCAGCACCGCGTCCTTGAACATGTCGATAATGAATTCCTCGCACAGATAATGCATGATCTGGCGCACTTCTTCCGATATCTGTGTCACCGCATCCTGCGATTTTTGCATCGCCAGAATCGCGTCCTGCATCTCGGACACACCCTGCATGCTGAAATACACACACTCTCCCCTCTCTTTTTGCACGAACGCGATCTTCCTCTTGATGCTAT
>Ga0102936_1001214_pt1 | contig 10224 bp, 5 predicted proteins | sample SalPon2_A_H2O_MG_FD_78502 | JGI IMG/M metagenome (GOLD analysis project Ga0102936, IMG submission 78502) | Salt pond water microbial communities from South San Francisco under conditions of wetland restoration - Salt Pond MetaG R2_A_H2O_MG | ecosystem: Environmental > Aquatic > Non-marine Saline...
TAGCGTGTCTAGGGCAAAACACTCACCATGCTACACTATCGAACGGAAAGAGAGTGTTCAGCAAATATAGAGAAATATACGAAAAGTGTGGGTCAGTCTGAGATATACTGGACCGTTTTTTCGTCCCTGTATTGTTCTCCCGGCTTCAGTGTGAATTCGACTGTCGCGTCTTTGTATCTATTGCGGTCGAACAGTTCTAGCTGATATTTGCCAGGCGCCAAGTCAGTCATATTGTACCAGCCACTAGCTCCTTTACTTTCGTTTCTGAGTTCATTATCTGTCTCTGTGTCAATCAGGCGTATCTCTCCGCCGTTTAGTCGCTCGCCGTTATTCGATTTTCTAAAGAAGATCGCCAACGATCCGTTCTGGTCCAACTTGATGGGGTCTACTTGCTTCTCTGGGCTGCCCACGCTGATCGAATCGCTCTCCGAATCGGCGTAGCCGGGCGCGCTCGCCTGAATCGTGTAGTCACCGTACGACATGTCTTCGAACGAATACGTGCCGTCGGTTCCGGTAGTCCTCTCGACGGTATCGCCTCCGTTGCGTGTGAGTTTCACAGTCGCATTAGAGATGTCATCGCCGTTGGTCGAATCGGTCACGCTGCCTGTGATGCGGGACGACTCGAAAGCGGTGTCGGCGGACGGTGATCGATCAAGCTTGATGTCCATCTCAACCTGCTCTTCAGCGATGACCATCTGCTGTGTCTCATATTCATCTGCAGTGGCGACCAGCGTCGCATTAGACGATTTTGTTTTGTTGATACTAAGGTTAAACTCCGGTTGATTTGCCATATCTGACGATCCGTTCTCGGCACGCAGAGTGACGCTGATGTTCGTACTGTTAATTCGATTTCCGGTCCTATTGTCGACCAGTTCGCCAGTCACGGTCAGTTGTGTGAGAGCCTCGTCACTTTGATTCCCCGTATCAAACACCCCGAGGCCCCCCAACGGGACGAAAGTAATTGCTGCAAACAGAATGAGTAACACGGCTGCACCGATGGCAACGTACAGGCCCACCTTCGGAGGTACCAGTGGATCGTCGTCTGAGTTGGCTGACGTTGACCCGAGGTTAGAGTTGGTTACAGGAGCTTTCAGTGCCGGGACACTGCTCTCGACGCGGCCCCGAATCTCGTCGTTCGAGAGGCCGTACTCCCGCGAAAGTGTCTTGACTGAGTCGCGTATCGACTCGACCTCTTGTTTGATGTGTTTGTCGCGGAGTGACCCGGCCGTTGACTCCCACCGGGCCTCTGTTTCCCCCAACGGCGTAATGCCGCGGTGGCCCCCCGGTGTGATGACGAGGTCGAACGTTGAGGGGATGTCTGCGTCTATTGAGTCGGCAATTGCCGCTTGGTCATACTCGCCGAGGTACTCACCGAGGAGGCCGATGGCGTTGCGCTCATCCGAGACGCCGACGGTCACCGAGTTGCGAGAAGCGAGGAGTTCAGAAAGAACATCCCGTTCTTGACTGCTTCCGGGCAGAACCGTGTTGTCGCGCCTCAGTTCGCGGTACACTTTCATCTCGTCCGAGGAATCGTCGATCGTGTACCCCCATTCGGACTCGATACGCGTTGTCAGATCGTCCATGAGGTCGCGGAGGGGCGCAGTAGAGTCGTCTACAGAGTAGACCGCGTAGAACTGCTCTGTCCGGGCGTTGCGCGTCTCTCTGGCGCGGAAAAACAGGCTCAACTCCCGTTTGTGGTCAAACAGAATCGCGAGTCTCACCCCGCCGTAAAACAGGTCTTTGATCTGTTCGTTCGTCCCCGTAGCGGTACCATCAGGGGAGTACGCGTTACCTTTCGTGTCGTAAATTCGTAGTGTTGACATGCGTTATCACCCTAGTTTCTCCAACAGTTCCTCGAATCCGACTGTCATCACGTTCCCATTCCGGTCACGCATCGGTACACGTTCACCGTTGTCGTTCACCGTCGTCTCGTAGTACACCGGGTGAATCACCGAGCCAGAAGTGTCCTGTACCAGTGTCCGAACCGCTTGGTTGTTCTCGATTAGCGTGTCGTTCACATACTGGCGGAAGTCCTCGAAGTACTGGTGCGGGTCTAGCGCTTGTTCGTCTTCGAACTGCTGTGCCAGAATGTCGGACTTCGTCGCCACAAGGAGGACGTCCTTATTCTCGGCCGAATCGAGAATATCGAAGTACGGTTCGATACCCAGTGTCTCGTTGTTGTGATACCGCTCAACGTCGATCACCAGAATAAGCGTGTTTGCCGCGCGGACACGCTCCGAAAGCAACTGGACCGTCGAGTTGTCGATCTCCGACTCGGGACTCATGAGCGCGCCGGGGAGTTCTTCGAGGTACTCTCCGGCGTAATCAAGGCTCGACAACTCGATGTTCTTCGGGAAGACCCGACCGTTGACGAATCGGAACTGGAGATCCTCGACCTCTGTCGCACCCGTCGAGTCAAGTTCCCAGCCAGCGCTTTTTGTTGCGGCGTCGAGTCTACCGACAAGTTCCATCAGATCGCCGCTCGGATTCAACGGCGTGTCGCTTTTCCTGTCGACTGCGTCGTCGAGCGCGGCAAGATATTTTCCGACGAGGAACAGCGACTTACCCGATCCCGGCGGCCCGAGTACGAAGAAGTTCTCAGAGGAGTCGTACGTGACGAACCGGCGGAGTGTGACTACGAATACCCCCGCCATCAGGGCGTTCGTCGTGAGGCCAGTCCACGCGACAGAGACCGCCGGCTCTGGTGCGATAATCTCTACTGCGCCGCCCGACGGGTCAATGAATTGCGGGAAGTTGACGTGGAACTCGACAAGTCCGACGACAATAATGGCGGTGATCAAATAAAACAGGATATTTGCAGACCGGCGGAATTCGAGTGCTGAGGTGGTTCGAACCTCCAGAAGCTGTTTGCCGCCACCGCCGATAGCGCCGCCGACGAGGCCAGCACCGAGCCACGCCACGTTCGCAGTGAAGTCGATGTTCGGGATGAATAATCCGATCGAGAGCAGCCCGATAAGGGCAGACCCAGTCCCGAGCCAGAGTAGTGCACCCTGGACCCGCTTTTTCGGGTCGATCGTCATGAGCAGAAGTAACCCAAGGTATACTCCGAACACTGCTGCGGCAAACTGTTCGAGTGATATCGACAACAGTGGGTCCAACGAGAGAATCAGCGGCCGGAATACGTCGGACGCAATCCACGCTTCCCCAAGAGTCAAGAACAGCGGCCCAGCGACAACGACCATGACCATGAAGTACACCCCGAGGAAGAACTTCTCACCGTGTTCTTCGAGGAACGTGACTGGTGAGTCCATGGCTGTTACTCCTTGTCCCCCACGTTAGTGGAGGTAGTAAAGTCGGTTCGGCTGATGTGTTCATCAAGCAGGTCTGCCTTGATTTCGCCCTCATCTCTGAGGAAGAACTCCACGTCATCGGGGTGCTCAAGATTCAACACGGACTCACGCTTCACGAAGTAACCCTCGTCGAGGCCGTACGCGTGGTGAACGAGAATATCGGTTTCGTCTGACTGTTCGCGCGTCTCGTACCCGTTCCGGTAGCCATCAGCTTCGATCTCCGCTCGGAGGTTGTCCAGAAAGATTCCATCAATGAAGATGCCGAGCCCGACGTCCCAACTCCCTCCTGCCTCGACCGGGAACGAGGCGTAGTTCTCCCCGCCCGCACCAAGGTTGTACGCCCCCTGGAACTCCGATTTGAGGTCGGCGACGTCGTTGATCTGATCCATCGCCCGACTCATCACGCCGACGACGACGTTCATCTCATTGTATCGAGCACGGTCCCCGCTGATCCGGCGGCGACGAATCCCAGTGTAGCGAGGGTTGTGTGCGTTCCGTGCGAGTTCTTCAAGTGAGCCGCGTAGCCGCTGCCGCTCAGTATCGTCGTCAAAGATTTTGCTCTCGGCGATGTCGGTGTCGTCTCTGAGCTGGAGAATGTCGTTCGGCTGAACTGTTTTGACGTAGCTGTACTCTTCGGTTTCGGTCGCCACCGACGAGTTCTTTTCAGTGTTATACTCTTCACGAAGTTGTTTGTACGACTCTTGTGCATTCAAGAATGAGTCCCGAGGTCCGTTCAACTCCTCAAACAGGGTGACCGTCGAGTCGTAGAGATCTGCTTCGGCCTCTGCCGTTTCCAAATCTGATTCAAGATCGTCGCGTCGCCGCTCGATATCTGCTGTTTCGACAATCTCGTCACGAACGAGTGCTTCGTACTGGCGAGTGAGTTCGTCGAAGTGCACTCCCGACTCGAGGTCGCGCTCCACTTCATCGATCGCTGCTCGGTGTTCTTCATCGAGTTCAGAGCGCGTCCGTGAGATGATCTCCTGTTGGCGCTCATCGATTTCTCTCTCGATGAGGTGTTTGAGTTCAGTGACCGAGAACTGAACTTCGATCGACAGGTTGCTTCCCGCCCGCGACATCTTGAACACCTCTGCTTCGTCAAGTTGGCTGCGCTTGCGGCGATAATTTTTCTCGGCTTTCTTGCGTTCTTCCTCGCTCGAGGAGTCCCACGGAAGGATGGATTCGAACGTTCCCTCCTCTTGATTCATCGTGAGGAAGGACTTTTTTGCGTCCGCGAGGTCTGCTAACGACGAATTGATTCGGCGTTCGATGTCGGTCGTGTCGATGCCGACCGTGTCGAATTCGTTGCTGATGTCTTCAAGCGCGGTGCGGACCGCACTATCGTTGACAGCCTCAACCTGGTCTGATTCCTCGGCGTTCTCGACAGCCCGCGCGAAAGATTCGAGCCCATTGCGGAGGTCACCGGTCAACTCGTCGACGGCCATTGACTGACAGTCGGTGTACTCCTGGAACAGCGGCTCAACTGCGGTCTTCCATGTCGCGACTCGGCGGTCGATTTCGTCCTGTTGTTCACGCTTGCGCGTGTCGAGTTCGGCTTCTGCCTCCTCGAGTTCGGACTGAAGTCGGTCGCGGCGGTCGACGACCTCATCGCGTTTCGCTTCCAATCGATTGATACGAACTCCGGGGTTGATCCCTTCGTCTTCGACGGCGAGCAGATAGCTGATCGTCCCTTCAACCCGGTTGTTGTCGATCGACCGAAGCCGGACGAGCAGGTCCTTCCGGTGGGCAATTCGATTGAGTTCCGTGTCGATGATGTCGGCCAGTTGCTTGTCGATGCTATCGACGTACTGTTCGTTATCACCAATCCGAGCGGTGCCCGCTCGAATTGAGCCAGCGATAACATCGATTCGGTCAAGGATGTCGTCGGTTTCGGCCTCGGCTTCCGACATTATTTCGCGGTACGCGGAGACGGACTCGTACTCAAGTTCGGTGAAGATATCGAGCTCCGTGAGCGACCAGACGTTGTCAAGGCGCGTCTCAAGGTCCGTCTGGTCAGAGTCGTGAAGTTCACCCTCCATCTCGTCGGGGCTCCACTCTCGCGAGAGGAACCGGTCGACGCCTGTGTAAACGTCTTCTTCCGCTTCCAGCGCGTCCTGTTTCGCGTTGAGTATCTCTTTGGTGACCGTCTTTGCGTCTTGGATGGCGTCGACGTTGTATCGGAGGACCTGTGGGACGCCCATGATGAACGGTGCGTACGACGGCGTGTCCGCGAACGGGTCCTCCATGTCCATCATATTGTAGTACGACGTGATGAGGTATACCGCTGCCCTGTCGAACTCGACGAGCGCGTCGGAACTCTGGATAAGGTTTCCTTTCTTGCCGCCGAAGCCGGTCGGGTCGATGGGGATGAGAATCCTGTCTTTGAACAGGTTTTCGCCTTGGAGGCTCATGTATTCCAGTTCGGAAAGAACGGCGTGGGCGTTCGCGCTCTCGGCGTCGCCCTCCTCATCGTTCGGGAGCACACCGAAGAGCGTGATCTCGGCAGTCCGTTTGGTTCGCTTGAGGTGTTTGACCAAGTCGATGAATATACCCGAGCCGGAGCCACCGCCGAGTCCAGCGATGACGGCGACTTTCCCGCGGTTCGGGAGGTCGATCGACGTGCGGACATTGTCGTCCTCGGCGTAGGACTTGTAGTATAGTCCCTTCCCGAGGCCGCGTTTCCTGACGACGCCCGTGGCGAAATCAAGGTTCTCGTTGATGAACTCGGGTTTGAGCCACCAATTTTCCTCGTCGATACCGACACCCGCCGCAATCCGCGGAACCGCCTCGGCGCCGATCAAGTCGTTCTGATCGTGAAGCTGAATGTTCCGCGTCAGCGGCAGGTAGTCGATTGTGATTTCACCCAGTCGACCCTCATGTCCGTCATCTTCTCGAAGCCGCTCTTTCGTCTCCTGGATGGAATCGCGTATAGCTTGGATTCGCTCAAGATCTCTATTCTCCTCCTCTTCAGCCGTGTCGATTACAGTTACTGTCAATGAGCGCGGGTTTCGCCGCGGCTGAAGCACGGACTCCTGAACCCAGTCCGCTTCCAGTAATTCGTAGGTGATCGCCTTACCGGCGCCACCTACCGCGAATATCCGACTTGGTAGATTCATCTGGACACTCCATTAGATGAAATATCGTTCAATAAACTATTCGGTGTTGTCCATATTGACTGACTATTCTAGACTAGGTGCCGATCTTGTAACTTACAGACCGCTTCCAGAATTCTAGTCCAGTCTCTGTGATGAGTGCTGTTGGGCACGCTGTGCGGTATCAAGATACTTGTGGAGCAACTGTATCCAAAATCGCATGAGTGGAGCGATTTTGAGGTACTCACCCCCGACTGAATAATATCCCACCGCGTGCAACTCCTCTGGTTTTAGCCGGAGGAGGATGCCAAAGCCATCTATGAGCTTTGACTGAATCCGTAGTCTGCCTGGTCACGTCGCCGTGAGACCTCTGCTACAGTATCGAACGCGTAGCTGTTGGTGCCGTTCCACCACGATAGCAGCGTAAGCGTGGTTACTGTACTGTCTGAAACGGTCTCTTCAGCTACCAGCGTTTTGACAACATCAGGTGACCACGGAGGTCCCTCAGCACTCTCAAGCTCGTTGAGTGTGTCAATTCCACTTTCGACCAGCGCGACTGTCGCTGTCTCCGGAATCATCGGTAACTCACTGAGAGTTGTCGATGCCAACTCTCGATCAGGCTGGGCGTTTACTTCCACGGGCGGGGTGAGCAGGTCCTGGTCGCTGTTTTCAACAAGATCGATGGCTTCTTCGAACGCATCTCGGGCCTGCCGAAAGCGAATTCCGGAGAGCGTTTCGTTACCCTCACTATACGCAACGATACCCACCTGAAAACTACGTTCGGCTGTATTCAGTCGGTCAATAAGTTCCGTTCGTTGTTTTTCGTGGGCTTCGACAGACTCAATCTCTTTGTGGATCGTCTCGATAGACTCCTCGATCTCTGTGCGTGTCTCAGTGACTCCGGGATCAACTTCGTTGAGAACAGCTTGATACTGTGTTAGTGCCTCGGTGTAAGCGTCCACTGCCTCGCCAAAATCAGCAGTTTCTCTGGCAGTTGCTGCCGTTTCGACGGATGCTTCGGCCTCTGATCGTAGCTCTCCAACGATTGATGAGTCGTCGTTTTCACTGTCACCGCCATCGCCGTCAGACGTAGATCGGTCGTCCGCTTCATCCGCTTGCTCGGCGTCTGTCTCTGACCCCTCGTCTCCGGTAGACGAACCATTGCCCGCTCGATTCGAGCGCCGCCGGTAGAATCCGTATGTACCGAGGCCTGCAAGACCGATCGCCGCTGTCGACCACCGGAGCTCCCGATTGAACGGGATGGAAAATGCTAGATCACGGCCATCAGAGGATGACTCAGACGTTACTTGGTCCGTGGTATCAGAGAACGGATTAACACCACTCTCTACTGCAAATAACTGGCCGGTGGTTCCTGCTATAAAAATCAGACCGCTGTCTGCGTGCGGTGATAATCGTAATTCCGCATTAATGGCCGAAGCAGCCCATAGATGCTCTCCGGTTTCAGGGTCAATCGCATATAGAACTCCACCTGTCTCTCCTTCACCTCCACCACTCTCTGTCTGCGCAGTCCCAATGTACAAGGTTTGATCCGCATACAATATTGACCTAATATTCCCGAAAACATTGATACTTCTCTTCTTGGCTCCTGAGTCAGCATCAAACACCTGAACTGCCCCGTCTTCCCGCGTAAATAAGCGATCATCAGATAACGCTGAATCTGTGACTAAGTTACCATCAAATGTGAATATTTCCTCCCCAGTCTCAATATCGTAATATCCGTTCCCTGCATAAATTCCACTCTCTGTTACAAGTGGTTTATGACTCCCGGTTGAGAAGTCTGTATCTGCTTTCCAAATCGTGTCCCCAGATTTAGCATCTAGTGCTCTCGGAGTACCCGTGTAAAAGTACGCTGTATTCTCTCTGACAGTCGGAACCGCCCCTGGATCAAACTGTTTACTCCATAACTGTTCTCCAGTTTCGCCAGCAACCGCATAGGTTTCCTGCGCAGCCGAAAAGTAAATAATGCCACTTGCTGCAGTGATTGTATTTTTAACCGGACCACTATACTTGTCTGAAACCCATTCCGCTTCCCCAGTATCTCGGTTCAACGCATACACACGCCCTCTATCGTCTTCACTCTCCCCTGTTCCAAAATAGACCTTATTCTGATGTACGACCGGTTGTGACCAAATTGGGAGGTCCGTATCTTCATATCTCCATCTCTGCTCTCCATTCTCAGCATTCAGTGCGTGTAGCCTGCCGCCCAGATCACCGACATAGATGGAGCCATTATGTGGGTAAGGGCTGATAAATAAAGAGTCCTCCCGATCATATCCGGGTGTTGGTGAGAACTGCCATTGTGAAATATCAGGCAGATTGTTAGTATTCATCTGACTCTCTATTTCTGCATCTATCTCGGGATTACTAGCTGACTTATCCACAGTCAGTGATGTAGTTATCCCACTGGCTGCGAGAGCCTGTAAATAATTTCGGCGATTCATGGAGTAGAATGATTATATGTGGTCTAGTTAATAGTTCTACTGCAGAATCCACTAATGCTTCCGCTTTAGTTCTGATCTACTAGAATCAATCACGTTTCTCGCCGCCAACGAGGCGTGCGCGTTCAAAACACAAGAGATTGTCTCTCAAATTGGAATCGACGAAGGAACAGTCAGCACCGCCCTCTCACGATTGAAAAATCACGACCTAGTTGAACACAAGGCAACGTACTGGGCTGTGATTGACGACATCGATCGGCTTAGGGGATACGGCTATGAGCGGATGGCTAGATTGTTCAACGATCAACTCGGTATCGAAGACAAGAGGGCATGGCGTGGGCACGCACCGAAGAGTTCCTATCCAAGCGTTGCGGATGAACAGTGACCGACAAAGACGCGGCTCCTCTATGTAAATTACCACGGACTGGCTTTGATCACCCTTCACGGCTGAAGCCAGGGGCGCCCACTCACTCGAAGTCGTACTCGCTTTCGCGGGCGTTGACGTACATCGTGTTGCCCTCGCGATCTGGAACGTAACACGGGCCGTTGCCGGCGGTATGGAACACGGGCAGTTCAATATCGAGGCTGGTTTTCCGATGGAGCAGGAGCGGCAGCCGGTCACGTAGATCTTGGATAAACGGTTCCTGCCGTGCGTAGAGTGTGCCCCGTGGTGGTCGGCGTTTCGTTAACGGTCGGGGGCTATCCTCCCAGATATCCTGTTCGGTGAGGACCTGGACATCGAGTTGCTGGGCCAACTGCCACGCGCCCGCGGTCACGTGGTGGGCCCTCGCGGCTGGAGGATGTCCTCGTCGAGTACGACGTTGACACCGTCGTGTTGGCATTCGCCGAGGCCGACCCGCAGAGTTCTTCGGCGCGCTCGATGCCTGCGACGAACACAGCGTGGCCGCGAAGGTCCACCGCGACCACGCGGACATGGTGTTGACTGCAGGCGACGAGCCGGGCAAGTAGCCCGAACTCCGAGTGGAATACACCACGCTCGTGAGTGAACTCTTCGTATACACATGTAGGCAGAGAGCAGATGACACTATGAGGGTCCTCGAACCGGCCGGTGAGGGCGGGAGCTTTTGATGCGGGTAATATCATTTTCCGACTAGATAGAGTGGTATGCTCGCGTTGAGATTATAAAATGACAAGTATAGTATAAAATAGAGATGTGACAGAATGAAATAATAAACTAGATTTAGTTATAGTAACTGGAGAACTATAATGTGGACAAAATCAGATACTGATAGATTATTTGATACAGTATAGAAATAGACACTTCATACGTTACTGGCAGCTAGACGGGCGTTTTCTGAATCAGAATGGTCACCACAAATTCACGTGATCCCGTGTGTCAGA
>Ga0102936_1001215_pt1 | contig 10218 bp, 7 predicted proteins | sample SalPon2_A_H2O_MG_FD_78502 | JGI IMG/M metagenome (GOLD analysis project Ga0102936, IMG submission 78502) | Salt pond water microbial communities from South San Francisco under conditions of wetland restoration - Salt Pond MetaG R2_A_H2O_MG | ecosystem: Environmental > Aquatic > Non-marine Saline...
AATATATCTAGCCATATATATATTTTATATAATATTCATTTTTTAATGATTTGAATGTATAGCGGGTGATGAGACTCGAACTAACAACCTATGCATTAGCAAGGCATCGCTCTAACCATTGAGCTACACCCGCAGTTTTACTTATAATCCTATTATAATCTATTTTTTAGATTAATGCAAGTCCAAAACTAACTTTCATTTCAACCCTATTTTCTATAAGAAAATAGGGTTGAGTATATTATCTGCCACATTTGTACGTAGCACATATTCTTTATTGTATAAGCCAACCAAAGTTCATTAAATTTAGACAAAGACTGTGAAAAAACGACTAGTAAACGAGCAAGATTATATAGAATTGCACTGTGTAGGAATTGAACCTACCTTAAAACGATTATGAGTCGTTTGCCTAATCCGCTCGGCCAACAGTGCTAAAGTAAAAGTTCTTTAAAATTAAACAAATATAGTGCTTCAAGACAAGTCTAAGTTAGAATTAAATTGAGTTTCGACCGTCAAATAGATTAGATTAATCTCTAATCTATGTATGAGTTCTATTATAGAGTTTTATCAAATTTTGTCTACTGTAATTAAGCTCTTTTATTCCATCTACATATTATTAAGTCTAACAGTTTATGAACTAGAACGTTTATTGATTTATATTCACTTAATGTCTAAATTTGAACACTGAAAAATAAAAGATGTGTGAATACGTGGCTTCTATCGATCTTTAAATACTGACTTAAAAGTCTTGTTAGTAACAATATAAATTTGTTAAGATTAAACCTACAAAATACCTCATACATTTTTTTGGAAAAAAAAAATATATATATATATATTTAGAATATAACTCTAAATGAGTATTTTTAGAGTAAATACTATCGTAAAATTTACCATTTATATTCTATGCTACAAACATTATGTGTTTGTAATGTTAACACAATTACACAATTGTGTTATCCTCACGCTTGAGGTCGATAATCGAGTATCGACCTTTTCTGGTCATATAAAAAGACTGGATAATTTATCCTTGTCTCCCCAGGTAGGACTTGAACCTACGACCCATCGGTTAACAGCCGATTGCTCTACCACTGAGCTACTGAAGAATTAATTAAGCTTTTTTTTATATACATATATATATACATATATATATCATATATATATACATATATATATCATATATATGATATATATGCTTAACATCATAAAGATGAACAAATATTTTTTCAAGTTTTGAAATAAATGAGATTACGGTCATTTTTTTAATGTCTTCGACTGTAACTATATAAAATGGCGTAATCAGTATTTTTAACAAAAAATTTCATGGTTAGGACCTTATTTAGAGTTAACTTTATTAATAAATCCTTAAATAGCTAAAAATTAACTACGCCGTATTAAATTTTATCTGAAGACAAAAACAATTAATATATAATTAGTACATATATATAAAAGTTTTTAAAACTCTACGGTTGTTTAAAAAAACGGAATGGTCTAATGAGATACAATATTAAGTACCAGACAAGACAATCAAAGATTTCTGTTTTATTTGGATTTCACTAAATTCTTTTTTGTTATTGTAAGACTAGTTGTCTGCAATTTAATTAATCTCAAACGACGCAGATTCGAGCGCTTAAAAAATCTTTATATTGGTTATGATCTTAATATTGAAGAGACCCCGTGCGAGGTGCGCAAAAAATAATTCCAATTTATGAAATTAGCTGTTTATGGTAAAGGGGGCATAGGTAAATCTACAGCAAGCTGTAATATTTCAATTGCGTTAGCCAAACGTGGTAAAAAAGTATTACAAATTGGATGTGATCCTAAACATGATTGTGCGGGCGTGAACTAGAGGAAGGGGGTATCGAACCTCTAACCACTAGGTGTCCGAACGCTAACGCTGTGTATGAAAGAAGACAGCCAATTCCAGGGTCGAATTGAAGCCTTCCGGCTTACTTATCCGACGAAAGTCGGCGGGGACCATAGCATGCCGGTACACCACTTAGATTAAATTCTCACTATTAAGATACCCCCTAACTAAGTAAATAAAAGTGGTGTTATAGAGAAGTCCAGGAACTAGATTTACGGTGGCCTGGGCGAGGCGAAGAGGAGAAGGATGAAGCTTAAGCCTAACCGGAAAAGGTATTAGGGATTTTCGCCCCAATCTCGATAAGAGGAGACGGATTTTGCCTGGGTAGAGGAATCGTATGCCACAGGAGACCCTGAATTCCGTCTGACATCTCAATGGCCTCCTGCGGGGGAATCGGAGATGGTGCTCACATTAAAGAGCGTGCCTTATGGCCGGCTCCTAACTTCTCATTTAATTGGCGTTCGGGAACTCGTCGAGCTGGCTAACCCGCCTGTAAAATGGCGGTAGGTAAAACCTTTTGCCAGGAGAGGGCCTAAAGTTCGAAAGCACCTTAGCAGGTGCATTGTCCTAAAGGACCGGACCGGTGGTCTAGCCGAACGGGAGAGTGAGGACCTTTGGGCTTCTAACCCGCAAAAAGTGCGGTTAGCTTTCTGGTACCCCACAAAGACTATAGAACTAATAGATTAAATTATTTATTAGATACAAATGAACAATATATATATGAATAATCGCAAATTGAAAATTATGGCTCCTCGTTTCCGAGCGGTCATGCCATTCGTAAAAAAAGATGCTATCAGAAATATGAATATGGCCTACTACAAGGCATATTCTCGAAATATGAAAGATTACGCCTTCATAGAACGTGAAAAAAGACGAAAATCCACACTTAGGTGGGACTACGTATCAAAAATCCTTGAGGTTTATACTGATAAAGGTTTCCAAGAAAAATCCCAAGCCGGAAAAATTTTACAAGGAATTTTTAATAAAAATCATGCTTACGCAAAAGGGGATTTACCATTCCGTAAATCCACTCGTCTTTTGAGCGTGGTCTCAAACCCAGAAATGCTTTGGCTAGCTTACAAAAGGTTAAAAGGGAATGCAGGTATTCTAACTCCTGCTTCTAACGTTTCCAAAGAAACCTTTAACAATTATTCACAAGACCAAAAAGAAGTATACTTCCGAAAGAAACTTACACCTGACGGATTTAGCCTTAGAGATGTCTATTTAGTTAGTTCTTTGATTAGAAGAAATGTTTACCCTTGGGGTTCGAGTCGTAGAATTTGGCTGGATAAGCCCGGTTCTAATAAGAAAAGACCAATTACTATTCCACCCTTTATGGATAAACTGGTTCAAGAGTCGATCAAGATGGTTCTTATAGCCATATGGGAACCTGATTTCGAAAGAATGAATAGATCCTTTGGTTTTCGCCCGAATAAATCCTGCCACGATGCCATTGCGGCACTGCAGTCAAACCACACTATAGGTTTGCACTGGGCACTCGAGGGAGATATTTCGGCTGCTTATGACAACATAAGAAAAGAGGATGCCATTGCTTGCCTAGAAAAAAAGATCAAGGACCGTAAGTTCATTCGTTTTATGACCTCAAGACTGGATTATGATTACGTAGACCAAAAAAACAAAACCAGAGTGAGACCTTCCATGGGGGTTCCCCAAGGAGGTATTGACAGTCCTTATCTCTTTAACATAATTTTCCATGAACTTGATAAGTTCGTAATGAGTGATGTACAAACTTATTTAAGTGAGCTGAACACTAGGATGGGTGTTAACAAATCAGATCATCATCGTCAAAGAAATAAAACTCGACGCCGTATGGAAACGAGGATTAATAGACTGAAAAAAGATCTTTCAAAAACGAATGATGGAATTAACAACCCGGAAATAAATTTTTGTTATAATATTAACAAAGAAATTAAATTGTTAAAAAGGAAAATTTTGGACACTCCCTACTACGTCGGTCCAAAACCTTACCGACTCTTCTATGTTAGATATGCTGACGATTGGATCATACTAACCAACGCATCTCCGTTAGTTATAGAAAAGATTAGGTATAGGATTAAAGAATTCCTATATGTATCCCTGGGTGCCCAATTATCTGAAGAGAAATCGGTCATCACCGACACCCGAAAAAATGCTGCGCATTTCTTAGGTTTTGAAATACGGAACCACTTTAGTCCCAAGTGGACGAAATCCGGTGGTTTCTATAACGGTTCGTTAAGAAGAGTCTCTAATTTTCCTCCATTATTCAGACCAGATAGTTCAAGATTAATCAACAGATTCCACACACGTGGTTTCTGCGACCAGAAGGGTTTCCCAATCTCAGTAACTTGGTTAACCGGATTGGAAGCCACGGTCATCATTGAACGTTTTAACGCCTGTATTAGAGGACTTATGACGTATTATGTTGAGTGGATCTCGTGTCCTAGTGATATGAGTCGTTGGATTTATATCCTACGTTATTCGTGTCTTAAGACACTAGCTCATAAATATAAAACCACAATTAATAAAATCATGAAAAGATTCGGGGTAGACGGGTATAGTTCTTCGACAAAAACCGTAGAGGTCGTTGCCGCCATTACAGTCGGAAAAGTACAGTTTGAAAAGGGATACAAGCTCAAAACGTACCTCAGCGCAAAAAATGCTTGTATGTCTCAAGGTAGACGATGGAAATTATTTAAGATTTTTCGCAGTAGGGAAGCTGGGGAAATCGGCAATTACCCATTAAAGAAAGACAGGCCAACAGTTACACACGAGAATTTCGTAGATTTCATCAGTTGGGTTTCTGTTAGGACAAAAGCATCTTTCGATATGCCGTGTGCGATTTGCGGTTCTTTCGAAGAAATCGAAATGCACCATATTCGACATGTTCGAAAAACGGCATATAGAGACCTATCTCAGTTTAACTGGTTAAGAATGTTGTCTTTACGTAATAGAAAACAAATCCCGGTCTGCCATTACTGTCACCGTCACGTTATCCACGGTTCAAAATATCAGGGTCCCCCCCTTCGACGACTTGTCCGTCTTGACGATAAGTTAGTAGATAACAGGGTGATCCATGTGGAAAGTTTCGTTAAACCAGGTCAAGAGTACTTCTCACGACCTCTAGAAGAGCGTGGATGGTCTCGCAGAATAAAAAAAGATTTCTAGAACCTGCTCCAAAGGTATTATAATACGATTCGAGGGTTGAATCAGACTCGATCAACCCCTCCCGTACTTTCATATATATTATTGTCTAATAAATGGAGTTCTATAGTCAATGTAAAACCCGTCGGGAAAGAGCCGTATGACGGGAAACTGTCACGTACGGTTCGTGAGTTGAGGAGGACTTTCGAAAGATTGGTCTCCTACTTACATCAACGTTTACATTAACAGGATTTTTAATCCCTACTATTATTGATACTTTACAGAGTAAAGATTATCACTATGAAGATGTCTGGCCGGAAGACGTTATTTATCAAGGTTATGGTAATGTAGATTGTGTTGAAGCTGGAGGTCCTCCAGCTGGGGCCGGTTGTGGTGGTTATGTAGTTGGTGAAACAGTAAAATTATTAAAAGAGTTAAACGCCTTTTTTGAATATGATATTATTCTGTTTGACGTTCTAGGTGATGTTGTTTGTGGTGGTTTTGCAGCTCCACTGAATTACTCAGATTACTGTATTATCGTTACAGACAATGGTTTCGATGCACTGTTTGCAGCGAATCGAATTGCAACGTCTGTGGGTGAAAAGGCACGAGGTCATTCTCTTCGATTAGCTGGATTAATTGGTAATCGTACATCTAAACGTGATCTTATTGACAAATATGTTGAAGCTTGTCCTATGCCTGTTCTTGAAGTTTTACCTCTAATTGAAGATATTCGAATTTCACGAGTGAAAGGCAAAACTCTATTCGAGATGGCCGAAAGTGAGGCTTCGTTATCATATATTTGCAATTATTATCTTAATATCGCCGATCAACTATTATCAGAACCCGAAGGTGTAATACCACGAGAACTAGGAGATCGTGAGCTTTTTACTTTATTATCTAATTTCTATCTTTCTCCCTCAACAACTAATACATCTAATAGTAATAATTCTGAAAGTAATGACTTAGATTTCTTCCTGGTTTAAACAAGGAGAGAAATTGAGAATCTTATTATATTCAAGTTTATAAATAACAAGGTTTAAAAAGATTTAAACCTTGTTATTTTCTCTTATAATCGGTTGATTTAGGTGAATTGTTTGTATTTAACAAGTCTTTATAATGTTAGACTCTATAACAATAAAAAGATTAAAGTAGTCTTTCACTGAATCCTTTTTAATAAAAAAAAAAATTTTTTCTGTTAATAGCTAAACCAGATCTGTAGCTCTCTTTTTATATATAAATAACTATTTATGCTTATGCACATAAATAGATTCCTATTGTTTTTATTTTTAATAAAAAAGTGTATATTAATAGTGTATATTAATAGTGTGAAAACATTTTTCGGACTTATCTCTTTCAAAAAGAGCTTGTAGCTCAGTGGACTAGAGCACATGGCTACGAACCATGTGGTCGGGGGTTCGAATCCCTCCTGGCTCAATATATATAAATATATGTATTTTTTTTTTTAGTATATTTAGTGTTTATACATATCAGCTGTCTATCTTATCCGAACACAAGATAGATGAAAGCGGTTAGCATTTTTATCTTTGTTGAGATAAGAGCTAAGGATTATAATCCTTGTCTAAAAAACATGCAAACTATTAATATGTAGACTTTAATACAAATATATATATGTATATTTCATCTTGAACAAAAGTTTTATTTTCATTCATCCCTATTTTTCAAAATAGGGATAGAATGACATGATTAGGTATTATATACCTAGGTGTCCCTTTTCGTTATAGAGTTTTAAGCGCTTAAAACTCTTAAGCGTGACCAGTTAAGAACTTTTAAGCGTGACCAGTTAAAATACTGTAACTGGCTAAAATTTGTTAGCCAGTTACAGGCTAAACTAATTTTACTATTAAGAAATATTTCAATAGCTGCACAACAGTATGAAGGAATTCCGGAACCTGAAATTCCGGATTATAATGCTTTTCAAAATGTTAGTGAATTATTATTAAAAGCAAGCAATAAACAAGCTTCGATTAATGTACAACGTCGTGGTCATCCCAGTTTAAGCGAGGAAAAACGAGCTGCTAGAACTACAGAAAGAGTCGCTAGTTCAGTTTTAGAGTCTAGGGCTGATGTACAACAAGACAGACGACGCAGTCGTTCTCGTCCGACAGATCAAGCTCCGCTGGTTGGGGCACAACAACGAATTGAAAAGGTAGATGAAATAGTAAGTGGTCAAACTCTTACTAATACTTCAATTAAAATGCCCGCTACGTTAGAAATCTTTGGCACAGACGATTTAACAATTACAGATGCCGATTAAACGAATGTTGAAAAAGATCAAGAGCTCGTTTCTCTAGAACGGACAACTTGTCCTTGGGAATCCGGAACACCTGTTCCAGAGATTCGTGAAACGATGTTAATAGATTATTATGATGAAATGTTGAATAACTATAATTTAACTAAGTATGAGACCAAAATTAATGCTAACACTTCATTCAATTTAAATACAGATGAAATTTTCCAAATGGTAGTAGACAAAGAAAAATCTTCTCCAACATAAAAGGTTTTTAAAAGAGAACCTGCGGGTAACCTTCCAGAACCTTCAACAATGCGCCCGGTTCGCGATCAAGCCAAAAATGGTAAATTGCTACGTCGTAAATATTATATTACTTAATGACTAGTTATACAAAATATGTCTTAAAAACAAAATTAAAGTCAATACTAACTCATACCGTGGCAGCCAAGCTTTTAGCTTAGAAACGTTTCCCAAATGCTAACTTAATACCACTTCGCTTTACGGTCTCTGCAGGGATTCATATTAGTAGTACAGAACGCCTTTTCAAAAAATTTGTTAAAGTAACAGTTAGAGCAACTTGTTCAGGTTTTATTACTCTAAGTGATGACTTACGTTACGTCATACTAACAGATTTGTATCTACTGATTGTACACCATCATATAGATAAAGTTACGAAACGGAAGTACTTTCTGTTATTAACAGATAGATTCTTGTATTGTTTGCTGTCTCTGTCTCTGGAAGAATGAATAACAGTGCTTCGCTTTTGAAATGCGTTTGTGTAAACTTTATTACATAACATCAATTTGCGACAACAAAACAGCTTGACGATCGTCAAGCGGTTGGCAACATATTTGAAAATGCGTATGCTCAAATAAAAACGGTCCATCTTTAAGTAATACCACAACCTTATTCACCTCACTTGGTTATTCTACAAGAACCCATTGCTGTTGCATATGAAACTGTTCAATTCATCGCTGCTGGTGAATCAAAGATCCATATGAACGAGTCAACCATTAAGTTCTGGCTTGTGAGTTACAAAGAAGCAAAAAATAATTTAACTCTTCTTCGTGGTTTTATAGGTAACATTATTACAAACCTATACGAAAGTCGTAATTGGCAATCGGCCGTATATCTATACGGTGCTCCAGAGATTTCAGAATCAGTGCCGGCAGATTTAATAAAGAGACTTATACCGCCAGTCGAGGTACACGAATTCAATCGTCACCAAAACCAATGTTCTATTGGGCAACTGGCGCATTGCCAAATTTTAATCGTAAGTGATTTACCACAAATCAAAAACAAACAGGTTGAAATTCTAAAACGCGTATTACGATGTGACACACTGACGCATGAGCGCACGTCTGAATTTGAGTTTGGTGTTATCTCTCCAACATGTCAGGTTCTAATAACCTCCAATAAAAAGCGTACAGAATTTACTCGGTTGGATATAGACCAAGCTATTTTGGACAAACTAATAAAGGTTTATTTAGGTCCCGAATTACAAATACGAGCTGAGACGAAAACTCCTAATATTGCTATAGCGTTGTATCGTTCCAATTTGTGACAGTCTAAATTAGTCTTTATACTGTCCAAAATTTGTTCATAATAGTTCGTCCGTGCAACTCTCTTTAATTATTTTCGCTGGATTAGAAGTATCTGGTATGTCTGTATTTTGAGCATAATAAAGTTACGAAGACCCAACCAAATAGACTTTTCCAACTGAATTAAAAACTGCATATTTAAACTTTCATTTTTAGGAAAGCTCTTACAGAAATGGCTAAGAAGACACCCGAAGGAGCAATTATAAATATATGTGCTCGTACCTTAAAAGTCATTTTTGGCACGAAGTTTATTCCAAAAAAATATCCTAAACGAGACAAATCTCCGGAAGAAACAATACAAATTAGACCAATTTGTATTCCCCGTTTACAGATAAGTGATGGGCGTGTTTTTGTTGAGAAAACTGTTGTCAAAGGTTTCGAACCTAGTGACATGAAACAAACGGGCTCTTACGAGCTTTCAAAACCTTTTGGGACAGAAGATTAAATTTCTTGGTCTGAAACTACAGGAAAAGAATCAGTTGACTGAATGCAAGATACCATCTTGGAACACCGTCAGCGCCGTAATGAAGGTAATGTAAGTACAGTTTAATTACTCAGCGGTGTCTGTGTGTCGCGCGTGTTTTTTATATTTAACAATTTTTATTGTTAAGAGTTTTAGAATTTATTAACCTACTTTGGAAATAAAGATCTAAAATATTTTAGGACACTCTAGACACCAACTCGACACACTTTATACACATATTGGACACATTTTGTGTCACATTTTGGACACATTTTGCGTTCGTTAAAGTCATGGTGTCCATGTGTCTGCTTTGGACACAAAATAACGAACAATTTGAAAATAGTCTTTAAAATCTTAAAACGCTTGATAAACAAAATTTAAAACATAAAAACTGTCATAGTTAATGACAGTAGACTAACTAATAGTATCCAATTAAATACTCTTAATATATCGTATGCTCAGTCGTATTCTTTTCGTCCAAATTGTCAATTTCGTATACTTTTTTCTTACTAATCTTAATATTTTGTGTACATAAACATTTACTGTAAGTCCCTATAATTGTTTAACAATAAATTGGAAATCGTTGATACCAAGATGCTTCAAAAAAATGGCTACTTGTAAATCATTATAAGTAGGAATAAGTTTACTATTCCTAGTACTAAATCATTGTGGTACTTATTATCATATTAAGTAGATAATATCTACTAATATTATCTTTTCAAGGGAACTCCAGAATCCCTGAGTTTCATATAAACAGTCAGATGTGACTGTTATCATCTTTTTTTTTTAACTAAATTTAGTTAAAAATCTACACTAAAATCTGCGTACAGATTAGATCTGTACTATTACCCTTTTGAGTTACGGAAAGGGAGGGATTCGAACCCCCGGTGACCGCAAA